>OBEQ012452071.1_pt1 | contig 11205 bp, 7 predicted proteins | sample 1670901 | NCBI WGS metagenome assembly OBEQ01 (sample SAMEA104232315, study PRJEB22302) | groundwater metagenome | biome: forest; feature: aquifer; material: groundwater | place: USA | collected 2011-08-07 | depth 5.4 m | reverse complement strand
CGCCGCCGCGCTCGCCTTCGAACGCGCCGCGCGCCTGTACCGCGAGGCGCTTGCCGAACCGGCCACGCCGCAGGTCGAGTACAGCCTGCGCGTGCGCCTGGCCGAGGCGCTGTCCAACTCCGGCCGCGGCGCCGAGGCCGCCGAGGCCTACCTGGTCGCGGCGCGCCTGGCGCCCGGCAGGACCTTCGAGCTGCACCGCCTGGCCGCCGAGCAGTTCCTGCGCTCGGGGCGCACCGACGACGCCGCGCGTACCATCGACGCGGTCCTGGCCACCGTGGGCAAGAAGCTGCCGCGTACGCGCGCCGGCGCCATCCTCGCCTTCCTGGTCGGGCGCACGCGCCTGCGCCTGCGCGGCCTGTCGTTCGCGCGCCGCGAGGAACGCGACGTGCCCCCCGAGCTCTTGCACCGCATCGAGCTCTGTCAAACCTTGATGCCGCTCGGCCTGACCGATCCGCTGCGCGCGCAGCCGTTCAACAACTGGCAGCTGCGTCTGGCGCTCGACTCGGGCGTGCCGGCCCAGATCGCGCGCGCGCTCCTGCCCGAGGTCACCTTCGTGTCCTCCGCCGGCGTCAGGAACGCCGCGCGCGCCGATCACCTGGCCGAGCTGGGCCTGCGCCTCGCCGACGAGTCGGGCGACGCCTACGCGCGCGGGCTCATGCTCGGCGCGAGCGGCCTGGCCTCGTACTGTCTGAGCCGCTGGCGCAAGTGTCGCGAGTACTGCGACGCCTCCTTGAAGCTGCTCAGCGAGGAGGTCACCGGTTCGGCGTGGGAGCAGGACGCCGTGGTCGTCTACACCTCGCGCGCGATGTTCCTCATGGGCGAGCTGGCCGAGCTGCGCCGGCAGCTGCCGCTCGCGCTCAAGAGCGCCAGCGATCGCGGCGACGTGTACATGCAGGCCAACCTGAAGCTGGCCATGTCGTCGACGCATGTGTGGCTGGCCGGCAACGACGGCGACGCGGTCCGGCAGCACACCAGCGAGGCCATCCATGCGTGGAGCGTCCCGGGCATCAACTTGCCGCAGGTGCAGGAGCTGTGGAGCCTGCTCTCGCTCGAGCTCTACGAGGGCGAGATCGACGCCGCCGAGCGCCGCCTCGCCGAGACCTGGCCGAAGATCGCGTCGTCACTGTACGTGCGCATGCAGGTGCTGCGCATGATCAGCGTCGACCTGCGCGCGCGCGTGGCGCTCGCCGCGGCGGGGGAACGAAGGGGCAGTGCGCGCACGCAGCGGCTGATGGAGGCGCGTGGCCACGCGCGCGCGCTGCGGGGCGAGAAGCTGGCCTGGGCCGACGCGCTCGCCGACCGCATCGAGGCCGCGCTCGCGTGCGCCACGGGTGAGGTCGAGCGGGCCTGTGCGCTCCTCGAGCAAGCCGAGCAAGGCTTCGCCAGCGCCGAGATGGCGCTGCACGTGACCATCATGCGCCGGCAGCGCGGCGTGCTCGTGGGCGGCGACGCCGGCGCCGCGCTGGTCTCGGCGAGCGAGGCTGCGATGCGCGCGCAGGCCATCGCCAGCCCCGAACGTTACGCCGCGCTCTGGGCCCCCGGCCTCGCCGGCCCCGGGGCGCTCACGCCGCGTCAGCGCGCCCTCACCGGCGCGTCGACACCGTCAGCATCAGGTCCACGCTGAGCGCGTCGTAGGACGTGTTGACGTGGTAGCGGCTGGCCGTGCCGTCGTCCTCGTGCATGGACCAGGGCACGGTGAGCTCGACGCCGAGGTTGATGCTGCCGAGGCGCCAGGAGCTGCCCACGCTCAGCTCGGCGCCGATGCCGGCCTCGCTCTTGGAAGCGTCGACGGTCTTGTGGGCCAAGGTGTTGGTACCGCCGATGGCGAGCACGTCGACGCCGCCCATGGCGCGCAGGTAGAAGTGCATCTCGGGGCGCACGAAGTACATCCAGCGGGCGCCGAACAGGCAGCGGAATTCGTCGAAGTCGTAGGTCTGGTCGGGCAGATCGCGCACGCTGTCGCTCGGGTGCGTGGCCTCGAAGGCGAACTCGAGCGCGAAGGCGTTGTGCCCCCCCGGGTCGGGTTGCTGGAAGGCACCGCCGCGAAAGCCCAGCACCGGCCCGGTTCCGAACAGGTCGCGGTAGCGGGTGCCGAAGAGGGGCGTGTGCGTGCCTCCGACCACCTCGACGAACCCGCGGTGCGATACGGCGCCCCGGGCGGTAGCGGGGAGCAGGAACGCCAGGAACGCCAGGAACGCCAGGGACACGACTCGAAGTACGGGCACGACGGGCCAAGCTAGCAAATGCGCCCCGGGGATCGAGCGCCACGCCGCACTGGCGCGAACGGCCGGTGACCCGGGTCACGCGCAGGGGGCAGAAGGCGTCCACGGTGCAGCCCGAGTTTCACATGGTGTGACAAGTGCGGCTCGGGAGCGGGACACCCGGCGTGGCATCGCGCACAACTGCGCGGGATCGCACGGATCCGCCGATTGGTCTCCTTCCTGCTCATGGGTCGGCCGAACTCAGACCAAGCCGAGGAATGCAATGAACCGGAACCGGACCGCCACCAAGCCATCCCGCCGCAATCGCCCATCCTTCCTGCTGCTCGCCGCAGCGCTCGCCGCCGGCAGCGCCAGCGCCTGCGCCAACGTCGATGGCCTCGACGCACCGGCCCAGGCCGAGGCCGAGGTCAAGACCGGCTGGATCCCCGGGCCCGGCGGCCCGATGCAGGTCACCTACGAGGAGATCGACGGGCGCAAGGTGCTCGAGGGCGACATCACCCTCACCGACGTCTCGGACGTCGACCCGCGGCTCAGCCGCTCGGCCATCAAGAAGACGGCCAACTGGCCGGGCGGCTCGGTGCCCTACGAGATCGACGGCGCCATCACCAACCCGGCGCGCGTCACCGACGCGATCTCCGAGTGGAACACGCGCACGCCCTTTCGCCTGACCGCGCGCAACGGCGAGGCCGACTACATCCGCTTCGTGTCGTCCAACCGCTGCGAGTCGCCCATCGGGCGCCAGGGCGGCCGCCAGGACATCCAGGTCGGCACCGGCTGCGGCACCATGCAGAACATCCACGAGATCGGCCACTCCATCGGCCTCTTCCACGAGCAGTCGCGCCAGGATCGCGACTCGTTCATCACCATCGTGTGGTCGAACGTCAAGTCGGCCAAGGCCTACAACTTCAACAAGTACACCGCCAGCGACGGCGAGGACTTCGGGCCCTACGACATCTCGTCGATCATGCACTACCCGTCGACCATCACTGACTCGACGTTCGTCAACAACACCGGCATCGCCACCATCACCGACATCAATGGCAACGCGTACACCTCGTCGTCGGTGCTGACGGCGCTCGACCGCGCCGCCGCGTGGAAGCGCGCCGACGTCTACATGCCGACGCGCGACAAGTGGAACGAGAAGTCGTGGGCCCTGGGCTGGCCGCTCGACGGCACCAGCCCGACCGGCGACGGCTTCGGTCTGTGGGTGCCGTTCCAGTGGGGCCGCGTCTACGGCACCATCGTGGCCACCGCCGAGGTCCACGGCGACATCTCGGTGCGCTACGGCCAGCTCGGCTGGCACCTGGGCTTCCTCGGCTACCCCAAGACCGACGAGACCACCACGCCCGACGGCATCGGTCGCTACAACCACTTCCAGTACGGCTCGATTTACTGGTCGCCGAACAGCGGCGCGCACGAGATCTACGGGCTCATCCGCGACAAGTGGGCGCAGCTGGGCTGGGAGCGCAGCACGCTCGGCTACCCGACCACGGGCGAGACCGGCACGCCCGACGGCGTCGGCCGCTACAACCACTTCGAGCACGGCTCGATCTACTGGACCAACGCCACCGGCGCGTGGAAGGTCGACGGCAGCATCCGCGACAAGTGGGCGTCGATGGGCTGGGAGACCTCGTGCCTCAAGTACCCGACCGGCGACTCGTACGCCATGTTCACCAACGGTGGACGCTTCCTCGGCATGCGCCAGACCTTCCAGGGCGGCACCATCACCGAGTACGACGGCAGCGCGCCCACCTCGAGCTGCGCGAACCGTCCGCCCATCATCATCATTCACCCGCGCCCCTTCCCCGGCTGAGCCCGTCGTCGCATCGAGCGACAAACATCACGGGTGTCCCGAGGTGTCACGCGCGACCTGTCTCGAAGTGTCCAGGCGTGCACACCACAGTGCGGAACTTCCGGCGCACATCGATCACACTTTCTCGTCGAAGTACGCGATTGCCCGTCGGAGAGCGCGTGGCCCGGCGCTTGCTCTCGTCCGCCTCGTTCATCAACCGAGGAGAGACTGACATGTTCCGCAACGCGTTCCTGAAGCCCGCCCTGTTCGTCATCGCTGCATCCAGCTTCGTCGCCGCCTGCGACGGCAACCAGAACCAGATCACGTGGACCAAGGCCAGCGTCGCCCAGCGCGAGGCGGCCCTGACCTCGGCGAGCGCCTGGGGCAGCTTCGAGGCCGGCGACGCGTGGCAGAAGCTCGAGATCGATCACAACGCCGACGCCTCCTGCCCGAGCCTCACCCAGGTGGGCGCCAAGCTGACCTACGCGGCCGACGGCTGTGTCGGCAGGTCGGGCCACAAGTACACGGGCAAGGCGGAGATCACCCAGGTCGACGCCACCGAGCGCAGCGCGGTCGCGTCCATGGACCTCAACTTCGTCGGCTTCAGCATGGAGAAGGGGGACCACAAGATCGCGCTCGAGGGCACGTTCCACTGGGATCGCGACAACGACAAGAAGGAGAAGGCGATCTCCAACATCTCCATCACCCGCGACGCGGTGGCGCTGCGCTTCGACACGGAGGTCGACTGCGACGCCACCGGGCACTGCGTGTCGACCGAGGACTCGCGCGGCACCGTCGACGAGCTGGGCGAGTTCAAGCTCGAGACCCAGACCTACCCCAAGGGCGAGGGCCTCGTGAACGTGCTCATCCTGCACGGCACCGACAACCTGAGCCTGTCGTCCGCCAAGGACCAGAACGGTTGCTACCGCTACTCGCTCGACGGCCATTTCGGCGGCCGTCTCTGCCTGTAAGCAGCTCGACGCCAGCTCGCTTGCTCCGCAACATCTTCAGCTATTTCCACCCGTTGATCCGCTAGCCGCGATTTTCTGCAATCGATGTCACCGCATCTGCCCTGACGGCGCCATACTGGCCGGCAGGGAGGTGCGATGCCGTCGTACCTCCAGGGGGAAGGGGGGGTGGAAGGATGCGGCAAGTCATCTCGCGCGTGCTCCTCGCCGGGCTCTTGCTGGCCGGTGGCGCCTGCAGCGTCTTGGGCGGAAGCGACGAAGATCCGGCCCGAGGCGTCCGGCGCGTCACCATCGCGTCGGGCCTGCGCTACGCCGGCTCCGACGACGTCGACGAGCAGCTGGTGCCCGAGCCGCTCGTCGCCCAGGCCTTCACCATCTACGTCCCCGACGGGCACGAGGGTTTCGTGGTGCGCACGGCGGCGCCCGGTCCGGGCGGCACGGTCGTCGTCGATGACGTGCCCGCCGGCGCGTACTACCTGCGCCGCCGCGACGCTTCGGCCGTCGACTTCTACCTGGTCAGCGACGCCGACAGCGTCGATCTGAGCGTCCGCGCACCCGGTCGACCGCCCAGCTTCGCCACGCAACCCACGCCGGTCATGGTCGCCGGCACGGGCATGAGCCCGTGGAGTGCCGGCTGCTTCGTCGAGCTGTACTCGCCCGGCGCGGGAGCGTACGTGTACGCGCTGCAGGACCTGGCCGCACACGGCCGGCCCAGCGAGGGCGACGTCGATCTGGGCCTGGTGCTCGACTGGCAGGCGCTGGCCGCGCCGCTGCCCGGCGCCTCGGCCAGCGACGCGTGCAGCGTGATGCAGCTCGTGCCCGCGCCCGGCCCGGAGCAGGTGACGCTGTCGCGGCTGACGCGCAGCTATTCCAGCGCCTGTTCGCTCGCCGACGGCCAGGCGGGCACGATCGACGGCCTGTTCGTCGACGCGCCCGCGCGCAGCCTGGACATCGACTGGCAGCGCGCCAGCTTCTTCGCCGCGCTCGCCGACTCCGACGCGGGCCGGCCGCTCTTCCCGTGGTCGACCTTCCTCAGCGTGGGGACGCTGCCGCACGCCGACCGCGTCGGCACCTACGGCGGCGCGTTCCCCGATCTGCTCATGATGTACGCCGGTCCCGACGTCGTCGTGGACAGCGAGGTGCGGGGCAGCTTCGACTACGGCGACCCTTTCCCGGTGGAATGGCCGCGCTTCGTGTGGGTGTGGGCGGTGGCCAAGGTTTCGGTCGAGCTCGACGGCCTCGGCCTGCCCGTGGTGCTCGACGCCGCGTCGCTGTCGGTGTACCCGCTCGACGGCGAGCCCATCGCGGCGCGCCTGTCGGTCGCGCGCGCCATCGAGCTCGATGGTGCGCCGCTCACGGCGCCGCTGCGCGCCACGTCCAGGACGCCGACGCTCAGCTGGCAGCCGCCCCGCCTGGGTAGCGCCACCGACTACCGTATCGACGTGGTTCGCCTCGAGCCCAACGGCGCGGGTGACTACGCGTGGACGCCGCTCGCCGAGCTCAGCACGCGCGCGACCAGCGTGCAGCTGCCGCCCGACCTGCTGGTCTCGGGCGGACATTACCTGGTCCGGCTGATCGCGGTGGCGCGTGCGGGCGTCGACGTGACCCGGACGCCCGGGTGGGACTCGTTGCCCTTCCAGGTGGCCGGCACCTGGACCAGCACATTCAGCGCGCCCTAGGCCACGCACGCGCTAGAGTCCGCGCATGATGAAACCGCTGCTCGCCGGGCTCAGCCTGCTGGCCTGCCTGGCCTCAAGCGCCGCGTGCGCCACCGCCCCGAAAGCCGAGCCCATGCAAAAGACCGAACCACCCGGCCCGACCGGCCCGATCGTCGTCGAACTGACGCCGGACCAGGTGACCATGTCACCGCAGGCCATGCCGTTCATCAAGGTCAACCAGCTCACGGCCGAGGCCGACAAGAATCCGCTCCTGGCCGCCTGGACCGGGCCCTACGGCGGCGTGCCGCCCTGGGACAAGCTGGAGGCGAAGGCATTCCCGGCCGCCTTCGCGCTCGGCATCGAGCTCATGCAGGCCGAGATCGACTTCATCGCACTGGACCCCACGCCGCCCACGTTCGCCAACACGCTGGTGCCGCTCGAGAATTCGGCCCGCCACCTCAGCCGCGCCGAGACGCTGTTCTCGGTCATGACCAGCAGCCTCAATGCGCCCGAGGTGCAGGCGGTCGACCACGACTGGAGCCCCAAGCTGACCGCGGCCTACGACTCGGTCACCTTCAACGACAAGCTGTTCGCGCGGCTGGCCGCGGTCTACGCGGCGCGCGAGTCGAGCGGCCTCACGCCCGAGCAGAAGCGTCTGGTCGAGCTGACCTACGAGAAGTACGTCAGGAAGGGCGCCAAGCTCACGCCGCCCGAGAAGGAGCAGCTGGGCAAGATCAACCAGGAGCTGAGCGTGCTGTTCACCGACTTCGGCAACAAGGTGCTGGCCGACGAGGACACCTGGATCGTGCTGGAGAAGCCGGAGGATCTGGCCGGCCTGTCGGAGTCGCAGAAGGCCTCGTACAAGGCCGCCGCCGAGGAGCACAAGCTGCCCGGCAAGTGGGCCGTGGTCAACACGCGCTCGAGCGTCGACCCCTTCCTGACCTCGTCGACGCGCCGCGATCTGCGCGAGAAGGTGTGGAAGGCATTCAAGAACCGCGGCGACAACGGCGGCGAGCACGACACCAACGCCACCATCGCGCGCATCGTCAAGCTGCGCGCCGAGCGCGCCACCCTGCTCGGCTACAAGTCGCACGCGCACTGGCGCATGTCTGACACCATGGCCCTCGATCCCGAGAAGGCCAAGGAGCTGATGCTGCGGGTGTGGCCGGCGGCGGTGGCGCGGGTCAAGGAAGAGGTCGCGGACATGCAGGCGGTGGCCAGGAAGGAGAAGGCCAAGATCACCATCGAGCCGTGGGACTACCGCTTCTACGCCGAGAAGGTGCGCAAGGCCAAGTACGACCTCGACGCCGACGAGCTCAAGCCCTACTTCGAGCTCGACAACATGATCGCCGCCGCGATGTGGATGTCGGAGCAGCTCTACGGCCTGTCCTTCACCGAGATCACCGGCAAGGTGCCCGTCTTCCATCCCGACGTGCGCGTGTGGGAGGTGAAGGACAAGCAGTCGGGCGCCTACATGGGCCTGTTCTACGGCGACTACTTCGCGCGCGCCGGCAAGCGCTCGGGCGCGTGGATGTCGGGCTACCAGGAGCACGAGACCTTCACCGGTACGGTGCGCACGCCCATCGTGTCCAACAACAACAACTTCGGGAAGGGGGCGGCGGGCGGGCCGGTGCTCATCCCCCTCGACGACGCGACCACGCTGTTCCACGAGTTCGGCCACGCCATCCATGGCCTGGTCTCCGAGGTCAACTACCCGGGCCTGGGCACGACGCCGCGTGACTTCGTCGAGTACCCGTCGCAGGTGCACGAGCAGTGGGTGCTCACGCGGCCGGTCCTGGATCGCTTCGCCAAGCACTACAAGACCGGCAAGCCCATGCCGCAGGCGCTGCTCGACAAGGTGGAGAAGTCGAAGAAGTTCAACCAGGGCTACGCGACGGTCGAGTACCTGTCCTCGGCCATCGTCGACATGGAGCTGCACACCAAGGCCGACGGCGTGGTCGACCCCGACGCGTTCGAGCGCGACACCCTGACCAGGATCGGTGCCCCGCGCGAGGTGGCCATGCGTCACCGCCTGCCCCAGTTCAACCACCTGTTCACCAGCGACGCCTACTCGGCCGGCTACTACAGCTACCTGTGGTCGGAGGTCATGGATGCCGACACGCGCGAGGCCTTCGCCGAGGCCGGCGACGTCTTCGACAAGAAGACCGCCGACAAGCTGCGCAAGTTCATCCTCGCGCCCGGCAACTCGACCGATCGCGCCGAGGCCTACCGGCAGTTCCGCGGCCGCGACCCCGATGTGAAGGCGCTCCTGAAGAAGCGCGGCTTCCCCATCAAGTAGTGAGCGGCGCGCCCTCCGCGCCGCTGGCCAGCTTGCGCAGGAAGCGACGCACCATGTGCCGGCGCAGCGCCGCCATGATGGGTCCGCGCGGCCGCTCGACCCGATGGGTCCAGGGGTTGAAGAACAGCCCGCGCGGCCCCGGTCCGCCCGGCTTGCCCAGGATCACTCGCACCGCCTCGTAGCTCATCAGACAGCCGGTCGACCACACCATGGGCGCGAACGACATGCGCTTGCGCTTGCCCGAGATCATCTCCGCCGCCAGCTCCAGCTGGACGTGCTCAGCGCTCGACGAGTGCACCATGACCCACTCGATCTCCTTGGCCAGACATTCGGCGGCGAGCCCGCCGTCGATGCCTTCGATGGGCACGCCCACCGTCGGGTAGCCGAAGCGCCGCTCGGGCCGGGCGTCATCGGGCCCGACCACGTAGACGTTGGGCAAGGGTGAGGCGAATGCATCGACCACGGTGCGGCCGTGCACGGCGGCCCGGCGCATCAGCGCGATGGTGGCGCGCGCGTCGTCACAGCCGTTGACCGCGACGTCCACACCGGGCAGGAGGGTGTCGAGCTGGTCGACCCACTCGCGCCCGAGCACGCGCACCTGGCACTCGGGGTTGATGCGTGCGATGGCGGCGGCAGTGGTCTCGGCCTTGTCGCGACCGATGGTGTCCAGGTCAGCGAAGATCTGGCGGTTCAGGTTGGAGACCTCGAAGACGTCCAGGTCGGCGAAGGTGAGTCGACCGACGCCGGCGCGGACCAGACAAGCGACCACCGCACCACCCATGCCGCCCACACCGGCGACGAAGACGTGCGCGCCACGCAGGCGCTCCTGCTCGGCGGCCGAAACGAAGCCGAGGTTACGAGAGGTGAAGTCGGCATACGAGAAGAGCGCGGTCATGGGCAGTCCTTGGGTACGGGGGGGGGTGCGGGTGGGGACAGGAGCGGCGTCGTCGTCGGCGCGGGCACCAGCCAGCGAACCACGGGCACCACGGTGGCGCCGGCCACCAGCACCGCGGCGCGGAAGCCGAGCTGCACCACGCTGCCCTGCGGCAGCTTGTCGCGCAGAAAGCGCAGCGTCGAGGCGAGGGTGCAGCGACCGAGCTGCAGCAGATCGTCGCCCCGCTGGTAGTCGAGCGTGCGCTGGCAGAACTCGTTGACCTGCGGATTGCGGTGCTTGGGCGCCTCGGCGTAGGTCTTCTTCAGCTCGTCGGAGCCGCCGGTGTAGGCGTTGCTGATGACCTGCGCCGCCTCGTCGAAGCCAGCGTCCTCGCCGACACCGAAGGCGCGTCGATGGTGCTTCATGATGGCGCGCGCGAGCACCAGGTGCATGAAAGTCTGACGGTTCTTGCCCTGGTGGTGCGGGTAGGTTCCGGCGTAGTTGTCGGCGACCATACCGGCCACCGCCGGGACCTGGGTGACGTTGGAGATCCAGAAGCTGCGCAGGCCATTTTTGAACAGCAGCAGGAAGGTGGTCACGCCGTAGAGCAGCGCGGGCAGGCGCTGGCGCTGGAACTCGGGATCGACGAAGGTGAGCCCCAGGTGCAGCACGCTCTCGACACGCGCGCCCAGCGTGATGTCGAAGTAGCTGAGCGCGTTGAAGCCGACCGGTCGGCCCTCGCGGGTGTAGACGATGGTGACGACGCGCGTGGCCAGATCGGCCCGCTCGCCCAGCAGCACGCCGTACTCGGGCACGTCCTTGCCGTCCTGACCGGCGCGCGCGATGGTGCGCAGGTCGGCGACCATGGCCGCCAGCGTGGCGTCGTCGCAGTGGCGACCGGGGCGCTCCCACATGGCGACCTCGAAGCGGTCGCCGATGCGAAAGCGGATGCTGAACTGGTCGCGGCGGGTGCTCAGCGCGCGCGTGCTCTCGATGAAGGCGCGCCACATGTCAGGCCTCCCGCGCGGCGCACAGCCGGCCCATGGTCGCGATGATGCCCAGGGCCGAACGGTACTCGTCGGGCTCGCTGCCCATGGCGAAGCGGACGCCCAGGAAGTCGCCGCGCCGATGCAACAGGGCCAGGTGATCGACGTCGTGGTTGTCCATGAGGAAGCGCAGCTGGTCGAGGACGAACAGCTGCTCGGGCGCTGACGCCAGCGCCAGGCCCTGGCGCACCTGCGCGCGCGAGACCAGGGCACCGGCGTCGTCCACGTACGAGGCCACCCGGGCGGGCGACTCGAGCACCAGCTGGTCCGCGCGCAGGTGCTGCACCCGCTCGAGCTCGGGCCAGCTACCGATCTCGGCGACCAGGTGGTCGAGCCGGTCGGCGGG
>OBEQ012734589.1_pt1 | contig 11206 bp, 15 predicted proteins | sample 1670901 | NCBI WGS metagenome assembly OBEQ01 (sample SAMEA104232315, study PRJEB22302) | groundwater metagenome | biome: forest; feature: aquifer; material: groundwater | place: USA | collected 2011-08-07 | depth 5.4 m | reverse complement strand
GAGATACTGTCAAATCTTGTGGTCTGAAGCTTTGGCATCGCGTATCCTTCCGGAATCTTTTTAGATTTTCACCGCTTCCGGTGCATTCTTCACTGCCTGTCCGTCTTTGAATAAAACACCGTCCAAGACTTCTCTTATCTTCCCGTCGCCGCGGAGTATTCTCCAGCGCTTCTCAGCGGAAAGCACCAGTTTAAAAACCATTGTGAGAGTTGCCATCCTTGATCCGCATCCTTTGGTTCTTTTGGTTCTGAGCCTTACCGTTGCAAAAGTAGATTCTATGGGGTTGGTGGTCCGCAGATGAATCCAGTGTTCTGCCGGGAAGTCGTAGAACGCCATGAGATTTTCCCGGTTTTCTCTTAAGGATGCGACGGCTTTCGGGTATTTGTCTTCAAATTCCTCGATGAAGACATCAAAAGCAATATTTGCATCCATCTTCGTGGGCGCCATGTAAATATCGTGAATCATGGTTTTAGCTTTCGGTTGCAAACTCTTGGGAAGTTTATCCAGAACGTTTGCAGTCTTGTGAACCCAACAGAGTTGATGCTTTGTCAGGGGATATTCTTCTTCGGCAGCTGCCCAGAATCCAAGAGCGCCGTCACCCATGGCAAGTTTCGGGGCAAAGACAAGTCCCCGGCGCTTCAGATCCCGGATGATGCTGCGCCAGCTCTCCTTCGATTCCCGGAAGCCGTCTTCTACAGCCAGAAGAACCTTCGTGCCATCTTCTTTGGCGGCGATGATGACGAGGATGCACTGGCGATCGTCTTCGAGCCGCACATTGAAATAAACGCCGTCCACCCAGAAGTAAACATACTTCTGTCCGGATAGGTCTCGCTTATGCCATGTTTCATATTCTGTCTGCCAGCATTGTTTTAATCGCACGATTTGTTCGGCGGAGAAGCCGATGACTTCTTTTCCCAAGAGCTTCTCCAGGGCTTCGGTAAAGTCTCCTGTCGAGATCCCTTTGAGATAGAGGACCGGAATCAGCTCATCCATGTTCTTGGTGCGCCGTAAATACCGGGGAATGAGGCTTGAGCCAAAGCGCCGCTCTTTGAATCCCTCAAGAACCCGGTCGTCCACCCGGGGAGTCCGGACTTCCAACTGCCCAGCACCGGTTATGATCTTTCGCTCCGGGGAATAACCGTTACGTGTCACAAGTCTTCGTCCCTGGTCATCCAGAACGTATTGGTATCTTTCAACGAAAGACTCGACTTCTATTTCCAGGGCTTCTGCCAGCATTTTCTTCGCGCCTCGTCTTACGATTTCATCCAGGGGATGCCGGGTGATATTTTCTTCTGGATTTATGATAGATCCTGACGTATTCTTTCTCATGGAGCGTATCCTCCTTGGTTTTGGGCGGTTCAAGACGCCCTTTTTGTTTGGTTCTAACCAAAAGGATACGCTTCTTTTTATTCCAATGCCAACGGATTAAAGAATCTCAGGCCACAACATTCGAGTATATCTCGGAAACCGCATTGATTTATTCTCACCTTTCAATTAAAATAGAAGTCATATGAAACGCCAATAAAAGGGAGAACAATATGCAAAGATTAGTTATTCCTGTTTTATTTGTTTTACTTTGTGTTTCATCTTCTGGTTGCGCAGTAGTTATGGCGACTCGTCAACCGGGATATAAAGATGTAAATTCTCTACGTACTGGTGATTCGAGAGAAGAAGCTATAGCCATTTTGGGAAACCCGACAACTTCCGAAACTAATGCTGATGGAAACAAGGTTGACGTGTTTCAATTTAAACAAGGGTATAGCACAGGCGCAAAAGCTGCAAGATCGTTTGGACACGGTGTAGCAGATGTCTTGACTCTTGGAGTATGGGAAGTAGTTGGAACCCCAACCGAAGCTGTTTTTAGCGGTAAAGAGACAGCTATTAAGGTGACCTACGATAAGGATAACAAAATTAAAGAGCTGGTTTATCTAAAAGGCAGATAAAGAGAAAAAAGAAAAAGGGGCCAGCACCTGTTTTTGAAAAAATCTGCTTGACCGGGGGAGGAAAGGTAGGGTCAGGTCTTGCAATCACACATTTTTTCAGATAAGGTCTTTAATCTTCACCAATTGAATGGGGAGGCCCTCGAAGTCTCTGTCGTGGCTCAGGAGGGGGCAGTGGAAAGCAAGAGCGAGAGCCAGAAGATCAACATCCTTCGGGTCTCTTTTTCCGATCAGGTGTCGGGCTTGCGCGAGAGAGTGGCGATAACTGTTTCGCGAGAGTCGTTTGATGGGAAGGAGTAAAAGGGTCTGTTCAAGGAGAGGTTCAGCAAGACTTGTTTTCTCGGAAAATCTTGGAAGATAATGGATGACTTCTTGAAAAGTAAACTCTGTCGTTAAAAATTCGTAGCGGGGATCGAAAAGAACTTGCGCTGCTGCCCCGCCGGCGAGCGAAGGAAGGATAATATTGGCATCAACTGCGACGGAGAGCGCCAATTCTTACCTTTTCAAAGTCCTGCAGTAGGTCGGCAACGGTTATTCCGCTTTTTCGAAGACCGTCACGGATTTCTTTGGCATTCCGCAAAAAAAGACTTTTTTTGAGCGCCAAGAGCTTTTCATGGGCAGCGCTTTCCACAAATTGCTCGCCATTTTTAAACCCTAGTGGCTTGACGAGCTTTGTAATTTCTTCGAGTTCCCATTTAGGGATCCTCACTCTTAGAACCATATCGTAACTCCTTCTGTTTAAAGTATATCACGCCTAGCCCTTCAAAGTCAAGAGCCATCCTCTTTAGGCGCCTCAAAACCTTGGCCTACCCCGATGGAGAAGTGGTGGCCTACGGCTATAACGCCCTCGGCGATGTGGAAACGGTCACAGGATCTCAGCCCTACGTCACGAACGTCGACTATAACGCCTCCGGCCAGATCACGAAGATCCAATACGGGAACAATACCACAACAGACTACACCTGTAATCCCCAAACTTTGAGACTCTCTAATCTCAAAACCCAAGGCTCCGGCGTGAACAAACGTCCCCTTTTCTCTTTTTCTCAGATTAGAGTCTCGAAAGTCGCTTACCCGGATAGACAGGATAACTTACTCGAATAGTCATTGTCTCTGAGGCAGAACCCCCAAAAGGATCGGTTACAGTGAAGGTTACCTGAAAGCTTTTGCCTCGCTGTGAGCCATGGGGTGTCCATTTGAATGTTCGAAACGTTGGGCTATTCGGATTAGAGTCAAAAGTCGCTCCGGATGGGAGAGTACTTACGGAATACGTCAGGGTGTCATTATCCGGATCGGAAGCAGAGATTTGGAAAGTTAAGGTATTCCCCACCCGAATTGTTTTATTGCCGATGGGGGTGAGGATGGGAGCATAGTTCAACTGCAGGTCATCAAACCAGACGGAATCCGTGATGCCATCATTTGACCCATCGATCATTTTCGCAAAGGCAATCACATGAGCCGCATCATTCGGCACAGTCCCCTGAATTTGAAGGAGGGTCCAACTTAAAGCATCCCAAAGAGGAGGGCTATCGGTATCGAATAGATATCCTCCATCCTCTTTAAGCCACGTCAATGATAACCGGGCGATCCCACCGAGTGAAGTTTTCACATAGCCTTTGAACGTGTAGTTCATGCCGGGAGTTACTCTTAATGTGGGTGTTCCTGCCAACCCAACAATAAAATTTATCTGATTCGGTGTCACTTTGGCAGAACAGCTTCCTGTGTGGGCCTGTGTGCAGTCTTGGATGTACCACGAGGTGGGTAAGAGGTCCTGATTCCAGGGTCGCCAGTTTTCTACTACACCTGAGTAAGGATTAAGGGTCTCGAAGGAAGCATTGAGCAAAAGAGAGGGGCTTGTACTTGACGATAGATTCCCTTGAAAAGCATTTCGTAAAAGATCTACAACAGGCTTAGGTTCCAAGACATTTCCACTGGCGATTCGATAAATACCGTTGTATGACTCAGAAGGTGGAAGGATAATTCCGTCTCGGTTACGTCTTCCTGGGGGAAAATCGTTCAAAATCCAAACACCAATATCACCCACACCTTTTTGCGAAGCATCGTAAAGGATATCGCGATAGGCATTCACTTGAGAGCTATCCGAGAAAACATACGTGTTACACCCAAACTCCCCAAGCATGAGCCTTTTATCTATGCCGACGATCTGATAGGCTCTGTCTAATATCTTTGGTAACGGCTGAGACCATGTAATCCAATTCGGATACCAATGTAGATTATAGATGTCCGGGGGCGTAGAGAGATTTCTGAGATCACTTAGCCATTCGACCCAGCTGACAGAGACAGTGCAGGGTGTATTTCCTGCCCGCATCTTGAGATAAGGGAAAAGTTCCTGAAGCCATTGATGTGTCCTCGGAATAGGGGTGGTTGTTGGAACGCCGTTGACTAACTCATACAATACAATCTCATTATAAAGTTCCCAAACAGCAATTCGTCCATCATATCGATGGGGGGTGACGATTGCATCAAGCCACGTTTGACTGTCGGCAATCACTTGACCTATCGGAATTTCTTCACCTGGAGGATGAGGATAAAAGTCGTCGAAGTCGAATAACGTGACATGCACCTTAAAACCAAAAGAGGCGATGAGGGTCAATGCATCTTCAAAATCGGCCGAAAACTGTGGAGTCAGTTGCGGGTAACCAACAACATAAGGTGGGATAATGAGACGTACAGTATTGGCGCCCAGATCTCGAATTAGAGGAAGATCCTGGGTCATCTGGATCCTGACGCCGTTTCGCCACTCAGGCCAGAACTGGCCCCAATCGTAGTTACGCGGCAGATAAGATATTTCCTTTATCGTCGTTGTCGACGTCCCCCCTCCTCCATCATCGGGTAACTTACTCACGGCCCCAAAAGCAATACCGGTGGAGGCGAGGGCCAGAAGAATAATAAGAATAGCTACCGTTTTCTTCATTATTATTCGCTCGATTTTCTCGGTTAAACCTTTTTTAAACCCCTCAAAATTGGGATAAAAAAATTTCCCCACATTCCTAATATGAAATATACCATACTCCCCCTATAAAAACAAGACTTTTTATCCTAATGTTGCGTCGACTAACTCACTTTTTTCTAAATTGAAACGAACTAGTACAACAGTGTCTGTTTCGGATTGACGAATTTTCCTTGACAGAATAAAGCGGAGCGTGTTAATTTGAACATGCACAACGACGAAAAAATCGATGCCCAAGAAGAAAAACCAGAAAATCAAGCCCACCCCCAAAACCGATTCTGAGCGCGAAACCCGTGTTCTTCTGGAAGAGGTGCGAGCTGACTTTAAGCTCATTGCCGAGCAGTATGGATCTATTGCAAAAAAGTTGGAAGAGCATGGCCAAAAATTGAATCGGCATGACACGGAATTTCTCAAAATTCAGGCACGATTTGACAAACTGGAACAACAATTTGGCGCAATCCTCACCAACCACGAACATCGCCTCAAAGCGGTTGAACAAAAATTAGAAGTCACTTAAGCTGATCAAATGATGAAAAAACCTGCCAAATCTACTCCTTCAACTGATTCTGAACGGGAAACCCGCGTCCTGTTGGAACAGGTCAACCACAACGTTAAAACCATTGCCGAACAGCACGGTTCCATCCTCAAAAAACTAGAGGAGCATGATAAACAATTTAGCAAGATAGGGTCTGAGCTCAATTTTGTGAAGGTGGCCGTTATTGAGAATAATAAGGAAATTAAAGGGCTGAGAACAGAGATAGAAAAAGTAAAGACGGGACAAGAAGTAATCGAACAAAAAATCGATACTGTAACATCCGATCACGAGCAGCGCCTACACAAACTTGAAGCGGTATAAACTCTCAACATAGAGCAACGGTCCTATCATGCCAGAGAAGAAAAACCAAAGTCACAAACCCCCGATTACTCCCAAGACCGACCCCCAGCGGGAAACCCGCGTTCTTATGGAAGAGGTCCGTTCGGAGCTTAAGATTGTGGCCGAAGGGCATGGGTCGATTGTAAAGCGTCTGGACAGGGTTGAAGAGAAGCTAGAACAACACGATCAGCGCTTTGACAAAATTGAAGGAAAGTTAGGTCGAATCGAAGGTCAACTTGGCCAGCTTCAAGAGCAGGTTGGGTCGGTACTCAAGGATCATGAAGGGCGCCTCAAAACGGTTGAACAAAAATTAGAAGTCACTTAAGCCTACCAAGATGATGAAAAAACCTGCCAAATCCACTCCTACAACTGATTCCGAACGGGAAACCCGCGTTCTTATGGAAGAGGTCCGTTCGGAGCTTAAGATTGTGGCCGAAGGGCATGGGTCGATTGTAAAGCGTCTGGACAGGGTTGAAGAAGGTCTTCAAGTGGTCAAAGAGGATCTCAAGGAAGTTAAGGTTGGCCTTCAAGTAGTTAAAGGCCAATTAGGCCAGCTCCAAGACCAAGTCGGCTCTGTTCTTACCGATCACGAATCCCGCATGAAAGTCCTCGAAATAAAGTAGTTCTCTCCCGACTACACCACACTGAGAAAGCCCTTGATTTTTAAAGTCAAAACGGTATACTGATTTTATATGAAACAGGGAAAAATCTTTTTCTTCGGAGCGCTCTTTTTATCGTTCTTTCTTTCTGGAACTGCGTGGAGGCGGAGTGGTATTCGCCCAAAAGAGAGCAAATCACTCATTTCGGGATCCGGGAGAGAAAGTTTTATACTTTTGAGATCGCGCCGGAGGCCTATTGGTTTTACTATAAGGAACCAACCCTCGATGTGAAGTCGGACGGTGTGATGTACGGGGGCCGCGCCATCTACACACAGCGCTTTGCGGAGAACCCGATCAATTTCCGCGCGGAAGGGCGTTTCGCCGCCGGAAAGGTCAATTACGACGGCTTCTTAAGCGACAATACACCTCATCAGGATTCGGGGACCGACTGGACCGTCGAAACCCAGGGGCTTTTCGGATACGATTGGAAATTCGGCGAGACGACCTTCACGCCGTTTGCGGGCGGCGGATTCCGTTATCTCAAAGACCTTCTCGAATCGGCCAACGCCTATGAGCGGGATGTGATGTATCTCTACACCCCTGCGGGTCGGTTTATTTGAAACGGACACCGGAGGAGGAAGGATTTTCTTTTTCGATCGAGCCCTTTTTCCGGTACTGGGCTATCGAACAGTCCAACCTTTCGAATGTCACCTATGCCGGTTCGCTGATCGGAAGCGGGTATGAGCCGAAAAACAAAACAGCCGAAGCCGGATTAATGATCTCCTTTATTTTTTGAAAATCAATGAGAAGGGAAAATGTCGCATCCCGTAAGGCATGATGAAAAGGCGCTGCGGTTTATCATTGATATCGACGGAAAAGAGGCCCTTTTGGCCTATTCCCAAAAGGGGACTGTTTTAGATTTTTACCGGACGTATGTTCCGGAGGAGCTGCGGGGCCGGGGGCTCGCGGAAGAAGTGGTGAAGGCCGGCTTCGCGTATGCGAAAGAAAAGGGCCTTACGGTGCGGCCGAGTTGTCCTTATATTTCGCAAACGTTTCTGAAGAGGCACAAAGAGTACGAAAATTTGCTTGACAAATCATTTTGATTCAGTAGAATAACCTTTCGTGGAGCCATCACATGGCTCCATTTTATTTGGGGCCAACCTATACAGACGGAGCCAATTTCGGCTCCGTTTTGTTTTTTTTGGAGGGAAAATGCGGAAAATTTTTTTGATCGCGGTTCTATTTTTGGGAGTTCACTCTGTTTCTTTCGCGGATGAGGTCTGGGAGGATGTCACGCACGGCATTCCGGAAAATGATTTTAGGGCCGTTGCCGTTTATCCAAAAGACGGAAATGGCATTTATGTGGGGAGTTCAAAGTCTCTTTACCGCTCGGTGGACGGAGGAGGCACATGGAGAAAAATCCTTTCTCTGCACGGAACGCTCAAAGAAGTGCATCAGATTCAGATCACCCCTCAAGAGATCTGGGTCGCATCCGACAGCGGGCTTTATGACTCTTTTGACAAAGGGGAGACGTGGGAGAAGAGTTTTGGCGCTCTCGGAGGCAAGGGGGAAAGGGTTTTATCCATCGCCCTTGGAAAAGAAGGGATAATGTGGGCGGGAACCGGCGGAGGTCTTTTTCAAAGCGAAGACAGGGGGAGGAATTGGAGCCGCGTCCCCGGAGCCCTTTCGAATCAGGAAATTATTTTCATCGCGACCGATCGCGGCGGAAAGGTTTTTGCGGCGACGCCGAGCGGCCTTTACCGGTCGACAGATCTTGCTGAAAATTGGGAGCGGATTTTTGTCACCTCTGTCGCGGAAAAGAAAGGGGAAGGAAGTGACGAAGGTGGGGAGGAGGATACGGAAGAGAGCGAAACCGATTCAAGCCGCGTCTTATCCATTTGGATTCGAAACGGAAATCCCGAAGAGATTATCCTCGGGACCCGAAAAGGGGTTTTTCATTCTACCGACGACGGGAAACAGTGGACGAGGGTTGGTGAAGAAAGAGAGATGACGGTGAACGCGCTTTTTGAACAGGGCGGGGTTCTGTACGCGGCGACCGAAAAAGGGGTCTTTGCCTTCAAAGACAAATGGGAAGATCTGTCACAGGGGCTGACTCAAGGTCAAGTGAACGCCTTGACGGGGATGTCTCACCCCCTCACCTTATGGGCGGCCGGCCGAGGCGGAATTTTTCGTCGGAAGGAAGAGGTCTCTTTTGCCGGTTTGAAAGAAAACGACGCCGACAAGGTTCTCCATTATTTTGACCAGGAACCCTCTATTCAGGAAATTCAGGAAGCGGCTATCCGGTATGCCGAGGTGCGTCCTGAAAAGATCGCTCTCTGGAGAAAGGCCGCTTCGCGCAAGGCGTATCTTCCCACTCTTTCGACCGGAGTCGATCTCGATAACAATCGGAACACGGCGATAGACACCGGCGGAACAACGCAACCCGACTTTTTCATCGTCGGGCCGGATGACCGGAACTTCAATTGGGATGTGAACCTGAGTTGGGATTTGGGGGAGCTCATCTGGAATGGCGACCAGACTTCCATTGATGTCCGGTCAAGACTGATGGTCGAGCTTCGGGATGATGTTCTGGATGAGGTGACCCGGCTCTATTTTGAGCGCCGCCGCCTTCAGATAACCCTTCTCCTTGAGCCGCCGGAGACCGTCAGAGAAAAAGTCGAGAAAACATTACGCCTTTCGGAACTAACTGCTGGGATTGATGCCTTGACGGGAAATTATTTGAGCCGCGCCATTGATAGAATGACCTAAGGGCAACAAAAATGTCGAGTGAAGTGCAGATTTGGACAAAAAACAGGTTAAATTTTTACCATCGATTTTCATCATCGTCAACAGAATAAGGAAAAATGTGAAATTTTTTAAAAACAGATTATAGGTACAACTAACTGATTTTATTATGGTTATAAATTTAATCCTTTTAAAATTATCTTCAAAAGTTTTCAACGATCCTCAAGTTGGCATGCCGTTTGCTTATTTAATAGGGTGTGAACAACCCAAAAGGAGCTTCCAAGATGGCCAACGGACCGATGATCGAAAAACCAATCTTAATTGTGGATGATGAAGAGGGGCAGCGCGAATCGCTCCGGATGATTTTTAAAGGAGAACACCAAATTCTCCTGGCCAAAGATGGCGAGGAGTGCCTCATGCTGGTCCGGAAGGAAAAACCGAGCATCATTCTCCTGGATGTCAAGCTCCCGGGGATGAATGGGATCGAGGTCCTTCAAAAAGTGAAAGAGATCCATCCGGATATTCCTATTATTGTCGTGAGTGCTGCCGGAAGTCACAAAACTGTCATCGATGCCTTGAAATTGGGGGCTGTTGATTTTATCTCCAAACCTCTGGATGTGCTTCAGGTGAGGGATGTGGTCCGGAAGGCCCTTTTCCAGGCGGAATGCGAAAAGTCGCTGACACCCTCTCCCGCCGATAACGGAAAAAACGGGAACAAAAAACGGGGACTTCCGACGGTCGAACAGGTTTTGGAGTCGACCTATCTGAATACGATCAAGACACTCTGCAAGGTTCTTGTCAAAAAAGACCCTTATACCCGGCAGCACTCACAGGAAGTCACCCATTATGCTCTTTTGATCGGTAAAGAGCTTCAATTTTCAAAAGAGGAACTGATGGTGCTGGAGCAGGCGGCCCTTCTCCACGATATCGGAAAAATCGGCGTTCCGGATAATATTCTCAAGAAACCGGGGCCGCTTTCCGAGGGGGAATGGGAAATGATGCGCCAGCATCCCGACATCGGACAGGATATCCTGCAGCATGTTCAGGTGCTCCATATCGAGCAGAATATGGTGCGGCATCACCATGAACGGTTCGACGGAAAGGGGTATCCCTCGGGCCTCAAAGGGGAAGAAATTCCGGTGTACGCGCGGATTTTGAGCATCGCCGACAGTTTCCATGCCATGATTTCAGACCGTCCCTATCGGAAGGCGCTTCCGACGGAGACGGCGCTTCAGGAACTGAAGAAATGCAGCGGGACGCAATTCGATCCTGGGCTCGTAGAAATTTTCTTGAAGGCTTTTGAAAAAGAAACTATGAGGGGCGCGGAGAAAGGGGAGGCGGCATGACCTACGTGACGAAAGCGATCGACCGGGATCTTTCAGACAGACCCATGATGGTTCTGATTGTCGACGATGAACAGGGGCCGCGGGAGGCGATGCGGATGATCCTGAAGGACCGGTGCGCGGTTCTGACGGCGAGAAACGAAGAGGAAGCCCTTTCCCGGCTCAATGATGTGCATTTGGATATCGATATTGTCGCGCTCGATATCCGGCTCGGCGGGGAGGACGGGATTTCCCTTCTGCAGACCATTAAGAAGACCGCGCCGAACGTGGAAGTTTTTCTGGTGACCGGTTTTCCGAGTGTGGACACGGCCGTCCGCGCGATGCGGTTCGGGGCTTATGATTATATCGTGAAACCGTTCGACAAGAATGTCGTTTTGGAAGTTGTGGAAAAAGGGATACGCCGTCAAGGGCAGTCGCTGTTTGAGCAGAGGATGTGGGTGCGTGAGCACCGCCCGAACGAGAGTTCCGCGTAGAAAGGGGGGAGGTTTCGAATGGGAAACGCTGATCGGACATGCAAAATTTTGGTGGTCGACGATGAACAGGGGCCGCGGGAGGCGATGCGGATGATCCTGAAGGACCTGTATGAGGTCACCGCCCTGGACGATGCCGTGAAGGCGCTCGAACGGGTGGCCGCCGGAGACATCGACGTGGTGGCCTTAGATATTAAGATGCCGAAAGTGAACGGCCTCGAACTCCTTCAGAACATCAAAAAGACGTCTCCCGACGTGGAAGTTTTT
>OBEQ011877889.1_pt1 | contig 11206 bp, 4 predicted proteins | sample 1670901 | NCBI WGS metagenome assembly OBEQ01 (sample SAMEA104232315, study PRJEB22302) | groundwater metagenome | biome: forest; feature: aquifer; material: groundwater | place: USA | collected 2011-08-07 | depth 5.4 m | reverse complement strand
CTGATTTCATTGCTGATTTTAAGTCTTCTGAAATTTTTTCTAATACTGACATTTAAGAGAGTCCACCATAAACTGGAAAACATACACCATTAATTGATCTTGCATTTTCGGAGCACAAAAACAACATCGTTTCTGCAATTTCTTCAGGAGTAACCCATTTTGTTGGATCCTCCCCGGGCATTGATGCCACATTTGCCGATGTTTTAATGATACTGGGAGCAATTCCATTAGCCGTAATCCCTGTACCCTTTAATTCTTCACCTAATATCTGTGTGAGTGTAACTACACCCGCCTTTGAAACAGAATAAGCGCCACGCCCTGCTGATGGTTTTAATGCAGGCATTGCCGCCATGCTAATAATTCGTCCATAACCGGAGGTGCTTATTTGCTTCAAAAATTGCCTGCTACAAAGAAAAACAGACCTGAGATTCATATTCATCATGTGGTCCCAGTCTTTAGTTTTTGTATCAGAGATGCTGGTACGAGGTAAAAATCCGCCTACAATATTGATTAAAATATCAACTTTGCCGAATTTTAACTCAATTTGCTTAAATAACGCTGCAACATCTTCATCATTAGAAACATCAGCTCGCACAACAAAAACGTTTTTACGAAACGAATCCGATAGGCGTTTGAGTTCATCCTCAAATAAATAGGAAGATGCAACATTAGCTCCAACGCCAATAAATCGCTCTGCCACAACGTGACCCAATGCTCCGGTACCACCGGTAATGAGAACTGTTTTATTTTTGAAGTCCATGATTGAATAATATATCAATACCAACGGAGAATGTCAAGAATAATAGGCTAATTTAGAGCTATCGAGAGATTCGGATTTGAATAAATTCTATTTGAAGTTTGAATATAATCTTTTTTATCTTTGTAGTCATTTGTCCCATATTGGTTGATGCACAAAATTAATCATGGCATTAATACAGTCATTAAAGTAGGTTTTAAAAAGTTCTTAGTGCCTTTTATCACATCCGTTTCTCAAAAAGAGAATATTTTCTCAATATTGGAATTACTTAAACGTTTAAGTATAATAATACTCTAAAATTGAGACTTAATATGGCATAGTAGTTGCATATATACCAAGTGTTCTCGAAATTGAAGTCTGAAAAAACTTTTTGATAAGAATATATATTGCAGGCATGTTATCAATCAGTTTGGTATCATCTGGGATTAAACCGGGTTTCAAAATTTTATAATTAATTAAAAGAAAAAACTATGTTATACCTGTATGTATCTTTAGCATACATCATTATTAATAGCCTACTTTCTCTCGTTGTTCTCGTCAAATCGAAACACAGTATAATAGGAAAGTTTTACGGCTTTTGTGTTGCCAGTGTAATAGCATTTGGTTTATCTGCCTACTATTTAGATTCTTCCCCTACTCCTTACATTCACACCATAATAATAATAGTTGCCGATTTTCTCTTCTCTCTCATACCATTTTTCTTTCTTCACTTCATTGTCGTTTTCCTACGAAAGTATGAGTTGGCTACATCCAAATGGGTTATTATTGCGATTTATTTTGTAGGCTTATTTAGTTATTCAATAGTTCTTGGGGGATTAATTCCCGAACCAATCTCTGCCAGATCAGGCTCTTCATCTATTGAAAGTATTTACTTCATTACATGGATGTCAGTATTCTTTAGTATAGGCATCGCAATTTTATTTTCTAACGTTCGTTCATTCACTGAAAAGCGAACAAAATCAAGCATCCTTTTCACCGGACTTTCGATACTCATTCTCGTACTTCCAAGTCCGTTTACCTACTCTTTATCTATCTCCTTTTTTCAGGATAAGATTGAATGGTATGGTGTCACATCTGTTTTAGCGCTTATTGTTTCTGTCTACCTCCTGTTCCGGCATAAAATTTTAGTAACGTTATATGATTCGGTAAAATCCGCTCTTCTTGTTATGAACGATTTGTTCATTATGACTGATCCAACGTTTCACATTCAGTTAACAAGAGGAGCATTAAACCCCATGCTTGGTTATGAAGAAAAAGATTTGATGGGAAAAGACTTAAACGATTTTCTTGCCGACAAGGAATACATTATCTCTTATCTCGAATATGTGGCAAAAGGAAAGATGAAGGAATGTCGGTTTGATACGGATTTCTTTAGTAAAAACGGTGAACGGGTTACAGTAAACTTCTCCTTCTCTCCTGTTATCGAAAATGAACAAATTGCCGGATTTGTAGGGATAGGTCGCGATATAACTGAACGAAAACAGGCTGAATTAGAACTTCGTCAAAGCCGCGAACAATACAGAGAACTTGTTGAAAATATTAGGGAATTGTTTTACGTTACAGATAACGTTGGGAACTTAACATACACCAGTCCTAATATTGAACAATTTACAGGCTACACTCCGGAGGAGCTTCTTCATACCTCCTTTTACCATATAGTTGATGGCAAAGATAGGCAACGGGTTTTAGAATTCTACGCCGGTAAGTTTAAAGATTCTACGATTGATACAGGATACGAAATCAGGGTGACACGAAAAGATGGCAAAACCATTTGGCTGGAGCAAACGACTCGCATTATTCGTGATGCTGTAGGTATGCCGCTTGAGTTTAGAAATATTGCTCACGATATAACAGAACGAAAGAAAGCGGATGAGCAACTTCACTTATTTGCTCAAGCCTTAGAAACTACAACTGAATTAATCTGGATTTCCGACCAACAGAATAGAATTGTTCATGCAAACCGTGCATTCGAACAAACTTTTGGATACACCCATGATGAAATATATCTTAAAACCCCGTTTTTCCTTTTTTCACCAAAAAAGCAAGATATTGTTCTTGCAGAAATTGTTTCCCAAAAAGACGAATACGGTTGGAGTGGCGAGATTGCTTGCTGTAAAAAAGATGGAACTGAATTCCCTTCCTTCTTAAGCGTTTCTATGTTGAGGAATGATGCTGGCGAAGTGACAGGATACATTGGTGTTGCAAGAGATATTTCAGAATATAAATCAATGGAAGAGCAATTCAGGCAGGCTCAAAAATTAGAAGGCTTGGGTACACTTGCCGGCGGAATTGCCCATGATTTCAACAACATCTTAACCATCATTTTAAGTTATAACTCAATTCTTGCTCGTGGGAAATACACACCGGATCGAATGCAGGAAGCTGTCAAAATGATACGGAGCGCTGTTGAACGCGGAGCAGGTATGGTTCGGCAATTACTCACTATTGCCCGTAAAAACACAGGTGAATTTGAGTCTGTTGATATTAACAAAATTGTAATTGAAATGGAAAATTTGTTAAAAGAAACATTTCCAAAAATCATTACAATGAAAGCTGAATTGCAGTATGATATTCCTGAGATAGTTGCTGACCAGAATCAGTTACAACAGGTATTTCTTAATCTTTGTGTCAATGCACGCGATTCGATGCCTGATGGCGGTAGTCTTACCTTGAAAACAAAACTCGTCTCCGGTGCAAGTCTCGTTGATCGTTTCCCGGATGTAAAATATGACTCATACGTACAGATTAGCGTACAGGATAGCGGATCAGGTATTGATGAAGCTGTTCGTTTGAAAATTTTTGAACCATTCTTCACAACGAAGCAACAAGGAAAAGGAACCGGATTAGGATTAGCGGTTGTCTATAGTGTTATTCAGACTCACAACGGAATGATTGATCTTGAAAGTGAACTTGGTAAGGGAACCACGTTCCATGTATTTTTGCCCCTTATTCAAGATAAATCAATGCAAGAACAATTACCTGATGATTCTGAAAATGACCAATTTATCGGTAACGAGACAATCCTTGTGGTTGAAGATGAAGAAGCGCTGCTTAATTATGTTCGTTCAGAATTGGAAGTAAAAGGATATACTGTGTTGGTGGCTCGTGACGGCGAAGAAGCAATTGATGTTTTTTCAAACAATAAAAAGGTCATTAACCTTGTCGTTTCTGATCTAGGCTTACCTAAACTTGGCGGCTGGGAAAGTTACATCCGCATGAAAAAAATTGACCCCAATATTAACACAATTCTTGCAAGCGGATATATTGATTCTCAACTTCAATCTACTATGGCTGAGGCAGGAGTAAAAGGAGTTTTGAACAAACCCTATGATATCGGAGACCTCCTCGAAAAAATTCGCGGCATATTAGATGAGTGTAAGAATTAAAGATTTACTGCTGATGAACATTAAATACAAAAACTCCGAGTTCTTCATGTATGGTAGAAAAGAACTCGGAGTTTCGATTTTAGTTTATTGTTATATTAAGCAATAGGTGCGAAATCCTTTACATAATATGATTATCTAAAAGAACTTATTCTTACTCCTTCCCTACTTCATAAGAACAAATTTTTTCACATCAACCAACGTTCCGGCGGTGAGTTTATAGTAATACACGCCATTTGGAAGATTACTTGCATCAAACGTCACCGATTTATACCCCCCCTCTTGCATCTCATGAACTAACACTGCTACTTCTTCTCCTAACGTATTATACACTTTTATCGTTACATAGCTATTACCGGGTAAGGTATAGGAAATAGTTGTTGTTGGATTGAATGGATTCGGATAATTTTGTTCTAATCCAAAATACTCCGGCTGTGAACCACGCTCATTTGATTGAGTCCCATCAGGTGGATTGGGTGGTAACGCAGAAATTGATATTATCCGAATGCGGCTTTTAGATGACGTTGTTGCTGTGCCTAATAGTAAGGCTCCATTACCGGTTACATACACCCAGTATCCTTTCCCCGGTTTAATTGTATCGGTTGCATAATATCCCCTATTGTATTGGTAGAAGTTTGATGAAGTTAGTCCGGGTGGCATAGATGTTATTGAAGTAACCGCTATCGGTGTACTGATAGAACCAACTAGGTTCCAACCTCGTATAACGTTTATTGTATCTATTGTTCGTGCTACTCCGGTTAGGTTCACGTTCTCACTTGAACCAAATTTTAACCAATACCCTTTTTTATTTGCAAGTGTTTCAGTCATAACATATGAACTTCCATTATATGCAAATGCAGATGATATTGATGATGAAAATAACGTACTTCGCCTATAATCTGAAACCAAAACAGGAACGGAAATAAGATTCCAATTGGTTTCAAGATGAACAGATACTGTAGTCAATGGACTTACTGTTCTAAATTTCCATGTTGGTGACCACACTGAAGTATCAGAACCGCTTACTGAACGTAACCGCCAATAGTGCCATGTTGCGGTAGGAAGTTCAAACAAATCGTATGAAGTTCTTGTTATGCCTCCGCTATTGAACAGAAATGCAGTAAAACTTGTATCATACGCTATTTGCAAAATAACCGATTGAGCTCCACATGGAATACTCCAATACAACGTCACTGCAACAGGTATATTGATAGCTCCATTCGCCGGACTCGTTTGAGATGGAACTAATAGTATTCCGGTTCTTGTGGTGAAATGCCGAACAATTGACCAAACACTTGTACCATATACATTTGTGGCATTTACTCTCCAATAATATTTCGTTACAGGGTTTAATCCTGTTACTTGTAGAGAAGTTGAACTATAATTATTTGAATCAAGAGTTACTGTAGAAAATGACGAATCCATTGAAAGCTGAACATGATACGATAATGCGCCTGAAGTTACAGCCCATCTTAAAATTGGGTTGAGTTGAATACACATGGTATCGTTTGCCGGCTGTAAAAGTGTTGGCGCATCCGGTTCTCCGCCTGTCGTCTTAAACTTCCATGTTGATGACCATACGGAGGTATCTGTTCCGTGCACTGATTTCAATCTCCAATAATGCCACGTTGCGCCAAGCAACTCTGAAAGATTATACCATGTTCGGTTTATTCCTCCACCTGTAAAGTAAATACTTGAGAAGGCAGAGTCGTAGGCAATTTGGAGGATGTATGATTGTGCATCACACGCACGTTCCCAGAGTAGCGTTGTAGAAACAGGAATACTCATAGCGCCATTTAACGGACTTATCTGAGATGGGGATAAAAGGGTTCCCGTCCCTGTTGTAAAGTGTAAAACAATTGACCAAACGCTGGTTCCCGCCGAATTAGAAGCATTAACACGCCAATAATATTTTGTCAGCGGCGATAAACCTGATACAGTAATTGTGGTTGCACCAATGTTAGCGGAATCGAAATTTTGCGTAGTAAAAGTAGAATCTGTTGATAGTTGCACTCTATAACTCGTCGCTCCCACTGAAGTGCTCCATTGTAATGATGGACTAAGCGCGACACACGAAGAATCATTTGCAGGAGTTGTTGGATTCGGGGCTAATGGTCGCGTGACAGATTCTGCATTCCAAATAGCAAATCTGAGCGAAGGTTTTCCCCCGGCTGTAAGAAATATCCCACCAACATATAATTTCCCATAACTATCCAACGCTAATGTTTTCACTTCATTATCTACCCCACTACCCAGAGCTGACCAAACTTGTGTTGAATCATTCCATGAGGCAATATTACTAACACTTACTCCGCTCGCATTATTAAATACCCCGCCTACGTAAATCATTTTATTACTAATTGCAATTGTATTAACAACACCAGGATATCCATAATAATCAACTCCGGAACCAAGCGATGACCATGCCTGAGTGAGGCTATTCCATTTAGCAACTAGAAGCGCCGGATTACCCCCGGCCTGCTCAAATTGTCCACCTGCAATTATATCGTTCCCTGAAATTGCAAGAGCATGGACACCATATCCTACTCCGTTACTTGCTCCCGTCCCTAACGAACTCCAGCTTGTTCCGTCCCACCTCGCTACATAATTTGCTGTGCTCCCACCAGCTGTTGTGAAGTATCCTCCAACATATAAAAATGAATCAGTAGCTACTATCGCTTTTACTTCCCCATTGACCCCGGAACCAAGAGCCGACCATGATGTACCGTTCCATTTGGCAATCCTATTTGCAGAAACACCTCCTGCAGTTGTAAAATCTCCTCCTGCGTATAAATCATTTCCGAACATTGCAACTGCATTCACGTTAAATCCACCCGTTAAACCTGAACCAAGGGCAGACCAAATTGAAGAATCATAACTCCATTTTGCTATGTTACTGACAGGAAATCCACCCGCATTGTTCATCTGTCCTGCGACAAACAAATCGTGTTGTGTAGAAACGGTTGAATACAAAAAATTCCCTGCACCACTGCCAAGCGGTTGCCAGTTCCCGTCGGAAAATCTTGCTATTCTATTGATAAATTGCCCGGCTGGTCTTGAATATTGACCGGCAACAATCATTTCTTCCGGACTGCTAGGACGAAGTGAGATCGTAAAAACTGTACTATTCACTCCTTTTCCTAAAGCATACCATTTACTATCTATATCATTCCATCGTGCAATATAATATGCAAGAAGGCTATCCGACCCGGTAAAATAACCACCTACAAAAAGATCATTTCCGTTTCTAATCATTCCCAAAGGAGCGCCATTTTGAGGATCAATATAATATATACCCATACCAACCGACGTTGGTATGTACGTAGTTGTATTTAACTTAACAATATGCTTAACCGAATCACCATTAAGTACATGAAATCCACCACCTACATATAAAACCGAACCATCGTAATATAAACTTGAGACACCGGGGAAATCTGTTCCTGTACCGATTGCATTCCAGGCTGTTCCGTCCCACCGGGCAATATTATTAACAACCCTGCCCCCTGCATAGATAAACAGTCCGCCTGCGTAAAGTTCATCACCGACAAATTCCATTACATCAACTGAAGTCTGTCCGGCTACCATCATGCCATTTTCCATCGAGTGCCAACCTGTTTCATTCCACATCGCTATATTGTTCACAGTAACTACATCAGCATTTGCAAAAAAACCGCAAACGAATACATTCCCGTTATGAACAATTATATCCCTGACCTCTCCATGAATATCATCTCCTACGCCATTCCCGAGTGGCTCCCAGATGTGAGTAACGAGATTATAACGTGCAACGCGGTTGGCTAAGATTCCACTGATATTTCTGAAATATCCACCGACATATAAATAATCTCCTGATATTGTAATATTATCGATTATATTATCTGCTCCCGTCCCTAATGAAGACCAACTTGTGCCATTCCATTTTGCTATACCATTAACCGTATCAGTACCTATCATTCTGAAATTGCCGACAACATACAAATCTGTTCCGGTAACAGCCATATCGAGTACACCCACACCTATTGTGGCATAATTAAAGGTGAGACTAACACCGGCTCCCACCGGCTGATACGATCTACCATCCCATTTTGCTATTCCGTTAATGGGTATCCCACCCGCAGTGGTAAATACTCCTCCAAGGTACAAATCCGTTCCAATCGTTGCTACACTCCAAACTGTATTATTCGTTCCAATATCACAAAATCTGTCATCCCATTTCTCGTCTCCTATAGCAGATGGTTTCAAAAGTGATCCATTCGATTGAATTAGTGCTTGTCCCTGTAGAATTTGAAATCCACAAAACAAACTGTTAATTACGAGAACAAATAGTATGATGCAATGGTGTAATGTTTTTTTCATGGCATTCCTTTTTTTGCAATTGGTCTGAAGTATTTTTAGTAAGGTATTTATAAATTCTGTATTGTTAATCAGGAAAACATATAACAACTATGTTGTTTCCGGAACTATCCCACAATTGAACTACTTAACACGAAAAAAAAATAGGCATCAAAGCAAGCCTTCGGCTTCTCATTGCAGGAACAAGAAATGAACATAAATATTGATGAGAGGTTAAAACAGGAACAAATGGCTTTAGAATTTTCAGAGTAATACGTAAGTAGTAACCCTTGAATGGCTTTATGATGAAAAGCCTTGGAGAAAGGAACAATGTTTGTACGATGAAGTCAAGAATACGATTTCTTCCTAAGAAAAGCAAAAAAAGTATTAGGAAACTTATTCCCTCATTCCTGCGTTTTGCATAGTTGTAGGATTTTTATACATTAATACATCAAAACGTGACTAAGAAATCAAAATATGTCCTTTATGCCTTTTTATTGATATGCTACGTCTTTACGTATCATATCATCCCGATGGTACATTACCATCAAATTAGGTATGGTCATGAATTGCACGTTGAGGCACAACCCTCAAATTCAAAGGAAATACTTGATTATGATGGCTCTGTCTGTTTAATTTGTTCACGAGCAAATACTTCTCAGGTATTTGCATACGATTTTAAGCCATTTCAGGCTGAAATAACCTCTTCCCCACTCCCAATAGATGATAAACCATTTCAATTTATCTCCACGGAGCATATCCTTGCTTCGCCGCGTGCTCCCCCTTTAGTTTAATTTCATTTACACTAATCTGTCATTCCCGAACGGTTCTAATCGGGAATCTTACTAACCTCAAAGAAAGATTCTCGTTTTATTCCTGCGTGAATACCAGTTTAAGTATTTGTTTCGGACAAACCAATGTAGTCAATAGGCTATTGAGTGTTCCCGAAAAGTATATTTCCTTACTCTTTACACACTATTATTCAAAAAGGAATTTCAATGAAATTTAAACTATCATTAGTTGTTGTCCTGTTAATCTTTGGCGCAACACAGTTCTTATATAGCCAGGATGACACGGCAACACAATTACAACAATTAAAAATCGAGGTTCATATCTTACAGGCTCAGCTCGATAGCCTAAAAGCTATATCCTCGGGTACAGAAAACACCGACGATATTGAAAATTTAGAAGAACAGTTCAATAAACGGCTTGCTCAATTGGAAAATAAAGTTGATGCGATTTCGAGAGCAACTGCTCCAACGACAATGAATCCAAAAATAACTGCTTTTTTCAATCTTGCCGGACGGCACGATAATACAAGTGTTATGGATTATAACAGTGAGTCAAGCGGCTCTAATCAGATCAGCAATCAAATCTACCTCCGCTCTTTTGAGTTGGATTTTAGAAGCGCTATTGATCCTTATGCCGATGCGGTTGCAATCCTGTCTGTGGAAGATGAAGCGGGTACAGGTTATGCAGTTGACCCAGAAGAAATTTATGCTATAATCAAACGTCTTCCTATTTTAGAAACTGCTCCCCTCGGCTTAAAACTTAAACTTGGAAGATTCCGCGCTCCATTCGGTGTAAGCAACGTTACTCACATGCACGATTTACCTTGGACAACACGCCCGCTTGTCATCGGAAAGTTTTTAGGAACTGAACATGGCGATTTTTTCGAAGGTGGGTTTAATCCTATTGGAGCGGATATGGCGTTTATCTTGCCCGGTTTTCTTACCGATATTTCAAAAGAAGTAAATATTTCAATTGTCCGGTCAGGAGAGCTTGGGCTTCCCAATGCGTTTAGTTCAGGTAGTAAATTAGCTTTTGTGAGTCGTTTAAACTTATCAAAAGATTGGGATAATGAACATATCGTTGATCTCGGTTTAAGCTTTTACGGTGAAGGCTCCTTCTTAAAAAGTGAAAGCGTAGGTGAACAATCAACTCATCTCACTTTGGCTGGAATAGACCTTACATATAAATGGGCTCCGGCAGAAGATAGGGAAAGTAATTCACTCGTTCTCGGCGGTGAATATTTGGTAGGCAGTCACTTAGTGACAGATACTCAAAACGTTGTTGTTCGTTCCAAACCACAAGGAGCTTATGGTTATATACAATATCAACCATCGTATGGTACGTATCTGGGAGTACGATATGATTGGCTACAAGAACCAACGTATGATAAAGCGGTGACGACCTCGTTAGCTATTTATGGCACATACTATACCTCTGAGTTTCTTCGTTTTCGGTTAGGCTATGAAAACCGTTGGAGCGATATCGCGGTCCAAAACAATGTTAGCTCAATAATATTCGATGTGAATGTCGTCTTCGGCTCTCATCCAACAGAGCCATACTGGGTAAACAGATAATCGTAATGAACTACACTTGCCACGCACCCTCAAGGGTGTTGTAGTAGCCGATCACCAGATCGGCAAAATCTAATTATAGAAAAATTTATAAGCATCAGAAATACATAAAAGGAATTAATCATGAAAAGAATACTCGTTCTCTGTTTACTTGTTGTTCTAACGATTTCGTTTTCGTTAGGGCAAACAAAAAAGTTGAAGGTGCTTACCACCTTAAATTATCTTCGCTACGTTGCTGAACAAGTTGGAGGAGATAAGGTTGAAGCAAAAGCCCTTGCTAACTCCAAGCAAGACCCGCATTATGTTACGCCATCGCCAAGCATGAACTCCCTCGCTAATGGCGTTGATTTATTCATCGAAAACGGGCT
>OBEQ011121275.1_pt1 | contig 11206 bp, 12 predicted proteins | sample 1670901 | NCBI WGS metagenome assembly OBEQ01 (sample SAMEA104232315, study PRJEB22302) | groundwater metagenome | biome: forest; feature: aquifer; material: groundwater | place: USA | collected 2011-08-07 | depth 5.4 m | reverse complement strand
GTTTCAACCATTCCTCCTTTTTTCTGGAATTCCTTCAGGGCTATCGGGACTACCAGTGCACCGCTTGGGGGAATCCCACGCGCAACATCTTCGGATGGCAGAAGCCCTGCTACCTGATGAGCGATGGCTACGCCAAGAGCTTCAAGGGGCTGATCGAGGAGACTCCTTGGGAGCGCTACGGGACGGGTCGTGATCCCCGCTGTGCCGATTGCATGGTGCATTGCGGATATGAGCCGACGGCCGTGGTGGATGCCACCCGTTCCCTTGGGAACATGCTCCATGCGGCGATGCCCAGGTTATGACGCGAACCCGTTCTGGTTGCCTGGAGTCCTTGAAGGATTGCGGATTTAATTTTTTCACAGGGGTGGCCGACTCTTTGGTCGGCTCCTTGATCGAGGAGTTGAGTCACGATGAGGCGGGGGACCTCCCGGCGGCTCGGGGAGACCTGGCCGTAGGCTTGGCCAGCGGGGCTTTCTTAGGCGGGCGTTGGCCTGCGGTTCTGATGCAAAACTCAGGTCTTGGGTGTTGCTTAAACGCCCTGACCTCTTTGAACCTCATCTACAAGATTCCGCTTTTATTGATCGTCGGTTTCCGGGGATATCAGGGAAAGGATGCCCCAGAGCATCGGGTCATGGGGCGACATTGTCAGAGCCTGCTTGAAGAGATTGGGATTCCGGTTTTTGCTCCCCATGCCCAGGAGTTACCCGGAACCATCGCTCAAGCCAACCAGAGGCTGCGGCAGGAGAAGGTTCCGGTAGCGGTCCTGATCCGACCAGGGGTTTTGGGGTGACCACGCGGGAGGCGATCCAACTCCTAGCAGAGAAGCTCACCGACGAGGTGGCGGTCTGTACCACCGGCTATACCTGTCGGGACGTGCAGGCCCTTCATGACCGCCCCGCCAATTTCTACATGATCGGGTCCATGGGGGTGGCAGCCTCGTTGGGGCTGGGGATTGCGCTGGCTCAACCTGACAGGAGGGTCGTGGTCTTTGACGGGGATGGATCGGTCTTGATGGGTCTGGGGACTTTACCGATGGTGGGGGCGTTGAAGCCAAAGAATCTGATCCACGTCGTTTTTGACAACGAGGCCTTTGCCTCCACCGGCAATCAACCCACCTATTCTTCCCAAGTCCCCTTGGATGAATTGGCAAGGGCCTGCGGCTACTGCCTGATCCGACGAGCCCAGAAATCCAATGAGGTCGATTCCGCTTGGGGTGAGATCCGAGGAGCCAGCGGCCCTGCATTCTTACTGGTGAAGTGTCAGTCCGATCAGGGTGCTCCCATGGAGCGGGTTCGTCTTTCCCCGGAGGAGATTACGATGCGATTTATGGAGGCGCTGAAGTGTTGAAGAAACAGATCCTTCTTTGTCCAGGACCCGTCAATTTAAGTCTGCACGTTCGGACGGCGTTGGGGGGGCCGGAGCTTTGCCATCGGGAGCCAGAATTTTCTCAGATCCTTCAGACGGTTCGGGCGAAGCTCCTCCACGTCCTGGGTCTGGATGGGCGGTACACGGTCGCCCTGGTCAACGGCTCTGGAACCGCTGCCCTGGAATCGGCGGTACTTTCTTGCATGGAGCCGGGACGGAAACTGCTCGTCCTCAACAACGGCGTCTACGGTTCACGAATCGCCCAACTGGCACGCATCCATCAGATCCCTTTGGTGGAGATTCGCTCCCCCCTGGATGAGCGGCCGGATCTGAACCGAATTGCAGCGGCGCTCAAGAGGGATTCGGGCATCGGAACGGTTGCCATGGTGCACCACGAAACCTCTACCGGCATGCTCAATCCCCTCGAGGAGGTGGGGGCCTTGGCGAAGAAGTATCGTCGGCGGCTTCTGGTCGACGCGATCAGTAGCCTCGGGGCTGAGCGTCTGGAATTCACGAAGCACCATGTGAATCTGTGCGTGGGATCGGCCGGCAAGTGTCTCCACGGGGCACCGGGGCTTTCTTTTGTTCTAATGGCTCAGGAAGAGGTCCAAAGGATCATGAAGTTGAAGCCGCGCTCGCTGTACTTGGATCTGGCCACTCACCTGAAATCCCAAGAGGCAGGGGATCCCCCTTTTACGCCGGCGGTTCCACTCGTCGTGGCCTTCCACGCAGCCTTGGATGAGTTGAGTCGAGAGGGACTCAGAATTCGCATTGGGCGCTATCGTCAGCGCGCCGCTCTCCTTCGGGCCGGTTTCAAGAAATTAGGCTTGAAATTCGTTCTGGACGAAAAGCTTCTCTCCAATACGCTGACGGCCCTGTGGCTGCCTAAGGGGTTGGCCTATCCGCAGCTTCACGATCGTCTGAAAAGGGATGGCTTTGTGATCTACGCCGGGCAAAGTGAGCTGAAAAACAAAATCTTCCGCGTGGCCCACATGGGGCAGTTGCTCCAGGCAGACCTCAAAGGTTTCTTAAAGTCGCTTAAAGCCGTCTTGGACAATGCAGTTTCCCATTAAAAGAGAAAGGGTCGAAACATGATGAAGACGTTGCTACTTAATCCTCCCTCCTTTGAGAATTTCGATGCCGGGGCGAGCTCCCGTTGGCCTTCCACCCGTGAGGTCTGGTCATTCTGGTATCCGGTCTGGCTTGCCTATCCGGCTGCCCTGATCCCCAACAGCCGACTCCTGGATGCATCTCCCCATGGGGTGACCCCGGAGGAGACGATTCGGGTTTCCGCCGAATACGAGTTCGTGGTCCTTTTTTCCAGCACGGCCGGTTTTGAGAGCGATGTGCGTTTGGCCGAGAGGATGAAATCGGCAAAGCCCTCCTTGAAGATCGCCTTTGTGGGTCCCCATGTGAGTGTTCAGCCTGAAAAGAGCCTTTTGGCAAGCTCAGCCATTGACTTTGTCACTTACAAAGAATTCGATTATGCGGTGAGAGACTTTGCTGCCGGTAAGCCCTTGGAGGAGATTCCGGGGGTTACCTTTCGTAAGGACGGTCGGGTGATGGCAACCCCCCCGCCTCCCCAAACGACCAATCTGGATGCGATCCCTTGGGTTACCCCCATTTACAAGCGAGATCTGGATGTCACCAAGTACAACATCCCGTTTCTGTTGCACCCGTACCTCGCGCTCTACACGACACGGGGGTGTCCTGCCCTGTGCACCTTCTGCCTCTGGCCTCAGACGTTTGATGACCATGCCTGGCGGGAGCGGTCCATCGACGATACGGTGGAAGAGGTCAAGTACGCCTTGAAGAACTTTCCGCAGGTGCGAGAGATCTTCTTCGACGACGACACCTTTACGATTCGCAAGCAACGGGTACTGGCCCTGTGCGAGAAGTTCAAGCCGCTCAAATTTACCTGGTCGTGCAATACGCGCGTCCACGTGGACTTAGAGACCCTCCAAGCGATGAAGGCCGCTGGTTGCCGCCTCTTTATTGTGGGCCTGGAGTCAGGCGACCCGCAGATCTTAAAGAACATCAAGAAGGGGACCACCATCGAACAGGCCAGGACCTTTATGAAGAACTGTAAGAAAGTCGGGATCAAGGTCCACGGCGATTTCATCATTGGGCTGCCTGGGGAGACCCCTCAGACCATCTCTCGGACGATCCAGTTTGCCAAGGAGCTTGACCCGGAGACCATCCAGGTTTCCATCGCCCATGCCTTTCCTGGGACCGAGCTGTACAACTATGTCACCTCGAACGGTTATTTCCGTCCGGATGTGGAGATGACCGATGGAAAGGGTCATCAGCTGCCCCACATCGAGTATCCGAATCTACCCCGGGAGAAGATGGTCGAGGCGGTGGATCGTTTTTACAAGGAATTTTTCTTACGGCCTCGGGTCCTGTGGCGGATCTTTAAGAGTGTGGCCTTCAACGCCAGAGAGAGACGGCGGCTCACCCAAGAGGCTCGTGAATTTTTAAAGCTTCACTCGGACCGGGTCAAGTTCATCAAGGCCCAAAAGAAACTGAAAAAGGCGGCGTGAAGAATCGTTCGGCCATCATCACCGGAGACGACTTCGGCTTTTCCTCCGAGGTTAACCGGGCCATCATTGAGGCCCATGAGCGGGGGGTCTTAACCAGCACCAGCCTCATGGTGACCGGGGAGGCCTTCGAGGAGGCGGTGGCCATGGCCCACAGCCATCCCGAGCTTGCGGTGGGTCTCCACTTGGTGGTGATCTGTGGCCGGTCGGCTGCCGCCCCCCATCAGATCCCGCATCTGGTCGATCCGAGGGGACAATTTTCAACCTCTCCGACCCAGGCGGGCTTGCGTTACCAGTTTAGCCGTGCGGCTCGCGGCGAGCTGCGCCTGGAGATCCGGTCCCAGCTGGAGAAATTTCGTAAGACCGGCTTAAGGCTCTCCCACGTGGATGGGCATCTCCACATGCACATGCACCCCATCGTACTGGAAGCACTCCTCAAGATGGCCAACGAATTTGGGATTCGGGCGATTCGCCTTCCATGGGAAGAGTTGGGAATCACCCTGAGGGTGAATCGAAGCGACCTTCTGACCAAGTGCGCCACTTCCTGGATATTCGGCCGGCTGCGTCGGTATGGGGAGCGCCGGTTGAAATCGGCTGGGATTGAGTTTACCGATCGGGTCTACGGGTTGCTCCAAAGTGGTCGAATGACGGAAGATTATCTGTTGGGTCTGATCCCTCAGATCCGCGCCGATCGGATTGAGATCTACTCTCACCCAACCACGAGAGCGAGCGAAGGCCGGCCCACCCGTTCTCGGGGTGCCAGCCAAGAACAGCTGGAGGCGCTGCTCAGCGAGAGGGTGCGTGAGGCTCTGGATGCAAGCGGCTTTACGCTGGCCACCTACAGCCAGGTCAACGGATGCACAACCTCCTGACGACCCTTTTACTGAGCCTAAGCCTTACCGCAGCGGTCTACTACCTCTGCGCGATTTTCTCAGCATGCGATCTTTTTTCCAAGCGGACAAGCAAACCCTCATCCTTTCTTCCGCCCATTTCTATCTTGAAGTCAATCCGCGGAGTCGATTACGATTCTTATGAAACCCTGGCCTCCTTTTGCCGGCAAGACTATCCGGTGTATCAGATCCTCTTTGGCGTTCACGAGCCCCAAGATCCCGGTGTGGGAGTGGTCCAGCGACTGATCCGCGATTTTCCTGGCCTTGATATTCGTCTGGTGCACTGCGACCAGGTGAGCGGCACCAACCCAAAGGTCAGCAATCTCATTCAGATGGAAATCCAGGCTCGGTATCCGATCCTGCTGGTTTCGGACAGCGACATCTATGTGGAGCCCGATTGTTTAAGGCAAGTCGTTGGGCCCCTGCGAGACCCAAGCGTCGGAGCGGTGACCTGCATGAGTCGGTCTCGGACAAAAGGATTTGCTTCGGTCATCGAGGGCTTAAGGATTTCCACCGAGTTCTGTGCAGGGGTTCTGGTTGCCAGAAAGTTGGGAGGAATCAAGTTTGGACTGGGTTCGGCGATGGCGCTGCGTCGGGAAGCGCTGGGTGCAATCGGTGGCTTTGCGGCGATTGGCGATTATCTTGCGGATGATTTCCAACTGGGGTATCTTATCGCCAAGGCCGGCTACCAGGTGAGGCTCTCTCCTTACGTGGTGGAACATCGTTTCTCCCGAATCGGCCTTGGCGACATGGTTCGACGCCAGATCCGCTGGGCTCGAGGGATACGGATTTCTCGCCCTTTGAGTTATGCGGGACTCCTGTTGACTCAAGGTGTACCGATGAGCCTGTTTTTTCTGATGTCGAGGGCCTTTGCTTCGATCGGTTGGGCTGTGCTGGGCCTGACATGGGCAACCCGGTTGGCCATGGCAGGCATCGTGGGGGCCATTTACTTGAACGATCCGGCTGCGAAGAAATTTCTGTGGCTGGTCCCTCTTCAGGACTTGATCAGTTTCACCGTCTGGTGTGCCTGCTTTTTTGGAGACACCGTGGAGTGGCGCGGCGAGCGCTTTCGGCTCACCCCAGCAGGTAAGCTCATTCCCCTGAACGTCAAATTGTCGGTGGCCTACCTTCAAGAAACCGTGAGCCTTCCAAAGGAGAAGGTGGTGATGGGATGATTCCCATCAACAGCACCCTTGCAAGGCCCCTGGTTCCATGGTTGATCCGGTTTCGCTTCTCGGCAAATGCCATCACTTTTCTTTCCATGCTTTCAGGCCTCCTGGGCGGATTCTTCCTAGCCCAAGGGCAGCCTCAGAAGGTTTTTGTGGGTGCCCTTTTGTTTTTCCTGTCGAACGTGCTGGATGAATGCGATGGAAAGGTTGCCCGCCAGACCCACACCTGTAGCCGCTTGGGGGCACTCCTGGATACCCTCACCGACTGCATCGTTCATGCCGCCTTCTTCCTGGGTTTGGGAGTCGGGATGGCTCACCAATTTCCTCACGGGCCTTGGCTCTTTTTGGGGCTTGTGGCGGCAGGGGGCAGCGTCCTCTCCTGCGCCCTGGACGTGGGAGGGATCACCCCTTGGCAGCCTCCAAGCCTTTCCCATGAGCCGGGCGGGGATTCGTTTGCATGGGTCACGGAATGGCTTCGGATCGACTTTTCTCTCCTGGTGGTCCTCTCGGCGGTCTTTCGCCAGATGGCCTGGATCTTGTGGGCAGGGGCTCTGGGGGTATTCTTCTTTTGGATTCCCAGCACCTTCTTGATCGCCGTTCGAGGGCGTGCCAAGCCATGAAGCGCTTCTGGTGGCTGGGGCTCCTGGTGGGCCTCATGTTGTTTTATGGGGTCCTGCGCAGCTGCGATCTTGCTGCGGTATGGCAACAGGTTCGGGGCCTTCAATGGCGATTTGGTTTGATTCTCCTTTTCTATGGGGTGATCTTTGGACTCGATACCTTAGGCTGGCGATTCACCTTGACTCCTTGGGCCCAATCACGGGTTCGGTGGGATCGGCTCTTTCGAGCACGGTTGGCAGGGGAGGCGGTGAATTACGTTACCCCAACGGCTTGGATTGGAGGGGAGCCGGTCAAGGCGGTTTTACTTTTCAGGCGTTACGGGGTTCCTCTGGCAGATGGGATGGCGTCTGTGGTGGTGGCCAAGACCACCTTTTCCTTCAGCATGTTTCTTTTCATCGTGATGGGGATCCTCGTGACCCTTTTGACGCAACCGGTGAATGCCTTGCTCTTGCGCTGGGTATGGATTGCCCTTTCTGGATTGGGGGTCCTCCTGGGTCTGTTTCTTGCGGCCCAATTCCTCAAACCCTTTGGGCGGGCGGCCTCCCTGATGTTTCCATCCAGAGAAGTCCCGCCGTCAGGCGGGGCCTCCATGGTCAACCAGGTGGTGCCCGGGTGGTTGCGTTTAATCGGATCCAAGGTTCAGGAGTGGGATCAGAGAATCGTTCAGTTTTATCGGCAGTCCCCGAAGGCACTCTTCTTATCGATCGGTTTTCATTTCCTGGGTTGGATGGCAGGGATCGTGGAGGTGTACTTGATCTTGCATTTCTTAAAGATCCCGGTGAGCCTGGCCACCGCTTGGTCGATTGAGGCGTTGTGGATTCTCTTAAAAAGTGGCGCCTTTCTGATTCCTGCTTCCCTGGGGGCCAGCGAGGGATTTTTGATTTTTGTCTGCCTGGGGTTAGGGATCAATGCCGTCTCCGCACTGGCCTTAGGTCTGGTTCGGCGTGCCCGTGAGCTCACCTGGATGGGGCTAGGCCTGGTGGAGTTTGTTCGAGGATGAAGGAAAACGGCAAGACCTTGGTGACCGGGGCAACCGGATTTGTGGGTGCTCATGTGGTGCGCAAGCTCCTTCAAGCGGGTGAGCGGGTGCGGGTGTTGGTGCGGCGAGGATCTTCTTTAAAGAATCTGCAAGGACTGGAGGTGGAGTTGGTTTACGGGGATTTGACGCAAGCCCCGTCGGTGGCCGATGCCGTCAAAGGTTGCACCCATGTTTACCATGTGGCTGCCGACTACCGCCTTTGGGCGCCCGACCCCTCGGTTCTCTATCGGGCCAACGTCCAGGGAACTCGCCATGTCTTAGAGGCGTCCCGCGCGGCTGGCGTGGAACGGATCGTCTACACCTCCACGGTGGGTGCCTTAGGTGTTCCTCACAACGCAGCGCCAGGGACTGAAGAAACACCGGTGGGCCTGGCGGACATGATCGGCCATTACAAGCGCTCCAAGTTTCTCGCCGAGGCCGAGGCCGTAGCCGCCGCCAAGACCGGATTGGCGGTGGTGATCGTCAATCCCTCGACGCCCATCGGCCCCAGGGATGTCAAGCCTACCCCCACAGGCCAGATCGTCGTCGATTTTCTGAACGGCCGCATGCCCGCCTATGTGGATACGGGGATGAACCTGGTGGATGTAGAGGATGTGGCCCAAGGGCATCTCCTGGCCATGGAGAAGGGCAAAGTGGGAGAGCGCTACATTCTGGGCTGTCGCAACGTGACCCTCAAACAAATGCTGGAGATCTTGGCTCAGGTCAGCGGACGCAAGGCGCCCCACATCCAATTGCCGCGTGGCCTTGTTCTGGGGTTGGGGGCCCTGAGCACTGCTTTAAGTCTCATCACCCGACGTCCGCCTCGGGTTCCCTTAGAGGCGGTTCGGATGGCAGGTAAAAAGATGTTCTTCGATTCCTCCAAGGCGGTCAGGGAGCTGGGGCTTCCCCAGGGCTCGATCGAGAAGGCTCTTGAAAAGGCGGTCGCCTGGTTTCGGGAAAACGGCTACGCCAGGAACAACTGACCCAGAGTGGGTGATTCTCGTATTTTAATGGTGGCCGCTTTCCCTCAAGAGTTGGGTCCCTTTCTGATGAAGCGAAAGGGTCGGGTCGAGACTCTTTTCACAGGGATGGGTCCTCGCCAGGCTTTAAAGAAACTCCACCCGTGTTTGGCCAGAGGTCGTTATCAGCTGGTCGTCAGTACGGGATTTGCAGGGGGGGCCCGTCCCGGTTTACGGGTGGGGGATCTGGTGATGGCCACCCAGGTGATCGATGCTTCCTCGGGTCAGCATTGGCTTCCGGCTCGAGGCCTTGAGAATTCCCTGGGGAATCTTTCCTGGGGCTCCTTTGTGACGACGCAGCGCCCTGTTTTGGCCCCGCAGGCCAAGGAAAAGCTGGGAGTCAGGTACGGGGCTGTTGCGGTGGACATGGAAACAGCTGCCGTGGCGCAAGTCTGCACAAGGGCCCAAGTGCCCTGGGTGGCGTTGCGTGCGATCCTGGATCCCATGGAGGTGGTCTTAAGATGTTCCTCTTGGCAACAAGCCGTTGGATGCATGGCGCTTCCATCTCGGTGGAAGGAATTCGCGCGCTTCTTGAAAGAAGTCCAAGTGGCCAGTGAACAATTGGCCAAGGGCCTTGAGTCTTTGGTCTTCACCCATCAGCATAAAGGAGATCCCGCTTCGCGGGATTTTTCTGGATAGAAACTTTAAGGAGAAAACGGATGGACCTAGAGAAAGTGGCAGGCCTCATCGAATCGGAGTACCAATTCTTCACAAGCGTTCATGCCCAATGGAGTCTCACCCAAGGTCCCCAGGACATGGAGTTGGTGGCCCATGCGATGCGGGTGATCCTCCATATGGGGAAGGCGGCGCAGGCACTTCCGGAATACCTGGCGTTGGGTCACGCTCAACATGCCGATGGGGGATGGGGCCGAGAATCGCGCGAGGCGGAGTCGGCCGCCTGGGTTTCTGCCTTCTGTGCCCTCATGTTGATTCGAGGCAATGCGATCCTGCAGCATCCCGAGGTGGAGAAGGCGGTCTGGAAGTCGATCCATTATTTTCTAGAGGGTCAGAAATCGGATGGTCGCTGGGTGGACAGCGAATGGGGGGATCTGGACACCACCTCGCATCCGGTCAGTTTCTTTAACGTCGTGTTAGGGATTGGGGATCCGAAGATGAAAGAGGTGGTTCGGACTCCTTGGAGGAAGGGCCTTCGGTTCATCCTCGATGGGCAATCCCCTGATGGAGGATGGTACGATCCTGTCTTTCAGCCCTCTGGGGTAGAGACCACCGCTCACCTGGTGCAGGATGCGGTCATTGCCTCGCTGGCCTTACCAGAGGGGCTGCCGGTTCGGCCGGTATGCGAAAAGGGGATGAACTGGATCTTGAATCACCAAGCCCCCGATGGGTCTTGGGATGATCACAACGTGGATCATACGATGGACTGCACCCGGTCTACCCTGTTGATCTCCCGGATGCTTCGTGCCGAGGAGCGGGCTCGTCCTGCGTTGGAGAAGGCCATGGATTGGATCGTCGCCAACAAGAATCCGAATGGATGGCCCGATTTCCCTGGCATGGAGACGGACCTGGAGAGGACCTGTGATGGATTGGATGTCCTCCTCAAGTACCAAGCCTGGTGCCAGCCCGATCCTAAAGAGGTGATCCGTCGCTGGGGTTATGGTTCAGGAGAGCCCACCTTGATCCGGGGCGTTGAAGCCCGGGTGTGAGTGAACATCTTGCCGTTGCCAAGGTAGAGGAGATTCCGTCAGGAACCTCTTACCTGGTGACCTTTGAGGGGAAAGAGGTGGCGATCTTTCATATCGAGGGATGCTTCTATGCCATCGGCAACCGATGTCCCCATCGCAGCGGTCCCTTGGTGCGTGGTCGCATCGAAACGATTTTAGGCACCTTGACGGTTCGCTGTCCCATCCACGGCTGGCTGTTTGATCTAAATACCGGGCGATCCCTCACACGATCTACTGCCAGCACCCCCTCGTACCCTGTCACCTGCCAGGACGGTTTGATTTATTTGAAGTGACCGCCATCCTCTTAGCAGCCGGTGTGGGAAAACGGATGTTTCCCCGCACCGGCCCCAAGTGCCTGTGTACCGTTGGGGGGCGTAGCCTGCTACAGATAATCTTGGAGACCCTTCGGGCCGTTGGGGTTGGGCACTTGGTCTTGGTGGTGGGCTTTAGAGCCGGGGAAGTGGAGGCCCATGCAAAGGCGCACGCGGGCTCTATGCCTCTGACGATCTACCAAAATCCCCGGTATCGAGAAGGGGCCATCCTTTCTCTCTGGACGGCCAGGGAATCCTTCGACGACGATCTTCTCATCATGGATGCCGACGTTTTGTGTCCACAGGCTGGATTTGAGCGACTGATCCGTTCCCCTCATCGGAATTGCCTGCTGGTGGATGGGGAGGCTGCCGATACCGGGGAGGAGCAGATCGTGCTGGGCAAGGATGAGAGGGTCCTTCACATCGCCAAGCGCCCTTCGCCGGAGCTGCGATCCAGCATGTCCCCCTTTGGAGAATCGGTAGGATTCTTAAAGCTCTCTCAAGAGGCCGCCAGGATCTTGCGGGGGTTATTGGAAGCCAAGGTGCAGGCCAGGATTGTGGGGATCGAGCATGAACAGGTCTATCCGGAGTTGT
>OBEQ010977614.1_pt1 | contig 11207 bp, 7 predicted proteins | sample 1670901 | NCBI WGS metagenome assembly OBEQ01 (sample SAMEA104232315, study PRJEB22302) | groundwater metagenome | biome: forest; feature: aquifer; material: groundwater | place: USA | collected 2011-08-07 | depth 5.4 m | reverse complement strand
CGCTTCACTTCTTTAACATTCGTCGCGAAAACACTTTTGGGGACTTCTAACCCAACTTTTAAAACGGCTTTCTTAAAACATTCGCGATCCTCAGCCTTTTTAATCACGTCGTAATTAGCACCCAACATTTTGACTTGATATTTTTCCAAAACACCATTTTCATAAAGCTTCATCGCGATATTCAAAGCCGTTTGACCGCCCAATGTCGGCAAAATAGCGTCGGGCCGTTCTTTTTCAATAATGTATTCCACAAACTCGGGCGTTAAAGGTTCAATGTAGGTGTGATCGGAAAATTCGGGATCGGTCATGATGGTGGCGGGATTGGAATTGACCAAAACAATCTCATATCCTTCTTCTCGAAGAGCTTTGCAGGCTTGTGTTCCGGAGTAATCAAACTCGCAGGCTTGACCAATCACGATCGGTCCGGAACCGAGAAGTAAAATTTTTTTAATGTCACTGCGTTTAGGCATTCTTACTTTTCTTCATCATGTCGATAAAACCTTGAAACAAATATTGCGCGTCGTGAGGTCCGGGAGAAGCTTCCGGATGATGTTGAAAGGACAAAATCGGCCATCGTTTATGGCGAAACCCTTCTAGCGTTTGATCATTTAAATTCACATCAATCATCTCAACGTCATTAGGACTCAGGCTCTTCATATCGACGCAAAATCCATGATTCTGACACGTAATTGCGATGCGTTGATCAAGCAAATCTTGGACCGGATGATTCGCCCCATGATGACCAAATTTTAATTTGTAAGTTTTTCCGCCTAACGCCAGCCCTAAAATCTGATGACCCAAACAAATCCCAAAAATCGGCTTCACTCCAAAAAAGTTTTTAACGGTTTCAATAACATGGGACACCGCGGCCGGATCTCCGGGACCGTTCGAAATAAAAAGTCCGTCGGGATTGATGCTTAAAATGTCTTCGAACGTCGCCGAGGCTGGAAACACATGAACCTCGCAGTCCAAATTTTTAAGAATTCGTAAAATGTTAAATTTGATACCGCAATCAATGGCGGCAACTTTAAATTTCGCGGGTTGTTGTTCGTCGCCAGCTCCGGTTTCTTGGCCCCAAATATATTTTTCTTGACTGGTGACTTCTTTGACCCAATCCGCGCCTTCCATGGGAGAAAGTTGGTCTAACTTGGCTTTCAAAATCTTCGGGTCAAAATCTTCGGTCGAAATAATGGCTTTCATCGCGCCCTTTAATCTTAAATGACGCGTCAAAGCGCGGGTGTCGATTCCCTCGATCGCCAAAATTTGATTGTCATCTAAATATTGGATAAGACTTTTGGTCGCGCGGTAATTGGAGTGGTGTCGGCAGAATTCTTTAACAACAAAACCTTTTAAATGGATTTTATTAGACTCAACATCTTCATCATTAACGCCATAATTGCCGATCAAAGGATAGGTCATCACAACGATTTGGCCGGCGTAGGAAGGGTCCGTCAAAATTTCCTGGTAACCTGTCATCGAGGTGTTGAAGACAACTTCGCCCGCAGTCTCTCCGCCCGTCGACAGTGACTCCCCAATAAATGAGGTTCCGTCTTCCAAGAATAGAATCGCTTTTTTCATCTAAACATTAATTTGAGTAAGGATCTTTGGGCAGGACCTCGCCAAAATTTGGCGGGGTTGTAAAGCCTGGATCAATATATCATCTTGACTTTTATTGTCAAAGGAATTTTGGGGGAAAAAACATTAAACAATACGCAAAATTTTTAGATTCATTCCCTGAGCCGCTTTAAGCTGTCTATTGTCTGATGAAACAAAAATTTCCGGATGAATTTCTAAGGCAGAGGCTACCTGCATAGCATCCAGTGTTCTAATAACGTATTTTTCTAAAAGGAAAATGGTCTTTGAAATAATTAGAGGGCTTAATTCGCAAATATTAAAATCTCGAAAATCTTTAATAATCGCCTGTTTTATTTCGAAGTATTGGTCAGTGGTGATCTTTTTTTCGCGTTTTTTTCGCGCTAAAGTTGAAAATGTCTCTGGAAGGGAAAGCACGCTGACATAAACCCCCGTGGCCTGAGAGAAGACTCTTTGAACCTCCTCAGTTCCTTCTTCTTGAAAAAAATGCTTAGCCAGAGCCGACGTATCAATAAAAATGCGCATGATTAAGACAGTTTTCGTTCTTTAAGAATAGCGTCACTAAAGTGGAAACCTGGGATAACAAAAGGTTTAGATGTTTTCCAAGAGGGCTGTTTAGAAGGGGCCGGGGGGACGATTCTTGCCACAACTTTACCGTGGCGCAAAACTTGAATTGTTTCTCCATGCTCGACAGCGTTAAAATAGTCTGTCGCTTTTTGTCGGAATTTGGTGAATGACACTGTAACCATAGCGATCTCCTTAACGTCTCCAATCAAAGTGTACATTAATGTACATTGGCTGTCAAGGAAGACAATCTCCAAAAAACTTATGACTAAAGTTTTTTGTAGACATCTTCTCTTTTGGCGATTTTCACAACAAGAACAACGATCTCTTTCTCAAAAATCTCGTAAATGACCCTATAATCACCAATCCGATATCGAAATAACCTCTCCTGTGGCCGTGTTTTTAATCGTTTTATGTTAGGACCACGATACGGGTCGATCTCCAACTCTTCAAAGCAATCGTTAAGTCGATTGACGAGCTCTTTTGCGCAAGATTCATAGAATTTCCTGGCCTTGGATGAAAGCTCAATTTTATATTTAGCCACGCTTTATTGATCTCCAAGCTTGACTTTTACCAGCCTTAAATTCTTTGCGAGCAATTTGAATATCTTCCCAATCTTTAAGAGAAACAGCCTCTTCTAAGTGTTCTCTGATAAGTTCACGTATAAAAGCTGATGCGGATTTATATTCATGGGCACTGACTTCTTTAACGTGATGATACAGAGATGCCGGAATTCGAATGAGCAATTCTTTTGACATTGTGATAGCCATAAGAGTCACCTCCTATCAAAAGTATATCATAATGATATGCTTTTGCCAGAAAAAAATCTATCGACAATCTCTAGAAAATATCGTACGCTTTAGGTTTTTTCTTGCGAAGGTGTCTCTTCTGTCACGCCAAGGATCAACGGCAGATTGGTAATCGGTGTAATGCTAAAAATAACCGGTGTAAAGCCGTCAATTGTGACACCTTCAAACTGGGCGGGGTCAAAGGGAGGAATGTTGATTCCCTGGCCTTGCGTTTCGAGATTAAATTTATTTGGATTTCCGCCTGAGGCGGATCCGCCTATGGCGGAAAAGTCGATCCCGCCTTTTGTAAATTCCTTTCCCATCATCGCCGGATCCACAGAATTATTGAGCGACGCGGCGAGGGAATCGTCTCCTAACTTTGACAAAGTCGTGTAAAGATCGACGGCGCTGGCGTGAAGCTCGTCGTACTGCTGAGTCCTCTGCAAATCTCCACCCGACGCGTTTTCAACTTGGCGTAAAAGCCAGGTTTGAGGTGAAGCGGCGATAATACTCAAAAGCAAATCAGTCGTTGCCCGTCGGCCATATTCAACATGTTTAAGAAAAACTGCATTGTTAAAAGGTGCTTCCACTTGTTGTGTTAACTCAACCAAATCTCTATCGACGTATCCTACATCGAAACCATTCTCAACGTGGACATATCCCGCTTCCTTCAAATTATTCCAAAAAAGGTTAATTGAATCTTCATTTAATTCTCTTTGTCCTTGCGATTCATGATAAGGATCTCTCACCAATTTAAGATCTTCTCTTGTCATTATTCCCTTAAACCACATCTCCGAATACGCGGCTTTGCCTTCGGCGATATTCTCATTGTAAATGTCACTTACCGTTTCAAATTTACGAAAATTTCCTAACATCCCTAAAAGCGCGATTTGATAACCGCGGCTAAATTCGTATGGAACCGAAGATTGATAAAGAGTAAACAATAGCGTCGGTGTATCCTTAATCCCGGAAAGATCGGCTAATATTTTATCTAACCCTTGAACGTCGTGAGACCATTGCCAGAGAATTTGATAAACCTGAGAATCTTTTTCTTTTCCAATTCGACTTTGAACTTTTTCTAAACGTTTCTTAGCGCGTTCCAAACGATTGTGTTCGCGAGCGAGAATAATATTTGTTAAAAATGACGCAATCTCATCGTCTCTTTTCCCCATCAACGCTTCTTGCAAGAGACGATAAGGAATCATGTCCGAATGATTGCCATCTTGAATCCAATCAATTTGAGCTTGAATATTCGCCAACTTGCCTTCCGAGGTACGCAAATCCTCATCATTTTTACGCTCTTGTGCTCTTCCTTCCAGAGGAATTGATTCATCTGCCTTGATTTTGATATCTTCTTCAATGGTTGACGTTGATGTATCAACTGAAGGCAATAATAATTGTCGAAAGGAAATGTATCTTCTATCTCCATCTGGCGTTGTGATCGTAAAGGCTGTAGTAGCTGTTTCATCGGTCGGAAGTTCTACTATTACAAACTTCCGACCAAAGAAAACAAAAGAAGTTTCTTCTTTCTTCTCTTTTAACCTTGCAATCTCAGCTTCGACTTCCGCCTTTTCTTTTTCCAGCTCAGCCAACCTTTCGGCACCGACTTCCGTCGGGGTTACCTTTCTTAAATCTGCCAAATGCCCGGCTTCTTGAGCGATATTATCTTCAAAAATAAATAAATGACTTCCATCTACACTTGAGTAAGACATCGGAAGATCAGTTCCTCGAGGGCCGGTTAGCCCTTTGATAACGACGTAATCTTGTCCTCGCCTGTCTTTTTTGGTTTCACCTTTAAAGGCCGCCAAATTTCCTTTTCCCTCAAACATTCTCACATCTTTAAACAAACTGTTCGCTTCGAGTCGTTGATGGTTAAAGAAAATATAATAGCCTTTCTCTTTCGCCGTGTCTGTCAACTTCGCGGCCAAAGCCAGAAAAATTCCAGCGGCTTGAGGATCCTTAAAAAGATTCTGCCGGATTTCAGACTGCAATTTCCCGTCTTGAATATTTCTGACCTTGACCAAATAACAAATAGTAAAAATCTCGTCGAGAATTTTTAATAACGCGTCAACATTGGCTGTACTTTCATCCATGTCTAAAACTTGTCCAAAGAACTCCGCCGCTGAATCAATCATCGTCTCATCCAGATTCCAAATTTGCTCGACGACGAGCGGCTGACCGCCGTCGGGTGTCATTGACGAAACATACCGGACTTTGACAGCCTTATCACCCTCTCGATTCCACGTGACACCCGGTGTTAAAGGGACTGCGGCCGCTGTCGCGGTCACAACGGGTTCGGCCCGCGAACTTTCTCCTTTTTTATCTCCGGCTAACGCGTCCAAAGCAACCTTTCCCGCTGTCGTGGCCGCGATTGCTCCCAATCCAGCGATGACTCCTTTATTAAAATTTCTGCGCCCCATCATCGCCCGATCCCGATCGCGGGCTACCATCGCTTTGTCTTTAAGCGCTTCTTCGATTCCTGCCTCAGCTCCTGCCTTAGCTTCTAAGGCTGGAACAATTTCTCCGCCTTTGTTTTCAATGTTTGTCTTGGATTTAAGCTCCAACTTTTCTCCGGTCCATCTCCACACACTTCGACTATATAAAATCTCACCAACATCTTTTCGGGTCTTATAACCCATAAATTGAATCGTCTCAACCCCACCATCTTCACCCCATTCTAACCCTTGAACTCCTATTCGGCTCAAACCAACTCCGAGTCCAAAAGATTTTTTTTCTCTAATCCATTTTCCATTGGGTAGTATAAAATCCCGAAGAAACTGACCCGCGGCCAATGCTGGTTTTCCAAAATATTTACTGATATCCAAAATACCTTTGTTTTCTCCTCGATAAATTTGCTTTAAAGCCTCTTCATATTCATTCGAGTCGTCAAGAACCAAACCGTCCGCGGTCGATTCCCACTCACTTTTGCGTGTTTCAACTTCTTGGCCATCTTTCCCAACCCTGTAACCAGTAAATTGAACTCTCGCGATTTGACCGTTAGCATCTCTTTCCATGACCATCATCTCGACTCGACTCAATTTTCTCCCTACATTTAAAGATTGGACTTTGCCCCACCTGTTCCCGTTGGGCAACGGAAAATTCAAAAGGTTCTGCCCTGCCTTTAATGCACTTTCCCTCAAATACCCGCTGATGTCTAAACGATCGCCCGCAGACGCTGTTTGATAAAATTCTTTAATGGCTCCTTCATTCGCGGCGCTTTTAATTTTTTGACCACTCATCATCGCCGCGTCGTCAGAAAAACTAAAACCGTTTTTCGAAAGGATATTTTTGAGCACTCCGACGGCTTCTGCCATTTGGGGCTCAGTCATCTGATTAAAAAACATAACTTTATCTCTATAATCGTCTTCAAATAAAAACTCTTTATTTTCAACAAAAAAATCCATTTGATATTTTTGATATCTTTTTTGATCAAAAGGACGTGGTGTATATTTGAAAATTCCCAAAGTCGCTGCGGTAAAATGACCCGAATCAGACGACTTTAACGCAAATTCCATAGAAACCACAGATGTCCCTAAAGCCCAAGCGGTGTGAACATTTCCTCCCTCGACAGTCAAAACAGCATCTGCCAAATAAATAAAATATTTCATCCATTCTTCTTTTCCCTTATCCTCCACATAGGGAAGAAAATAAACACGTTTCTTAACATCCTCTGGGAAATCACGCTCTAATTTTTCACGCATCTCTGCCGTAAACCGTCTGTTTTGATTAAATAAAATATCGGCGTTATTCTGCCGGACAGCCATTGTTATTAATCCGCTAACTTTATCCATGTCTGAGAAACCTTTGCCGATATTACTGCCCCCTATAGCACCCAAAACAATTAATGGTCTTTTCTGTTGCTGTCGTTCAGCACGACTAAGCAAAAGACCTCTTTGCTGTAACCACATTCTCACTTGATGATGGACTGGAGATTCGGGATTTGGATTGACATAGAGTTCTGGCGCCACCGCGTCAGGATCTAACCCCAACGCGCGCGCGATCACTTGTCTTCGCTCATAATGATTCGGGCTAGGCATTTCAAATTTCAACTCCAAACCCAAAAAATGGATTGACTCGACGCCAAATTGAGTCCATTCGGTATCAACCCATATTGTTTGAGGATCCTTCTCAATCTCCAAAGGAGGTAAATAAAGCAAGGTGAGATCGTAGGTATTTTCTGATAATAAATTTTCTATAACATTTCTTCCATCTTTTCTATAACCAAAAGAATTAGTTTTAGGATTTTGTTGGTTGTATAACGATGGAACGGGTGTCCTGATCGTCAAGGAAACATTGTCCCCGTATTCTTTGACTAACGCCGCTAACGTCCCGCTGCGAATCACTCGGTCTCCGTGCGATTCAGGCGATTGGTAATACTCATCCATTAAAACTCTTTTTTGACTCTTATCCAGCCACTCCTTCAACAGCGGCGCGACTTCTTCGGGTACCAGAAGTCGTCTTTCTCCTTGATCTTGCTCGTCCAAAAGCCGGCCCAGAATAATTTTATTTTTTCTCGACAACCCCCGATCACTTATCCTTAATTTACTAAAATGCTTATCCGCCAACCCGACCAGCTGGTCTTCTGACATCATCGCCGCGTCGGTCGGGGCGAGATCAGCCACAAACTCATCAAACTTAAACGACTCATTTAATTGCTTAGACTTGTTTGCCAAGTTTAACTTCTCTTGAAATCTGCGCCACATGTCTTGCCAATCAATAGGTCTACCATTTGCCGCTTTAATCCAGTCCTGAATCTTGGTTCTTGCCTTGAGATGAATGTCGTCCTGTGTTTCAAAAAAGGCGCCGTTGGCATAACTCAACGCCGCCTCATTCCCATATTGAGATTGAAGATGAGCCAAAGCTGTAATATCTGCTCCGAACTCTCCCAACATTTTAATTTCTTTGCTACCTCTTGCTAAAGCTATCATCTCATAATGGCCGATTTCATGAGCGACGATTCCTTCTAAATGACGAGCAGAGGAATCTAAAATTAAATCTTTACCAAAAACAAAGTTAGTATCTGCCTCCACCCCCTCTTTCATTCGCACACCGTAAGACTGCCCTGTAACAATCCTTAAAAAAACATCAGCAAATTTATCTTGAGGCCATTCCCAAAATAAATCCTGACGCATGACAAGAAGGACGCTGACAACGAGCCTTAAAAGAGTTTTTCTGGCTTGATCAGGATCGTCCATCTTGATGCCACCTTCTCGTTCGACTTTTTCAATGTACGCTTTCGCCTGACGAGCCATCGGCGCAAATTCACTTCTGTCCTGACTCATCACTCGATTAAACAAAGACAGTGCTGAGTCTTGGGCAGAGACTTCTCCCAAGAAACCCAAGGCATCATACAAAATAATTTTTTCGCGCTCTTCTCCTGTGAGAATATTAACAAACCCTTCAAACAAGAGAATGTCATCAGAATTCCACAAGTTTAAAAATAACGGAACAAGGCTAGAAACTTCTTTAGCTTTAAGGATCTCTAAGAAACGATCCACACCTATGCCATCAAAGATGAAGGTTCCATCAACAAAGTAGAGTGGATGTGTTTGAAAAACCTTTTGAATTTGCTCTAAAGTAATGGGGGAGTCTTCTTTTTTCACGGCTCCTAAAAGTCTGCCGATGATTCCTTTGCTCAGGAATAAAGACTGTGTAATATAATAAAAAGATCCTGGATTTCTTAAGACATCTGCCAGGAAAGTTTCCATTCCCAATTGATCAATAATTATTTTTATCTCATTCATGTCTTTAAAATAATCTGTGTCTTTAAAAGAAGGGATGATCAAAAATGCTCCGTTCTCGGCCCTTAAGACTTTTTTTAATAAATCTTTTCCTAAAAAATTATCCTGGCCCATAATCTCTAAAGCTATTTTCAACGAATCCTGAGGCAAATCATTAATTCCCTTAATCAACGCTAATCCTCCATATAAATCATTACCTATCCGCTCTTTCCAATAATCGCGGTCAAGAAGCTCCGCCATCAATTTATCTTCGGCAAGAAAATGAAGTATTCCGTCACCCGGTTTTCCTTTTTCAAAAGAGTTGTTTATACGCCGTCTGCCATCGTCGTCTGAAGGCACTGTAATCTTAAACTTTCCGCCAAAAAGAATCTGTTCGATGGCCCCGATCCTCTCTTGCGCCACTGCACTTAATTGCGCCGCGTCTTCTGACCCTGGGTCTGAAGACCTACGGTCGAGAGTTTCGTTTTTCTTCTCCTCTTGTGCCGATGCCAGCTTGAGCCCGCTCGAAACCATGGCCAAATCGGTTTGATCGACGTGATTTAAAGATGCGCCATCGTGCGTCACAACCATCGCGTGATTCATCTCAGCGCCAAATTTTAAACCGCCGGCAAAATATTTTCGCGGAATCACTTGCTGAGTTTCTGGATCGTATTCTTCTTTGATGGTATCGTAAGCGCCTTTTTTCAAAGCCTCGAGATATTGCTGATAAATCTTTTCTTTGGCTTGGCGGTCTTCGATCTCGACGCCGTTAGTTTTATTCTGGTCCAAATACACCTCGCCTAAAAAGCTTTTGCGCAGATTTTTCTTAAACCACGTTGCGAGAATCAGGGAATAATAAATTTGACGGAGATTGGCGAAATTTTGGCCTTCGTTAACTTCTTTCTCAATCGCAGGAAGGATAATTTCTTTAATTAAATTTGTAGAAATATTTCCCTCCCCCAAGCGAAGCGAGTGGGGAGGGTTAGGGAGGGGGGGTCCTTTGGCTTCACCCCCTCCTAACCTCCCCCATGCCCCTGACGGGTCAGGGGGAGGAATATCGTTTTGTAACTTCACTCTTAATTTTGCTTCCACCACAAACGCCTTGTCTCCGTTTTCGTAAACGACCGCCTTGTCGGGCACGATCCAGACTTTGCCCGCCCAACCTTCTAGGGTGGGCGAGGCCTCGCCCACCGCAAAGCGGTGAGGCGGGTTAAACGTCGGGATATCGGTACTGCCGGCTTGCGCGTAAACTTTCTCCCAAAACTTTTTGCCTAACTCATTCTCCGGTGAAGTTAACGACGAGCTGAGTTGTTTTAAAAGATAATCCTGGGCGAGCATGTCGCGGCCCATTTCGGTCACGCCAAACTGATTCGGAATAATTCTGTCCTTTTCGTGCGGTGAAAGGTTGACCCACAAATCATCTTCAGGGACCGTCAACGCAGCTAAAAAGTATTTGATAAGTTTAGTCGATTCAGTTTTAAGGGTCTCGTCCTTTAATCCTGACTGGCCTTTGTCGACGATAAAATCAAAACGCAAAGGATTGTCAGGAAATAATCGTAAACCTTTAACGACCAGCGGCTCAAAGGCAGGACTTAACGACACCGTTGAGCCCGGCAACGATTGGGCATGGACGAAAGACGATGGCAGAATGGTATTGAGCAGAAAACTTGCCAGCACACAAATTGAAATAATTTTTCGGGAATAATTTTTAGGGTACATAATCTTAAGATTAAGTATATCTTATAAATATTTTAACCGCCAATTAGCGAGCTTTTTTTAAATATGCTATAATCTCACCTTAAATATAGTCCCGGCTCTTCTGCGCCGGGATTCCGATTTCCACAATTGAAAGAACAGTAAATCGGAAGAGGATAAAAATGTGAATTTTGAAGCTGTTTTTCGACTCTTAATTGAGCAATTCCAGAAATATGAAATTCCGTTCGCGTTGATCGGCGGGGTTGCCCCTCCTGCCGCAGGCCACAGCCGCGCCACGCAAGACATCGACTGCCTCATCGCTCAGAAAGACGAGGAGACAGTCAAAACGATTTTGTCGTCTTTGGGCTACGAAATCTTGCACGAGAGCAAAGATGTGTTAAACTTTGGCGGCCGTCTCAAGGAATTGGGACACATTGACTTCTTGCTCGCTCATCGGCAATACGCCAAAGCCATGCTGGAACGCGCCGAGGAGATTGATGTCCTCAACAACACTTTTAAAATAAAAATCGTCAGGCCCGAAGACATTATTGGGCTTAAAATCCAGTCAAGCTCCAACGACGCGAGCCGATATCATCAGGACATGGCGGATATCGAGGCGGTGATGCGGCTTAAAAAAAATCTTGACTTGGAGCTTATTAGAGGATATTTTAAGTTATTCGATCGTGAGCAAGAATTGGACCAAATCTTAGAGAGAATTCATCATGTTTAATACTGAAATACAAAAAGAGATGTTAGCCGATGGCTTCAGTGGAAGCCGCCGAAAAATTTTTGCCCGCCAAAAATTTCCCTCGTTCTCCCAATCCTTCGACGATTATCTTCAATTTTT
>OBEQ010800446.1_pt1 | contig 11208 bp, 18 predicted proteins | sample 1670901 | NCBI WGS metagenome assembly OBEQ01 (sample SAMEA104232315, study PRJEB22302) | groundwater metagenome | biome: forest; feature: aquifer; material: groundwater | place: USA | collected 2011-08-07 | depth 5.4 m | reverse complement strand
CCAAACAGCGTTGCTGGGGTGCTCGTCATTATGTTCTTGATCGTTGCAGTCATGTTGTATATGGGTTTTCGTGCCAATCATCAGGAAGCAAAACAAGAGCAGCCAGTGATGCAACAACCTCTTCTGCGTCCGCAAGAATTAGATGATATCAAGGCAATTCTTGCGTCCTTTGATTCGGATCAGCCGCAGAAAAACGCATTGATCCTCTCCACTGAAAACATCCTTAAGACAAACATCAGTAAGGAAGACATGATGGCTGTCGTAGAGCAGAACAATGCGAAGCTTGGTGATCTTGAAAACGCAGAGCAAGAGGATGTTGCGAAGTTGAAATATCTGATCGGAGAACTTGAAGGAAAATACAAATGAAAAGAGATAAAGAGGGACACGCTTAACGTTTATTCTTCTTCCGGATTGTAGGAAGGCACAGCAGCGCGAGAAATAATCATGATATCGCCCATCGCCTTTACCAATTGATGTGGAACAATGACGCCTTTTGCCGATCCAAGGACCTGGCTTAAGTAAGAATTCTTTGTCGCACGCACGCGCCAGCCGAACACTTTTGTCTTGGTAAGAATGCTCTCTTCGATGTCGCCGAAATAATCGCCATTGTCAGTGAACACCTTCATATTGTAGGTATCTGACAATCTTCGCATCTTTAACATCAAAGTCACCTCAACTCTGCTTCTCCAAGAATCGAATTACTATTTAAAGGTTTCGCCAGTGCAGCCTGAAATCGATAGATTACGGCTTAAAAACGTGTTCTCACTAACGCTGAAGAAAAACGTTATAAAAGCCACTGTGACAAGAGATGTATGAAAGAAGCACTCAATATCCTTAACAGCAAAGAGACAAAACATGTCCTCAAATTATTGGAAGAGGAATTTGGATTTACCGGCAACTTCAAGCAGTATGCAGTGCTGCAGAACAAGAAAGACAAGTTGTATCTGGTGAACCGGGAAATTGCGAACATCCCGTTAGATGCGCTTGGCATCGATTCTATCGGCATGTATTTTGGTGAAGTGATGGGATATGGCATACGACTGAGCATCGAAGGGAGCCAGTTGATCGGAAAGGATTGCACGAAAAATGTGATAGAGATCGCGCCTGACGAGATGAAAGCCTGGCTGCGCGGGCACGATCTTGAACTAGAAGGAGAGTATCATGGTTTTGTATTGCTCAAATCAGGAAATGATTTTCTTGGCTGCGGCAAATTTAAGGAAGGAAAGATCCTCAATTACATACCAAAAGCAAGAAGGATAACTGCAGAAGATTGAGAAGCCAAAAGAAGACTAACGACCTTCGAACGTGACCTGCATGCGCGTCTTTGGATCCTTTAGTTTCTGCCGAAAAGATTCAGGAAGGTCTATGGCTGCTTTTGTCGCATGGATTGCCAGCGTTCTGCGGGAGAGAAATGGCGATGTACGAATCACAATCTCCTGTTCATCAGAGAACGTAGGATTTGGCTTGGCCATGAATGATTCTTTCAGATCACCGATTTCCAGTATGATTTTGATATCTTTTGCAAACAACAATTTTTTGAGAGATTCGAAACGAACATCCATGCGAACACCGATGATGCAATCACCCTGCAAGGTCACCTCTGCATCTTTTGTGAACTCAAGTGTGGTTGGGTGTGTCGCTAGGATGTTTGGGTGACCATAACAGAAGAATTGCACGACTGTGTCTTTCATGCGTGTGTTGCCTAACTTATCGTTTCACGATGTCTTCAATGGGCTTTTTCTGCTCTGCTTTTGCTTTTTCAACTTCTTTTACCAGATCAACACCTAGGTCCTGCAATGCCTTGACATGCATCTGCATCAATTGCTCAACAATCTGCAGCATCTTGAGAAGTTCCTGCCGCTCTTTTGCTAAGGTGCTTAAAGAACCCTTATGAAAGCCGACTTGTTCATCTTTGTTCACTTTGTCTGCCATGTAAATCCCTGCGCAAAGGGTTATATAAAGGTTGCTGATAGCGAACGATACCGTGCTGTACAAATCGCGAACACGAGCACAAACTTTAAATAAAGACGTAAGCGCAACGAAGTGGGGTGAGTATAGTGAGCATACGGGTGGTTGATAACCTAGATGAGGTGGTAGTTCAACAGGATACGAAAGGTGACGCTGCGCAGTTAGAGTGTCGCGATCTTCTTAGCAAACTCGGATTTGAACCTGCAAGAGATTATCACATCAATGAGATGCGGGAGATGAAACAGATGGGTTTTGTCATCGTAAAACCTGCTGTGCATCTACAGAACATTGATTTTGGCATGAGGCGAATTTCAGGTGACAGACTTATTGGTGCGTACGATGGGGATCCAAACCCGCAACTTATCGTAACGACGAATATTGCCGGGTATTTTTGCCAGTATGTGCATCCAACATACAATGGGGAACGTAAGGAGCACATGGCAGGCAAGATGATACTCATCCCGACATTAGACACGAAACAGGTCAAAATTCACATACAGCCTGCTGTTTCGTACAAAAGAGATGATTTGGAAATTGCATTCCAGATAAAGGGAAAGAAAAGTTAGGTTACAATGCCAAAAGGTGTTGTTGTTCGAACGGCACGGGCCTATGTGCAGCGACGATTAGGTGACATTCCAGCGATGAATGGTGTAGTTGTTGATAGGAGGGGAATTATCGAGTGGCCAGAGTGGTGCACACAATTCCTAACGCAGGCGATGAAAGCACTGCAGGAGTACATGATTCTCAAAGACACACCAAAACTTGACCCTGCTTCGATACTGATAAAGGTGCTGTATTGAAGCGATCTGGAACAGGAAAAAGAGGATAAAACAGTGAATCACAACTCCGTATATTTCTTATTCACTCCCTTGCTTTTCTCGATAGGGTAATGCTTTTCGTTCTTGATCATCTTTTTGCTGAATTCTGTTGCAAGGTCAATATCATATTTCTGGGAAAAGCGCAAAAGGAAATACAGCACGTCAGCAAGCTCTTCTGAAATCTTCTCACGTCTCTCTGGCTGCTGCAGCATATCATTGATCTCCTGCTCTGTCTTGAAGCGAAACATCTCCAACAGCTCAGATGCTTCGGTAATCACGCCTATTGCGATGTCCTTTGCTGTATCAAATTGGCCCCAGTCCCTATCGTCGCAGAACTTTTGCGCACAATCCTTTAGGTGTGCAATAGTTGTTGAGTCATCCATAGTTTCCCCTCCAATCACGGTGAACGTGTGTTATAAATAGTTTATGCCACTACGTAGTCATGCCGCAGGTTTTTTAAACAACAACAGGAACAAATGTGTATGACCCTACTCGCCCGTATCGTTAAGAACAAAAAGCTCGTTTCTGAAACAGCGTGGAAAAAGCACATCACAAAGCTCCAAAAGCAATGCAGGAAGAAACATATTTCGCTTCGCTATGCGCTGCTAAAGGCGGTAGAAGAGCGCACGCAGAAACTTCCAAAGTATGGCGTTCTCTTCTCCGGCGGTGTTGATTCCTGTCTTATCGCGTTGCTTTCCAAAAAAATGCAGAAAAATTTTATCTGTTATACAGTGGGCCTTGAAGGTTCACCAGACCTTATCGCTGCAGAAAAAGCCGCGCAACAGCTCAAACTGCCGTTGAAAAAGAAAGTGCTCACGCAGACGCAGGTAGAAGAGATCATAAAGAAGGTGGCAAAGATTCTTCCTGATGTCGATGTGGTAAGCGTTAGTGTCGCATCTGTTGTGTATGCTGCGTTTGAACTCGCAAAGAAAGACGAGATACGATATTTCTTCTCAGGGCTAGGTTCAGAAGAAATTTTTGCAGGGTATGAACGACATATGCTGGCAAAAGATATCAACAGGGAATGCTGGAATGGCCTGCGAAAGATGTGGAAACGCGATTTGGTACGGGATTACGCATTAGGAAAGCATTTCAAGGTAACACTGTTAACACCGTTCCTTGATCCAAATGTGATTTGCGCAGCGATGCAGATCCCAGGAGAAGCAAAATTCAATGAGAAGGACAAGAAGATACCCCTCCGAAGGCTTGCAGAAGAATTTGGGATGCCGCTTGAGTTTGCCTGGCGTAAAAAACAAGCTGCGCAGTACGGCAGCAGATTTGACAAGGCACTACAGCAGATTGCAAGGGCGCATGGATATAAGAAGAAAGGTGAGTATATCCAGTCACTTATTCAATGACTGTCTCTCTGAGTTCTATAACGTTGAGACCAAGATCAGCTGCAATCTTTCTCCCCAGATACACCATCCCAAACCACTCTGTGGGATAATGTCCGCATACTGCAAGATTCAGTTTGCCTTCCTTTGCATAGAGTTTTGAAAAGAAGTTCGCTTCTCCACAAATAAATGTTCTGCATCCGAGATTTCTCGCCTCTTTCATCCACTGTGCTCTGCCTCCAGAACCAGTCACAATGGCAACTTTGTTGGTGGACATACTGTAATGATAAACCTGAATATGCGTGCCAAACACCCTACGCAATCTGCGATAGAAGGTACCAAAACCACACGACACTGTACCATACACACCGGCATTGTATCCTTTGTATTTCGCAAAACTGTCCTGGATCTTGATGCCAAGTTCTGCTGCGACTGCGTACCCCATACCAAAGCCTTCGATGGTATCAAGAGACTCGTGCGCACCGTAATAGGAGATTTTGTGTTTGCGCAGGAATGCAAGTTTTTGCTTGAGAAACGGGTCTGCTTCTTTCCAGACCCGATGATGCACGATGAGCAGGTCAACGTTACTCTTGCGTGCCATCTCAAGCGCTTCCCAGGAGGTGTTGGTCGCAACGCCGACTTTTCGCACAACTGGTTTTCCCCTGACAATGAGCTTATTGTTGTCTTTTTCTGTTTTCCAGTGCCGCTTCGCTTTGAGAACCTTGTCCAGGTAGTTCACAAACATGGTGAGTTTCATGCTATGCTCGTTGCGACTAAAACTTTAAATAGTTATGCACAGTTCTTCTCTAATGCAGAAAAAGTGCGCGTGTGGGGGAATTGTCCAGCAAAAGAATATGCCGGACATCAGTTACAATCCTATCCAGCAATGCACAGACTGCGGAACGGTCTTTATCAACAAACGCATGCTCGAAGAAGTGGGCAAGGCACAGAAACGCAGGAAGTATCTTGCTTAATGCTGCAGCGCAGCAAGTTCTATGTTCGTCTTTAATTCCATGACTTCGTAATAGATGTTCCTTTTGTCGTTTCCATTGGACAGGTTCGCATATGCTGCGCGGATCTGGTCGTACAGGCTGCGGGCACGTCCTATCATCCCATTTTCCACAGCAGCGTTTGCCTGTTGGATCATCTCTAGAATATCTTCGTGCACAGGATGCTGCTCTTGTATCATCTCTTTTTCAATCTCTTCTGCCTTTGTCGGCTTGAAGATGATGGGTTGTTGAAGGACTATCTGGTCGCGCTTTAATGATTCCCGTTCTTTTTCGAGTTTGGCATACCCTTCCTGCAGCTTTTGCTCTTTCTCTTCGATGAACTCTTCTCGCTGGTCAAGCTCTTTTGTTCGTTTCTCCAGAAGGCGCAGATCTTCTGCTTTTGCGGTCAGTTTCCTGATCTCGATTTCCAAAGAAGCCTGTTCAGCTTCAAGTTCCTTTGCAAGCTTTACTTTTGTGAAGTGCAATTGCCGAATGTCTGCCTTAAGCTCCCTGATTTTCATCAGTCTTGCCATCTGAAGCGCTGCAGCCTGTTTTTCACGGCGAACTTTCGCTTCAATTTGTTCGACAAGTTTTGCTTTTGTCTCAAGCACTGCTTCGCGGTGTCGGACCTGCTCTTCGTGTGATTTTAGTTCCTGATGCTTGACATCGATCTTTTTGACAAGCTTTGCGATATCCTGCTTTTTGCGGATAATGTCATTGCGTTCTTCATCAATGGTTTCGACCTTGCGGATGATCTCTTCCTCTTGTTTACGTAAGATGCTCTCGTCCTTTTCCAGTTCGCTGATGCGTTCAAGTATTTCCTGTTCTTTCTCATCTAACAGCGTTTGATTGTCCTGCAGTTCTTTTACGATCTTTTGCTTCTGTTCGACTTCAATTTCCAGCTCACGTTTCTTCGCTTCGAGTTCAGTAACTTCATCTTTAAGCAGTTCTGCCTCTGCTCTGACTGTGCTTTCAATCTCCTGCAGATGCTGTTCTCTTGTTCTTAACAGGCCTTCCTTTTGTTTTAATGCCCGTTCTTTCTCCGCAAGCAGCGCTTGCTGTTCCCCTAGTTTTCCTTTCAGTACATGGATCTCTTCTTCATCTTGCAGCAGGATGGTCTCTCGCGTCTCAAACGCTTTTTCACGCATCTCCATCAAGTTCTTCTGCCTGTTATTGAGTTCGACAAGATTGCGAAATTCTTCATCGGCATTGGCCACTGTTTTCTTCAGTTCAGTGTTGCGTTCCTGCAATACAAGGATATCACGCTGGAGCATATCCTTGTTCTTCTGCAACGTTGCAACTTCATCGGCAGCAGATTGCAGATACTTTTGCATCTTCTTCTTTTCCTGCAGGATCTGATTCTGTTCTTCATCAAGCGCTTTTGCTTTGGTTACTGCCGCTTCATCACGCAGCGTGAGGTTTTGCTCTTTTCCTGAGAGGGTTTTTTCCCACTTCTCAAGCTGCAAGCGTTGCGCAGCCATTTCTTTTTGCTTTTTCCCTATTGCCTTTTCGACATCGGCAAGCGTGTTCTCTGCTTCCTGCAACAGTTTTTCTTTTCCACGAAGTTCTGTTGTGAGATGATTCTGTTCGTCTCGTAGTTGAGCAACATTCTTTGCAAGTCTTTGTTCATCAAGTGAGAATTCCTTTCTTTTCCGAAGCGCTTCTTGCTGCTCTTTGAGCCGCACCGATTGTTGTATGAGCTTTTCCTTCTGGTCTTTCAATGCGAGCTTTTCCTTGTCGATCTGTTGTTTTTCTTTTGCGAACTGCTGCTTAAGGGCACTTACGATCTTTTCCTTGTCTTTTGCGATATCGTGGTGGAACAGCCTGCTGAACATTCCCGGAGAAGGAGCTTGCGGTGATGTCTCATTCGAATCTTGCGGTAATGGAGGTCTTGGAGGCTCTCCTAATTCTGCATCCATGTGTTTGAAGATTTTTGTGGACATCTAACACCCCTTTTACTCCCAAGGCAGCTTAAAGAAGAAATGATTTAAATAGTTTGTGATTTATAAAGTACGTGAAATGTGTGTAAGAATCATTTAGTTTTCTTAGATCTTGCTAATAGCGCCTTTGCGTGCTTAATCTCTGCCTCATATCGCATGGTTTTAATGCACGCTTCAATCCGTTGTTGTTCAAATAATGCATCAACGATACGTGCATCATAACCGCTTTGGAGTAAATATTCATGTGCTGCCTCCTTCATTTCAGCAATTTTTGCTCTAGCCTCGTCTTGGCCTATGCTTCTTTGATTATAACCGTCCACAATTTGCCGTAGAGTGGGATAACTATCACCAATGATGCCATCGACATTGACTGGGTGTGATTCTCCGAACTTCTCCACGATTCTATCAAATCCTCTCAAAATCGTATATGCAATGTTGCCTCTATAATCCGCATTGTAATCCACCTTACCAGCAGGCTGTGGAAAGAAGAAACTTTTGTTTCTTGGCGTTTGTTTAAACGCATTGTGCTCTTGTACATCAATTTCCTTTTGAACGTCTTGTTCAATTCCCATCAATATCCCACCCCATAAATTCTATACGCAGGATTATAGGATCCATACCCAGAACCATACCCACCATAACTTCTATACGGCGCTTCGTATCGGTAATATGGTCCAGAAGCGTAGTAATTGACTGCTTGTCCGGGTGTGAATGGAAAATAGGTATAGGCGAATTGTCCAGCGTAATATGCATTGCCCAAAGGGCCAAAGATCACAGGATCATAATATCCCTGCAACGTCACATCTTCTGCGATGCTTGTACCATACGGAGCATACGGAAAATTCTGGTCATGATCATTGTACGGATTGTAATTGCCATTGTAGCCGCTGGACATTGTCCGGCTAACACCACGATCATAATTGCCTGCGCTCACCGCAACAACGCTGAGCAAGAAAACGACAAGAAGTGATATGCGCTTCATGTGTTCACCCAACATAGTATGATCGAGGACTATATCCTTCATACGGGTAATATTCTGAAGGGCCGCCAGCTGCAATTCTCATAAGGCCATAGCGTGGAAAATATCCAGGTGAATAGGCAAAACCCCCATTGCTTTCTAATGGCAAGCCATACCTTTCATCAGTATATCCTGGACTGAATGCAAAATTCCCGTTCATCCCGCCTTGCAGCACGCCATAGCGTGGCGTAAAGACAGGAGAATATTGCGCTTGTGTTTGGGTGTTGAACGCGCCATACCTTGGTGTGTATCCTGGACTGAAACGCGCATTGAGGAATGCTTCGCCTCTAAAGTATGCATTGCCTGGCCCACCATACTGGCCATAGCCGCCATGATACGCGTTATTGTAGCGCGTGTAAAAATCATTATTGTAACCAAAATCAGAACTGCCATACGCTGCGGCACATGATGCCAGCAAAACCAGTACAACACTGTACAAGATGAGTTTGTTAGAGTTCATTGCATGCTGCTAAAGAAGCTCTCCTATTTAAAGCTTTCTATTTATAACTACTTAACAGTGGCTAATCATTTCGTTATATGGGTGACTGGGCAAAAATCATTTATATCCAAAAGCACCATAGGGAGATATGGTTTCCCCACTCGATGCATTGCTGCTCGGTTTTAGTTTAGCTTCAATTCCAGGTACCGGACAGCAATCAGTAAAATATGAACCTGCAACCACGCAAAAAAGTCCCGGAACGCTCCATTTTGAGCAGGTGCGGATGAATCCTGACAACGACATGCGCCAGCATTATCTTGAAGGCATTCTGAACAGTATCAAGCTTCCTGAGCCACTCTTTGCAGGCATTGTGTATGATCCGACCGGAGAACGCGTGGTTGAATATTGCAGGGAAAAGATGATGCCTCTTGCAGAACTTGCAGCACGACATGGGATTGATGTTACTGCTTCGATTCAGGGCGTAGAAAGGATGGCAAACCATGGACAGTACATGATCGTAACGCCAGACATAGTCTTTGGTAACCGGGATCAGCGAAAACCAAAAGTGTTTGTCGGAAGGCAAGCCTTTGATGGCACGTATGTTCATACTGATGAAGATTTGCGTGCGCATCTTGCGACATATGAATATCAGCGTGCAAAAGATGCTGTCGATGGCGTTAAACTGGAACATGATCGGCTTGATGGAAGCCTTCCAAGGCGATTTGTCAACACCGTGCTTGCAAGTCGCGCTTTATTCCAAGAAACGAAAGCGATTGTCATTGACAGGACGTATCTCGTCAGCCCAGAGTTTAAGACGCGCATTATAGAAGAATTCACTGAACGCGTTATCGAACTCGTGGTGTGGAGAGACGAAGATACACGCATAAAGGGCATAGCAGATGAGACATTGGCATCCATCAAGATCAGTTTCAAAGACCTGGTCACAGAAGCGCAACGGCTCTACGATGCGGAAAAGGAAGAAAAAGAAAAGAGATGACCTTATTCTCTGAGCAGATAATACAGCCCAAAGCAAAGGAGGAGGAATCCTACTAGGATGTTGTTTCCAAGCAAAATCCAACCCGCATCATCAAGATAAAACATCCCTAAAAAGGTAAGTAGGCCTATCACTCCTGCTGTGACTATGTACAGCAGGATGTACATCCAAGGCATGGTAAAAGAACTTCGTTCATAACGCTTTGCCTTGAATACGATGATCATTGCGATGTGGAATAATCCGACAGGTACAACCCCTGCAAGGTATATGATCAATGCATATGTGTATATCGCAAGACTCGGAAACAATGATTGCTTGAACACCGCTCCAAGAATTGACACGGAAAGCAACACGCTTAGGAGCATTGTGGTGATGACATACCATTTTGGAAGAGGTTTACGCTGTACACTGGTCGCTTTTGTTGCGATTTCTTCCTTTTTCTGCTCCTGGACTGCTTCTCCACAGACCTCACAAAACTTTGCGTGTGCACGCAATTCCGAACCACAATTGTGACAGTTCATGATCTTCACGCTCCTGGCAGCACAAGCGTACCACTTACAACCGCCCATACAATGATACCGATAATGATGAGGACAATGATCGCAATGATAATCCATACCCAACCAAAGGATTCTTCTTCCCCCGGGGCTGCAGTTTCATGATGTGTCTGATGCTGCGGCTCTTCTTTTTTCTCCACATTCTGCATTGACTCTTTTGGAGCGTCGCCGAACACATCCACATTGATTTTGATGTCTTTCTTTTTTCCCTTATGTGGGAAAGACTCTTCTGGCTCTTCAGTAACCTTCTTTTTGCCGGTCAAGCGCGCCGTTACCTCTTCACTGATCTTAAAGCCGCAGTATGAGCAAAACTTTGCCTGCTCATTGATGCTTTTTCCGCACTTATAGCAAAAAGGCATTGGTACACCGAAAACAACGGAATATGCAGGGTATTTAAATATTATGCAAAACCGGAGTCATAACTGGAGTCATTGCTGCGAAGGGCAAAATGCTTATTTTATTTGCTCGAAGGTGCCTGTTTTCTTGTTTTTCCTTACGTTATCCCATGGAAAATATTTTCCGTTCATAGCTATGAATACACCAGGAGGCAATGTTTGGACAAAGGCGACAGCACAACCAAGATTGAACATACCATCAGAACTGCCAAATTTATATGGTATCATGGCCCCGGTGAGCACAATTGTTTTGTCTCGCATGGCATCTCCAAGAACTCTTGCTGTTTCTGGCATGGTATCTGTCCCATGCGTTATGATGATCTTCTCTTCTTTACACTTTCTGCAATTTTCCAGGATTGTCTTTCGATCGGCTTCAGTCATGTATAGACTGTCGATCATCATAAGAGTCCTCAGGTCAGTTTCCACGCTACATCTCCCAAGGTGCAACATCTCTTGTATATGTGTGTCCTTAAAGAATAATTCACCTGTCAGTTCATTATATTCCTTATCGAATGTACCGCCAGTGATAAAGAGTCGAATGGCCATTCGATGTTTGTTCTACCCATAGTTAATAAAGATATCTCAGAGTGGCGCTCATCTAATGGAATCCTCCGCCTTCATATCTATCCCACGCGTGATTCTCCTGCTCTAACATAAAGGGCATCCTGCAGTGCCTGGTCTCATGCTGTTTCACCCATTCTTCTGTATCGTCAGTTAGCAACACGCGTTTGCGTGTAGTGAAATAGGTAACGCCCT
>OBEQ012784055.1_pt1 | contig 11209 bp, 7 predicted proteins | sample 1670901 | NCBI WGS metagenome assembly OBEQ01 (sample SAMEA104232315, study PRJEB22302) | groundwater metagenome | biome: forest; feature: aquifer; material: groundwater | place: USA | collected 2011-08-07 | depth 5.4 m | reverse complement strand
CCGAAGTTGACGGCGGTGTAGCGGGTCCAGTCGGTGGTGTCTAAGTCGGTGATGTCGGTTGATCTCACGACACCTTGCATGGTGGTGTAGTTCTCGGCTTGGAGCCAGATGTAGGGGGAGTAGGGGTTTGTGGTGCCCGGAGGAGGTGTCGGTGTTCCCGGTGTTGGTGTTGGTGTTGGCGGAGGTGTGCCGGGGGTGGGGGTTGTGTCGAAAAGCGGCACGGGTACACTTTTGCCCGGGTCATAGCCTGCGGTATTCTCCACGCCGATGCGGAGCCATTGATTCGCCTGCTTTTGCACAAGGAACTGTGTCGTCCCTGCCGGCAGTGAACCAAGCCATACTTGCTGTTGCCAGGCAAAGTTCGGATCAGCGGAGGCTTGCGTAAAGACATTGATACGTCCTCCGCTTACACCGGTGATGGTAGCGCGAAATTCCGTTGCGGAGATCGATTGAAGAGTCACCGTTCCGGAGGATGCCGGGGCTGTGCTACTAACGGGAATAGCAACGTTCGCGGGGGGAAGGGGGACAGGAAGAGTCGTGGAGGGCGGAGGTGTTGGCGTCGGACCCGGTGCGGGCGGTGTCATATAGCACGGAGACGGAAGTGCTCCCGGTTTATTCACATAGGTGGGGGCGGCGGCGGCTGTCGCGGCAAGGACAAAAAAAGTTGCCGTAGCGCAAATTAAGAAAAGTTTTTTACTTGAAGAGAGAAGGGGCATATCAGCGGGTACCGAGGAGCTTTTTGACGCGTTCAACGTATTCCGTCGGAGTCATTTTTGCTTTCACAAAAAAATCGACCGCACCGAGCGTTCGGCCTTCAGCGATCTCCTTTTCCTGCGCGAGGTTGGAAAAGATCACGACCGGAATGTCACGGAGGCCGGGGTCAGCCTTCAGTCGGCGAAGCGCTTCAAAGCCGTTCATCACGGGCATGATGACGTCGAGCAAGATGATGTCCGGGTGCTCGCGGGCGGCGACCTCAAGGCATTGCTGTCCGTCACCCGCGACAAAGACCTGGTATCCTTCCGAACGAAAACGCACTCCGGAGAGTTCGGCAAGGATCTGCTCGTCTTCAACGATGAGGACCTTCGTCTCCGCCGTGGTCTTGCCGAGCGGCACATCCGATACTGCAACAGGCGCCGCGTCCGGACCCGCTCCGAGGATCTGATTCACCTTTGCCATGACCTCTTCCGGACTGAATTTTGCTTTCACAAGATAGTCTTTCGCACCAAGTGCGAGCAGTCGTTCGATCTCCACCGGTTGTCCCGAATTGGAAATGACAATTACGGGGACCGCGGCGATGGCTGGGTCCCCGGATTTTATTTCCAGAAACTCGTACCCGTTCATGGTCGGCATCATGATGTCGAGAAGTATAAGATCCGGATGCTCGGAACGGAGGAGCACGAGGCCCTCGGCACCGTCACGCGCCCAAGAACATTCGTAGCCGTCATCGATGAGCTGTCGGCTCATGACTTCGCCGAGCATCTGATCGTCGTCTACAAGAAGGAGTCGCTTTGCCATAAGAAAATGAGAGAATGGACGCTAAGGGTCGTGTCTATTTCCTCCAGCATAGCGCATTTGGGAGTGTTTTTCCATAGCGCGAGACGTTCAAATATTCCAAAAAGCGCCTTACACAGTAGGACCTACACGGGGACGCCGGAGAGCGGGGTACGAAAGGATCCGCTGACGGGATTCGGGTCGGTCGCCTCCCCCTCACCGACAGCAATCGGTATTTGCACCGTAAAGGTGGTCCCCTTCCCTGTTTGGCTCACGAAAGTAACGGTCCCGCCATGACGCTCGACGATCGTTTTTACCACAAATAGCCCGAGGCCGTTGCCGTCTGTGACGATCTTGACCGCGTTTGTTGCGCGGAAGAATTTTGCGAAGATGTTCTTTTGTTCCGCCTCCGGAATTCCGATCCCCGTGTCGGTAATATCGATAGTGATATATTTTCCCTCCTTGCGTAGCGCGATCGAGACGACACCGCCGGCCGGAGTATATTTGATGGCATTATCGATCAAGTTGTCAAAAACAAAACGGATCTTTTCCTTGTCGAGCATCGCGTCGGTCGATTCGGTTATATCCGCTCGGACGTCGAGCCGTACGCCGCGCTCCGTTGCCGTCGCCGAAAAGTCAGGAATGAGGTTCTGAATGAACTCCTTGACGGAAACACGCGAGAACGAATACTCCGTGCGACCGCTTTCGATGCGCGTCACGGCAAGCATGTCGTCCACCAGACGCACCATGCGCTCATTCGACTCTTTGCCTTTCTCGAGAAAGTTCTTTTGTTCGGCATTCAGATCACCCATGCGCCCTTCCAAGACGAGACTGAAGACCCACTTCACCGCGGAGAGGGGGGTGCGCAACTGGTGCGCGGCGACCGAGAGGAATTCCGACTTCAAACGGTCGAGTTCGCGCAGACGCTCGTTCGCACGTGTCAATTCAAGATCGCGACGGATGAGGAGCGACGCGCTTTGGTCGAGATCGTGGTTCAGCTTGTTCAGGATCTCGAGCTTTTCATTCAGGTCCTTCGTGCGCGCGGCCACTTCTCTTTCAAGCTCCTGATTATAGTGCGTCATGCGGTCCGCCATCGCATTGAAGGCATAGGCGAGTTCGGCGATCTCGTCGTTGCCGTCAAGGACCGCACGGGTGTCATACTCCCCTTTCGCGATACGGGTCGCCATATCTTTCAAATGGCGAACGGGATTCGCAACAAGGGAAGAACCTTTGGCCGCGAGAAATATACCGAGGAGAAAAAGGACGCCTCCGACCATAAGGAGTAGGTCCCAGGCATACGTCATAATGACGTGCTCGTTCTCGAAACCACGCTTGAGTTCCGCGCCGGTGGTGCCGGAGACCGCACTCGCAACAGCGCGTACGTTGCGCGAGGAGGCGAGGATAACTGCGCGCTTATCCGGTATCTCGTCAAAAAGTGCGTTCGGCAAGAGAAGTGCGGAATTCGCCAGGAGTTCGACGGACTCCCTGAGGATTCCCACTCGCGCTTTTGTCTCGGGAAGACTTGCCGCAGTGCTCATTTCCGTCATGGCACTCCGCAGAGACTGCACTGATCTTTGTAAACGCTCACCGGAGTCAACGGGATAAAGAGCGGGGTCAAAACGTTCAACCTCACCATCGAGAACGACAAGCGCCGCAAAAAGTCCGTCGAGCGCACGGCGCTCCGCAAAGATGGACGCAGTCGCTTCGTTCGCTTGGATGGATATGCCGAACTCAAAAAGCGCCAAAACAAACACGAAGAAAGACAGTACGATGATCACGCTGTACCCGAAAAGTACTTTGCCGTGAATTGTCTTCGGCTTAAGTGAGAACATGAAAAGGGGCGCGGCGTAATAGAACGCACGCTACGATAGGACTTAGGCAAACGGATGAGATTCGTGTTTTTCCGCCCGAATGATCTCGGAGAAGCTGTACGCACTGGTACTGCTTCCCGAGGCGTTCGTGAGAAAAATGCGAAGGTCGCCGTTTTGCGTAAGTCTTATATCAGTTCATCATAACATTCGCGCCGCAAAGAGGCACCCGCCCCGCACACGTTATCTCACGCCAGGGCAATGACCACCACAGTCTCATTATGAAAGATACTCTGACGCCCCGGGCCATCCTCTCCCTGTCCTCCGGGGGGAGCTATTTCGCCATACGCGTAAAAACCGACGAGAGGCACGTCACGTCCCAGAACTGTCTGGATCGCGCGGATCTCCTCGCCGCCGTCGGCGCCAAAAAGTTTCTTTCGCGCCATAGAATCGACGACAATGAGTCCCCTCGGTGTCTTCCCATCGAGCATGAGCTTTGCATCCTCGGCCGCTTTTGTCGCCGCCACAAGAGCCGCGTCTTTTGAACCGATCATGAGACGGACGTCGACTCCTTGGGGGATCTCCGCCGTACAGAAAAGTGCCCCTCTCTCGTCACATGAAATAGGATCACGAATGAGGAGCTCATCTCTGCCGGGGACGGCAAAACCAAGAGGATAGGTCACTGCCACCTCGGCGATGCCGACCCCAGCAAGCTGATCAAGCGTAATGCCAAAGTACTTCTCATAGATCGCTACCGCCGGCTTGCCGTCGAGCTCATAGAGAACATTCCCTTCGGATCTCGTCGCCTTGAGGGGAACACCGATTGTTCCCCAACCGTGGCGCACACCAAACCCCAGATGGACATCTCCGCTAATTCCGACGCCGACAGCGGCTCGTGTATACACCGCATCACCGTAGTATTGATATGTTTCTTTAAAATGAAACTCGTCACCCGCCGCCCCTCCCAGAACAGGAATCTCTTCGCCTATGACGGCGCTGACACCGCGCAGTGTATCGACGGCGTTTCCCGCAAGTCCGTCGATGAACAAAAAAAATCCGGAGAGCGGTTTTTTGTTCATGGCCAAAAGGACAGACTTAGCCAATGTCGACCCGACCGCTTTCTCGCTACCCTGCATGAGGCCTTCGGCCTTCCCGACAGCAAAGCTCGCGGTTGATCCGCCGTGAACTGCCATGACCACAACAGATGCTTCTTCTCCCGGCCCCGCCGACGTTATCTCACCCGCAGTCGAGCATCCGACAAGGGGAACGGGGCCCACAACGGCACGTACTCCGGCGAAGACTTTTTGTTGATCATGGGCGACCGATGCAAAAAGAAGAACGAGACCCGTCGGTGCCCCCGCGAGACGAGAAAGCGCTTCTTGGGCGGCCAAAACGCCCACCTCGTATGCGTCGATTCCGTGACTTCTTCCGACGCCGGTAATGATCGGCATATGCTTAGTTGGTCGAGGTGACTGTGTACCCGAACATCATGCCGCTCCCTAGATGTTCGGCGATATGGCAGTGCGCCATCCATTTACCCGGATTCGACATGTCGACAAGAATGTCCACGGTCTGCCCCGCTTGAACAAGGACTGTATCTTTCCACGCCATGTTTGTGTTTGGTTTTCCATCAACGGCAAGTATGAGGAAGCGATTCCCGTGTATATGGAACGGATGTTGCATGGGGTGCATGCTCGACGGGTCGTTCGTGATGCGGATCTTCACCAGACTCCCCCTTACGAAGGTCCAATTGATATCCATATTCTCCTTGCCGGTGAACTCGTCGCGCAGGATCCACTTTACCGTCTTGTCGGTGGAGTAGATATTCATCGCACCCATATGGTCCTCCCATTCAAGGGGGACGAGAGGTGTTGTCGTCGCGGTGCCACCCGTCATGCCCGCCATATTGTGTGTATGTCCGGGGGATGACTCACCCGCCCCCATCGACGCGGACATGATGGTATTCATGTCGACATTGACGGCAAGGCGCAGTTGCTTATCGGGGGTTTTATCGAGATAAGTGCGTGCGGCGGCAAATGCTTCTTTTTCGCGATCGGTCGCTCCGCCGAGAGCCATGAACGCGCGCAAACGCGCGTCACTTCCCGTACCTTCGCCCACAATGATCTTTCCGAGGACATAGGATGTGTCGGGAGTTTTATGCTCCATCGTGTATTCGCCCGCTTTCGGAAAATAGACCTCGACGATCGCACGCTCGGAGGGTGCGATGGTGACCGCATCGACAAGAGTTTCCTTCTCGTACTGTCCCGCGTCGGCTCCGACAAGCTTCATGGACGCGCCGGGAATGCGGAAACTCATGGTACGCACCGACGCAACATTTGTGATGAAAAAGCGGCGTACGTCACCGGCCTTCGCGTGAAATTCTTCCGCGGGCTTACCGTTCACGATCATTGTGTTACCGAAACGCCCCATGAGAGCGTGTGTGACGAAGTCCTTGCTGAAAGGCGCGATGTGGTCGTCTTCGACGAGGACATCGCCGAGGGCAAGCACCTCTTCTCCGTCGACGGGATTCCACTCGGCGGGATCCTTGGGGGACACAATGAAATTCGCATAAAGTCCGAGCGCCTGTTCCATGTCTTCACGAACATGCGGATGGTACCAAAAGACGCCCGGGTCGGGGAACGTCAGAGTATACGTGAAAGACTCACCGGGCTCCATTTCTTTTTGGACGAGTTGGCTACCGTCGGATGTATTCTCCATACGCACGCCGTGCGAATGAAGAAGCGTTCTCACATCGGACTTGTTCGTGAATTTGACCGTAATACGGTCACCCTGTGTCACACGGATCGTCGGACCCGGAATCGAGCCGTTGTAGGCAAGCATCTTCCACGCTTTTCCGCCGAAATCTTTCACGACATAGTCGACCGCAAGATCGTATGTGTCGCCGTTCTTCAGAGAAACTTCCTTTCTCTCGACCGCTTTCGCGTACCGTGACAGATCTTCTTTTGCGACCGGGGCACTTTTCCCCGAAGAGTAAAGAGCTCCGCCGGCGATGATGAGAGCAATGACGACGAGAAAAATAATTTGCTTGGTATGGTTCATAATAAAAATTATACCTCGCTTCTCGGATACAAAAAAGCGGCAAACCTTGGGGGTTCGCCGCAGAACCTATGTCATCCGACGCACTTCGGCCCAGCCGATGATCTCGAGAATTCGGATGTAGAGCCAGCCGATGTCAAATTCGAACCATTTCAGGGACAATTTCGCCCAGGTGGGATGTGCGTGGTGATTGTTGTGCAACTCTTCACCGCCGATCACAATGCCCCACGGGACGATGTTCGTGGATCTGTCTTTGGTGTCGGTATTACGATAACCAACCGCGTGCCCCGCACCATTGATCACTCCGGCCGCCCAAAACGGGATCCAAAGCATCTGGACGAGCCAGATGATCGGCCCCGCAATGAACCCAAAAAGAAGCAGGTCCACACCGAACATGAAAACGATGCCGTACCACTTGAAAGGCACGTAGAGATGCCGTTCCATCGCGTCGTCGGGCGTTCCAGCTCCATAACGCTCAATGGTTTCCGGATTGAGAGATTCCTTGACGTAAAGAAGAACACCGGCAAACAATACACGCCAAAGTCCGTACACAACGGGACTGTGCGGGTCATCTTTCGTTTCGCATTTTGCGTGATGCTTGCGGTGAACCGACACCCATTCTTCCGTGTTCATTCCCGTGGTAAGCCACAACCAAAAACGAAAGAAGTGGCTCGGAATGGCGCTGAGCTTCACGGCGTGATGTGCCTGGCTACGGTGCAGATAGATCGTTACCGATGCGATGGTGATGTGGGTGAGGCAAAGTGTTACGAGCACATAGCCCCACCACGGCAGTTGCATGAGGCCCCCGTACATACTTATTTCTCCAAAAAAGGCTGAAAAATGAGCGACTGCGGCCAGTATAACCGCCGACACAAACATCGGCAAATAAGGCCGTAGTTGTACAATACAGCCCCCGACACGGCCAAGGGGCACCATATAGTATGATGAATCCCATGCTTCCCGACGATCCGCTTTCCAAACATTTTCCCCGTCTTGATGCCGCACAGAAAGCGGCGCTCAAGAAACTGGGAATTACCGGCGTACGGGACCTTCTCTATCACTTCCCTGCGCGGCACACCGATGCGGGCGGTATCGCGACAATCGCGGGCGCGGGAGACGGCGACCGGGTAACACTCTACGGCGCGCTCACACACCTCGCGACCAAGAAATCCTTCCGCGGAGGCGTTCCCATGGCGGAAGGCACGCTCAAGGACGCAACGGGAGCGGTGAAGATCCTCTGGTTCCATCAACCCTATGTCGCGAAGATGTTCCACGAGGGCGACTTCGTGCGGGTGTCGGGTGAAGCGAAGAAAGGAGCGCGCGGGATGACCCTCATGAATCCGGAGATCGAAAAAGCAAAAGAGCTTCCCGGTGATCTCTCCGCAAATTTATTCGCCAAACAAGCCAATGCGGAGGATGTCCAAAGGCAGCCTTTGGACATCGGGCTGGCGCCAGTCTATCCGGAATCAAAAGGGATCACGTCGCGTTGGTTCTTTCATGCGATCGCGCGACTGTTTGCCGGCGGGATCCTCGACACCTTGGTCGACCCGATACCCGAGGTGATACTGAAAAAGTATCACCTCCCCTCCCTGAAGACCGCCATGCAGTGGATCCACACTCCGCGTGATGAAAAACACGCCCTCATGGCGCGCAAACGCTTCGCCTTCGAGGAGATATTCCTCATTCAGCTCGATCGCGGCCGAGCACGTCGTCTCTACGAAGCGAATCCGTCATTCCCCATTCTTATCGACCGTACCCGAATGAACGAATTCGTTAAAAGTCTCGGCTTCCCGCCGACAAGCGCGCAAAAGCGGGCGATCGACACGATCCTCATGCAATTTTCCCGCGGAACGCCGATGCTCCGCCTTCTCGAGGGTGACGTCGGAAGCGGTAAAACGGCGGTCGCGGCCATCACCGCCTCAGCGGTCGTCACAACACGCCCGCACGGCCAAAGTTATGGGAACCTCCAGGTCGCCTATATGTGCCCCACGGAGATCCTAGCGACACAGCAGTTCGAATCTTTCATCCGCCACTTCGTCGGGAAAGGCATCGCTGTCGGTCTCATTACAGGAAGCGGATGCAAAAAATTTCCCTCAAAAATGGATCCGGCGGCGGCAACGGACATTTCGCGTACGCAATTCTTGAAGTGGGTCGCGAACGGGGAGATCCCGATCGTTGTCGGCACGCACGCACTCATTCAAAAAAGTGTCACCTTCAAGCATCTCGCCTACGTCATTATCGACGAACAGCATCGCTTCGGACTCGGCCAACGTGCGAAGCTCATTCAAAAGGACGGACGTGTCCCGCATCTACTCTCAATGACCGCGACACCGATCCCGCGCACGCTCGCCCTCACGATCTATGGGGACCTCGACCTCACGCTCCTGGACGAAATGCCCAAGGGCAGGAAGCCCGTGGAAACACGGATCGTGCGGCCGACCGAACGCAAAGAAACATACGAGGCGATACGGCGCGCTCTCAAGGAAGGACGCCAGGCATACGTCATCTGCCCGCGTATCGACGAGCCGGACCCGGACAAAGAAATGGCTCTCCAGGCAAAAGACGTCACAAGTGAAGCAAAGCGCCTTGCCGAGCACGTCTTTCCCGAATATCAGGTCGGCGTGCTACACGGTAAGCTGACGCCGCGCGAGAAGGACCGCATTATGGAGGATTTCGCGTCCGGAAAAACGCATATCCTCGTCGCCACCTCCGTCGTTGAGGTCGGGGTCAACGTCCCGAATGCGACCGTGATCATGATCGAGGGGGCGGAGCGCTTCGGGCTTGCCCAGCTCCATCAACTCCGCGGGCGCGTCATCCGCTCGTCGTATCAAGCCTACTGCTACCTCTTCACCGATGCAAAGTCCGCGAAATCCTGGGCACGCCTAAAGGCCCTCGCAACAGCCAAGAACGGCTTCGAGCTTTCGGAAATGGACCTCACACTCCGCGGTGCGGGCGAGCTTGGTTCGGTAGCCGCGGGCGGAAAACAGTGGGGCGTTTCCGACATCGGCATGGAAGCGATAAAGAATATCAAAATGGTCGAAGCGGCCCGTGAAGAAGCGGGAGCTCTTCTCGATGCGGACCCGAAACTAGCGCGCTATCCGATCCTCTCGACGTTACTCTCAACACGAGGAGATCAGCATTTTGAGTAACGTTCGACGCCCCCAACAAGGTTAAACCTTCGCGCGGCGCGAAGGTTTAACCTTGTTGGGGGATATCAAGCAAAAACATCCCGAGAGCGGGATGTTTTCAAGTGATGCGGAGGGAACCTACGCCTTCCTTCCCGACTTCATTTCTTCGCGGGACTTGCGAATGAAGTCTTCCGCTGCTACCTTGCCACCCAAACCGAAGGCAAGCCCGCCGGCGATCGCGAGCATCGCGACGAATCCGGTAAATAGCGTGAACATATACTGCTCGGCGATACCGACATGCGAGAGGGCCGCAATGAATGCAAAGACCCAGATCGCCCAACGTGCCACCGTGCCGAGAAGGTGAGCCGCCGATGCACCCATGGCGCCTGTCGCGCCGGATATCACGCCACCGACGAGATCCGCCGCGATCGACGCAACAAGAAGGATAAGCGCCGCCGCGATCACGTTCGGTATATAGGCCACGACCACACGGAGGAATTCATTTACCGCCGAGAGTCCAAGCACGTCGAACGCCGCGATGGTGAAGACGACCATGAAGAACGCCTTCACGAGCCAACCAAAGAAGGCGCCCGTATCGAGCTTGTAGCCTCCACGCGATACGACTTCCGTGACGCCCGCCTTCGCGAGAGCATCGTCAATGCGGAGCGAAGAGACGAGGTGTGCGACCACCTTCCCGGCCGCCGATCCGAAGATCCAACCGATGATAATAAAGACGAGTGCGGCGAGCATCGACGGCACGTGCGCCGCAATACCGAGCGCAACTGTTTTTATGGAATCAATGAGTTCCATTTGGAGACTTTCGATCATAGCGATACAAAAAAGTAATATATAATGAAACGAGAATTAGGATAACGCTATCCTGAAGGTAATTATACCAAGATAAGGCCCTTTTGGGATGCGCTTGTACACAGGACGGGCGAACAAGCCTTATTTTTGGGCTTCCTGATGCCGGAGGACGCTTTCCTCGCGGTGTTCGAATCTCTCCAGCATGACGCCCATGACCATACCCAGACAGCTCGCGAGGAGTCCGGCGATGATCGACGGCAAGACCGCTTCGTCCCCCGCCCCAAAATGCTCCCAATATTGCCACGTCACCGTACCAAAGACGATCGCAAGGATGGCACCCAGGGTATTCGCACGCTTCCAGTATAGGCCAGCGGTCAGAGGAACGAACGCCGCGACCAATGTTATGGAGTAGGAGCTGGAAACAATATCAAAGATATTTCCTTGATGGATCGCGATCCCGAGCGCGATAAGCGCCATAACGACAATGCTGTAGCGAATGAGGTGGAGCCGCGCCTGATCGCTCATATGCGGCACGACCGGCTTGATCACGTTCTCAGCAAGGAGCGTCGCCGGGGCAAGGATCGCCGCCGACGCCGTCGACTTCACCGCGGCAATAAGAGCGCCGAGGAAAAGGACCTGTGTCACGAAGCTCACATTGGAAATGAAAAGTGTGGGGATGAGCATTTGCGGATCGGCACCATCGGCAAGAAGTTCGGGATGCAATGCGCGTCCGACGAGGCCGAAAAAGAGCGGCATCATGACGATCACGAAGTACATCAGACCTCCGGAAATACTTGCCCATTTTGAAATAACGAGGGACTTCGCCGACATCGTGCGCTGGTAAACATCCTGTTGAGGTATCGAGCCAAAACCGATCGTGATCCATGCGGCAAGCCACGCGAGCCAGTCTTTCATGCT
>OBEQ012036007.1_pt1 | contig 11209 bp, 10 predicted proteins | sample 1670901 | NCBI WGS metagenome assembly OBEQ01 (sample SAMEA104232315, study PRJEB22302) | groundwater metagenome | biome: forest; feature: aquifer; material: groundwater | place: USA | collected 2011-08-07 | depth 5.4 m | reverse complement strand
CACAGTGCCAAAGTCATTTTCATAAAACGTCTCTTCAAAAAGCTTTTGGATTTCCTCGGGGACTGCGTCTGTGGTGATATCCCAGTCTTTGGGAGTCAGACCCAGTAGCATGTCGCGGACGCACCCGCCGACTATGTAGGCCTCATGCCCCGCCTCCTCGAGCGTGTTGGCGACCGCCAGAACCTCATCGGGAATGGTAAACTTCATGCTCGTATTGTACAGTTCCTTTATGCGCCCATGGTGAAATGGATATCACACTTGTCTTCGGAACAAGCGTTCTGGGTTCGAATCCTGGTGGGCGCACAAGATTAGTTCGTGCTAAAATCCCAAAGTTGCGGATATGGTTTAGTGGTAGAATGCGTCCTTGCCAAGGACGAGACGGGGGTTCGATTCCCCCTATCCGCACTCAATTTTTTGATAAACTTTGCTCTGTGTTCCATATGAAACACGTTTCACGTGGAACATGTCCGTTAAGTGGATAACCTGTGACTTATGTGCATAAAGGTCATGGACAGGTCCTATAAATCATGATAAGCATCTCAAATAATGGCTTAGAATATAGATATTATGTATAAGTCACGGACATGCTGTTCCACGTGGAACAGTTTCACATGAAATATGGCTAAGCATAACGAAACAGGCAAGATCGGTGAAGATATTGCGGCGGAGTACCTAACCGGCAAGGGTTGGATAATTGTTGAAAGGAACTTTCGACGCCCATACGGCGAGATCGACATAGTTGCACGCCTGCCCGGGTCGAACCCGTTCGGGCGGGGGGAAACGCGCGGACTCCTTGTTTTTGTAGAGGTCAAGACCGTTTCCCATGGAACAGTTCCACATGAAACCTATAGGCCAGAGGAAAACATTCATCCGCAGAAGTTGCGGAGGCTAGGGAATACCATCCAGGCCTACTTGGCCTATAAAAGACATGAGGGCGATTGGCGCTTTGATGTCCTTGCAGTGTTTCTTAACCCAGCAACCAAAGAGGCCAAGATCCGCCACATCGAGGACGTAATTATCGGTGCCTAATAAATTGTTGCTACTTCCAACTAATGCCGTGCTCTACAACGAGGATGCTACAAGAGGCAAGAACCACACCAGCCAGTATTGATGTGAGCACTAGACGATCAATATTTCTGATCTGATCGTTCATATTAACTTATATTACATGTTGACTAATAATCAATACTACTCCTGTAGATGTCATTTGGTTACGGGCATGGTAAAGTTTGAATAATCGGGGCGTCGTATACCGGTAGTACGCCTGCTTTGGGAGCAGGTAGATAGGGTTCGATTCCCTACGCCCCGACCGAAGAAACTAAAGTGACCAGCGCGCTGAGTCACTTTTTTCGTAGGGAGCGGGCGAAAGCTCTGCTTACGCCCCGACAAAGAAGTTGACGTCTGTCAGGAAAAAGCAATCGAGAAAATAGGCCTGTATTAAAGCCTAATTTTGGCACTTGACAAATATATACTTTAGTGTATATTATATGTAAAGTTGCACTTTAAGCAACTAAGGAGATAACAAAAAATTTATGGAAGGAATTAGAAAATTTGGTTTTTGGCTCGGAGTAATCGCTGTCTTTACTGCTCTAGTGCCAGGAGTAACTGATGAATTTCTACACATGGCATTCAAGGGGGAGATAACTCCAGCGAATCATATTAGACTCGGTCAAATGATCAGTGGCCTTGCATTAGTGTTGTTAACTTGTAGACCTGGTTCACTGGGGAAATAGGCAAAGCAGATAATTGCTGTAAAATAGCAAGATAGTCTATGAGTAAAGATGTCATAAAGAGCATTGGTGCTCGAGTACTCGCCTTACGACAAGAAAGGAGATTAACTCAAAAAGACCTTGCAAAGAAGGCAGGTATTCATGTGACTTTTTTGTCGGGGGTAGAGAAGGGGCAACGAAACGTGACCATCGACACCGCAGTGAAAATAGCTATTGCGCTCGGTGTGCCACTCGCCGAACTTTTCACACCTCAAAATCTGAAGCACACCGCGGGGCGAACCGCAACGCCAGTAAATTTTGTCAAGCTCGGTGGTACCTGGGACATGCAGGTAACCGGAGAGGGCCTGATGGGTAGCGCTCAACTTGACGATAAGCAGTTTGCTGACCTCGAAGAACAGGTGAATCACGATGAGTCAGCACTCTGCCAACATTTAGAAACCATTTTCGACACGACAAAGCCAATCAATGCAACACTGGGTAAACACTTGCCGTGGGTGCCAGACTTGGATGCACTGGTCACCGGCAAATTTTATCCGATTTTTAGCGGTGACAGTTCGCACTACCGTCCGGCAGTTATGGCACCCGCAATTTCATACCTACTCCGCAAGGCGACTCGTGAACCGGAGAGGCAAGTCATTGCTGGTATGGGTACCGACACCGTCGATCTCTTGCTACCGTACCTCGATGCCTTCCTTTTTGATCGTCACGACGTATACCCCATTCTGGTGTCCGGGGCAAACCGCAGTTTCCGTGAGCAAAACTCCGATGCACCACGGAATTTCCGCGACTTGGCACAAGCGACCCACCTCCCGCTCCAGCCCGGCGCCTACTACATTTTTGACCGCACAATTTTTAAAGGCGGCGACATCACTAAGGTAGATCCTGATGAAAACCCAACCTCACTCGAGGGCATGGTGACGTTCTTTTCTCCACAGCGCACGCACGCACGGGTTGGAGTCCTCGAGACCGGCTCGATACGGAGAGAAGACCACACGGGTATGCACGGCCCAGTCATAAACTACAGCGCGATGGATATGTTTGAGGCGATGAAAGGCGTCGCCACCGTAAACCTCGGCGACATGCCCGACACTGATGCGACGGTTAGGATGATGCATGAGCCCGAGGTGCGAGCGATAGTGGTCGTGTCGCATGCGCTGGGTAATATCCCGTATCCTATTCGCCGCGCGGCGGTCACCGCCGCGCGGGCAGGGAAGTTGGTCTTGAATGTGAGTCGCGCCATGATGGGCAACACCAGCGAGCGCTACTATGTGTCTTTGGGAAGTGCAAATGAGAGAGAGTTAAAGGGCACCGGAAAGATAATTATTGACGGTGGCAGACTCTCGAACCGCGTCGGTAAGTCCCTCCTCGTCCGCGCCCTCCTTGAAAACCGCGACCAGAAGTCAACAAACGAGCTCGTCCGGGAGTACAAAACCCGCACGTTTTAAATTTTGTATGGTACCATCGAAAAATCACACCATGGCATCAGCGACAAACGATACCATTGCGTTTATTACCACCGGCGGCACTATTGGCGCGGCATTTTGGGCTGATATGGTCACTCTTTCTGACAACACAGGAGCAAAAAACGTTCGACAATATGTAGATAAATTTATCGAGAAGAACGAGCTCGACGTAAAAATGTTTTCTCCGTTGAACAAATTTTCAGAAGACCTCACACCCTCAGACTGGGCGCTCCTATTTAAGCAAATTGATAAGTGTATTGAAGAGGGAATGACGCGAATCGTGATCGCTCACGGTACTGACACACTCGTCTACTCATCGTTCGCTACCAGCCTGTACTACTCTAATAAACCGGTTCGCATATGCTTTACAGCAGCATTCATGCCCCCGTCCGACCCTGCTTCTGATGCATTTATTAACCTTGAGTGTGCGTTTCAGACAGTCCGCGGTGATGCGCTTCCCACCGGGGTCTACTTTGCATTTAGAGGAACTTTTTTTGAGGTTGACATCTTCCGCGCGCAGGACCTCAAGGCCATCGGTTCAGACCAGACTCTTTTTGGTTCGGTGTACGGTCGAAGGGCAGCACGGTACGCATACGACAGCATCGCAGGGATATCATCCGCAGGTATCATTGCTGAGCGCACAACCATTATCGCGCCGTGTGTCACAGCTGACGATCCCGCTCCGACAGAAGCACAGCTATCTAACCCTGGGGCAGCGATCATTCAAATAACGTGTTCACCAGGCATGGATATCCGCAATATTAACTATGGTAAGGAGCGAGAAACACTAGTAATATTTGAAAACTATCACTCGGGAACTATTCCTGCCATTGCACTCAGACCTCAATTAGAGGACGTGAAGAAAAGATTTCCTAAGACTCATTTTGTTTCGGCACCGCATCCATATCGCTATATCAAATTCCCATATGAGACAACATCGGCACTCGAAAAAATGGGATTGCTCAAAATCTATAAAGACTTATTGCCACACCAGTTATATGTCTTAGCGTTGTGCGAAACCAGCAAAGGTAAGAGTATTGGCGATACACTTGAGCTTGTTGAGCCCTGGCGGTTCAGTGCTCCCCGGTAAAAAGCGTATTGGATTTTGGAAATCGGCAAACGCCCTCGTGCAATCCTACAAAACCCGCACGTTTTAAATTTTCTCACTCGTGCTAGGATAGGACATGATAGTTGTTCTTAACTTTGGAGGGCAGTTTGCTCACCTTATTGCGCGCAGAGTCCGTGACGCAGGGGTCTGGGCAGAAATACTGCATGGAGATGCCAGCGTGAAGGAAATCCAGGCACTCAATCCGGCCGGCATTATCCTCTCGGGTAGCCCACACTCGGTGTTGGAGAGGGGACCCATGCCGGACAAGAAGATTTTTGACCTGCGTATCCCCATACTTGGTATCTGCTATGGGCATGACGTCCTTGCGCACCTACTCGGTGGCAAGGTGCACAAGGGCAAGCATCGCGAGTACGGTAAGGAAGTACTGTCAGTCCTCAAGAAGGACAAACTTTTTAAAGGTCTCGCCGCGAAAGAGGTGGTGTGGTTCTCCCACGGTGACCAGGTGTCCCGGCTCCCCAAAGGATTTGTAAAAACCGCCTCGACCAAGACCTGCCCCTACGCCGCATTTGCCGATGAAAAGAGAAAGTTTTATGGCATCCAGTTCCACCCCGAGGTGACGCACACCGTACACGGCACGAAAATTCTTTCGAACTTCCTGTTTGGTGTAGTAGAAGCGATGAAGGATTGGAAAGTGTCTGAAATAGAGAAGAAAATAATCACCGATATTAAGAAAACGGTGGGCACGGACCACGTACTGGTCGGGATTTCCGGTGGTGTGGACTCCTTGGTTGCGGCAACGCTCCTCCACAGGGCAATTGGTAACCAACTGCACGCGGTTTTTGTCGATACGGGGCTCCTTCGCAAGGGTGAGGTGGAAAGTGTGTCGAAAGCGCTTCGCGCAAGGGGTTTCAAAGGCCTCCACGTTATAGATGCGACACATATTTTTGTCGGAAGGTTAAAAGGTGTCACCGACCCAGAGCAAAAGCGCAAAATTATTGGCCATAGTTTTGTTGAAGTGTTTGAAAGCGCACTCGAGAAGGAGTTAAAGAAGTTCCCGGTCAAGTTTTTGGCCCAGGGCACCATCTACCCGGACAGAATTGAGTCCGCGTCCGTTGGGAAGCACGCATCCAAAATCAAAAGTCACCACAACCTGACGCTCCCTGACAAGATGAAACTGAAAGTCCTGGAGCCTTTGCGTGATTTATATAAAGATGAAGTGAGGAAAGTCGGTGAGTCTCTTGGAATTCCCAAAGATTTGGTGTGGCGTCACCCCTTCCCGGGGCCGGGACTCGCTATTCGTGTTGTGGGCGAGGTGACGCCGGAGCGCCTGGCAATACTCCGCGAGGCGGACGCAGTGTATACGGACGAACTTCGGAAAAGCGGTGAGTATAACAAAATCTGGCAAGCGTTTGCGGCGCTCCTTCCGGTTAAAAGTGTCGGTGTGATGGGCGACGGGCGCACTTACGAGTACGTTATAGCACTTCGCGCTGTCGACTCTGTAGACGGTATGACTGCCGACTGGCACAAGATGCCAGAGGAGCTACTTGAAAAAATTTCAAGTCGCATCGTCGGGTCCGTCCGCGGTGTGAACCGGGTCCTCTACGACATCACGCAAAAACCCCCGGGGACTATTGAATACGAGTAGTTGACTTATATAGCACTGTGATGCATACTCTATCGCGGTATGAGTGAACACCCCCACCGAACTCCAGTTGAAATTGGCATTACTGTGCTCCAGGTTGTTTTCCTATTTTTAGCAGGGAGTATGGTGTATTTCAACGCGGGTTGGATGTCGGGCCTGGAGTCTGGGCCTCCAGAAGAGGAAGGACGCGGCCTGAATGTAATTGGAGGAATTGTGTTTTTCCTTTTGATTGAGGGAGGGCTTGAGTTCGCCAAACGCAAGTGGGGGAGGTAACTACTTCTCCAAGGCAGTGATGAGGGCTTGGCGCTCGGAGGGGGCAAAGACGCGAGCGAATATGTCGGCCTCGGAGCCTAAGTCGGCGGAGAGCGCGGCCTCCAGTGTTTTGCCGCGCTCTGACTCGTAGTCGCGAACGATGTACGAGGTTGCAACCGCGCGCAAATCCCTGCTTGAGGTGTCTACGGCGTCGGTCGTCGTCACGATGACGCCGATCAGCGTGCCGTCCGTCCTTGTGACTGCGCCGCCGGAGGAGCCGTGCTGGGCGACGATTGACCCGCCAAGCGCAAAGAGGTCTGCGGTGTTGGTTTCAAACGTAAAGAGTTGCTGGACTTTGGCATAGGCACTTGATGCAAACAAATTATTTTGTACCGTAATGCCGCCAAGGAATCCTGCCGCATACCCGGCCTCTAAGACGTCGTCGCCGACTGCGGGTGAGACGAGCGACGTCAGCACAAAGGGGAACTGGGCAGGGAGTTTAATATTGCCGGACACCCCTCCGGTAATACGGAGGAGCGCGTAGTCTTTCTCACCACTCCCGGTCGGCGACTCCTGGACAATCTTGCTGGCATTTTTATTAATCCAAGAAGGGGGGAGGAAGAGGAGTTCCGCCGTGTACATGGGGGCCGCCGGCGAGCCCGTGCGGATGATGCACTGCACAAAGTTTTTGTGAGGATAATCACGAAGCAGGAAGAATTGGGCCACGTGTGCGTTCGTGAGAATAACGCCCCGCGGGTCAATAATGACTCCCGAGCCCGAGATAGACTCAAATGGCCCCGATGCCTCGGTGGTGCAGATTATGTTGACCAGGGCCGCCCGCACCCGATCGTTGATTGAGAGCGTACTGGTCGAGGCACCGCTCGAGAGGTCGGTAAATGACTGAATGGCGTCGTTCAGCGTAATCTTTAGGTCTTCAACCTTGGGTGGAGCCGGGGAAACGGGTTTTGGAGCAGGCTTAGATACTGGTTTGGGTACTGTCGTTGTTGCAACTTTAGGATTTGAGGTGGCAACCGAGAGGGTAGTAGTCGCAAGCGGAGCAGTCGTAGTCGCGGGGACAATAACGGCGGGTGGAGCAGTGCTTGGCGCAACGACCGGTTGCGGCGAAGCAATAAATGAAAGCACTACGACAACCACAAAACCGACGAGAACTGCTACCAGAACCCTCGCGAGTTCATAGAGTTCAAACATCCAGCCAGTATACCGTGCAACGCTTTTTTGGTAGAGTACGTAAGCGCGGGATTCGTATATCGGCTAATACATCAGTTTTCCAAACTGAGAAGAGCGGTCCGACTCCGCTATCCCGCACTTACACTTATCTGGGAGGAGTCTGACCTTTTGGATGCAACGCGTCCCAGTAGCCCTCGTAGTATTTTTCGCACTCCTCATCCTGGTCGTATCCCTCGCCGTTTGAGGGCGGGATGCCCTCCTTGCAGTCATCATGTCCCTGCTTGTACGCATCATACTCACCATTTGTCAAAATTTGATTGGCTATCTGTTGCAGCAAAATAATTCCGATGATGACTCCGCCACCGATAAGGGCCATTCTATATCGTCGCTCGTGCACCGAGATAGCACCCATATCCGCACCGTACCAAGTGTCTAACCTTGTCGCAAGTCTAAATAAAAAACCGCCGGTTGTGCTCGGCGGTTTTTTGTTTTTCTGCAAGGAACTGCTACTTTCACTTGCCAGCGAGAGAGGGGAGAGAGAGCTTTCTCACTATCCCGAACGAGCGCCGCAAGCAAAATAATCGCGAAGCGATTATTTTACCGCGTCCTTCAGAGCCTTCGCGGCTCTGAACTTGGGCACGCGCATCGAGGGGACCTTGATGGTCTCGCCGGTGCGAGGATTTCGACCAGTTCGCGCTGGTCGCATCTTGGTCGAGAAGATCCCAAGACCGGCGACTGACACTTCGTCACCGCCCTTCAAGGCCTTGGTGACCGTTTCGATCAGGGTCTCAACGACCTCTTCGGCCTGTGTCTTGGTGCCTCCAAGAACTTTTTGTACGACTTCTGCAAGATCTGCTTTGTTCATACGTTAGTTACTGGCTGTTAATCGCCGGTTGAGGCGTACAAACAGTATAGGTTAAGCCGTTTTTGGTGCAAGTACCACTATTGCGCAACACTTAGTGCGCAAATTCAATAGAGCGGGTCTCGCGGATGACGTTTACTTTCACCTCTCCCGGGTACTTAAGTTCGTTCTCAACACGAAGCGCGACGTTCCGTGCGAGTTCGCGCGCTTGGAGGTCGCTCATTTCTTCCGGTTTCACAAAAATACGGAGTTCCCGTCCCGCCTGGATGGCGTACGCCTTCTCAACACCGGGGAACGAGGTCGCAATACCCTCGAGCTCCGTCAGGCGCTTGATGTAGTTCTCCACCGAGTCGCGGCGCGCACCGGGTCTGCCGCCGGAAATAGCGTCAGCAACCTGCACGATGTAAGACTCGACCGTTTCGTACGGGTATTCCTCGTGGTGGGCCTGCATTGCCTGAATGACGCGTTTATCAACACCAAACTTTTCGAGGATGCGGCGCCCGATCTCGACGTGTGTGCCCTGGACCGCATGGTCAACTGCCTTACCAATGTCGTGGAAGAGCGCTCCTGCCTTCGCAACCTTAACGTCGCCGCCAAGCTCCGCCGCGAGCACGCCCGCGATGTGTGCCATCTCAACCGAGTGGTACAGGACGTTCTGGCCGTAGCTGGTACGGAAGTGGAGTCTGCCTAAAATTGCAACCAGTTTGGGGTCGTACCCAGTGAGGCCAACCTCGTACAGGGCCTGCTCGGCTTTCTCTTTCATAATCCTCGTCACGTCGGCCTTTGACTTTTCAACCACGTCCTCAATCTTGGCCGGTTGGATGCGCTGGTCAATAATCAGGTTTTCAAGTGCGATGCGCGCGACCTGTCGGCGTATCGGGTCGAAGCATGAAATCACTATCATCCCGGGTTGTTCATCAAGGAGGACGTCAACTCCGGTCGCGCGCTCAAACGCGCGGATGTTCCTGCCCTCCTTACCGATTATTTTTCCCTTAATGTCGTCTGACGGAAGTGGCACATTAGTAGTCAAGATGTCAGTTTGCACGGCGTTCCCGAGCCGGTGAATTGCGGTCGCCAAAATGTCTTTGGCCTTCGCGTCCAAGCGCTCCTTGCCGTCAATCTCCAGCTTCTGAATACGCACCATCATGTCTTCTTCGTGTTCCAACTCAACCGTTTTCATTAGTTTTTCGACTGCCTCCTCCTCGGTCATCTTGGCAACATCCTCAATAGCTTTTTGACGGTCGATAAGCATAGCCTCGGCCTTTACCTTAATGGCGCGGACCTCGTCAATTTGGCCCTTGATGCGCTCGGCTTCCTTATCAATATCGAGTTGGCGCTTGTCGAGGAATTGCTCCTTCTCTCCGACACGCTTGTCTTTGGCGTTCACGACCTCCTCCTTCTCAGCGAGTGAGCCGCGCACCTCGTCCTGGATTGCCCCTGCCTTTGCTTCAGCCGCCTCGACCAACTTGTCCGCCTTTTCGCGGGCGTCGAGCATTATTTGTTTAATCTCAAGTTCGGCCGAGCCTTTCTGCGAGAGACCAACCAACCATCGCAGGGCGTACCCTGCGGCCATGCCTACCAAGCCGGTGACAGCGAGGAGGAATAAAAGTGTAAATGTTGACATACGGGTATAGACCCGCACATCGAAAAATTAGAAGATGTGTGGCGACTCTCTTAAGCTCACTAGTTCAATGAAAGGCCTCATGTTCCAAGTTTCGACAGCGAAGTCCGATTACAACAAAAATAAAGGTACGTTGCTATTGTAGCAACACTCTCTGCCATTCGCAATATGTGCCTGTAGAATACTAAAATTACACAACACATTATAACATAAGACTTGTCCACAGGCTAGTTTTGGGTTGTGCTACAATACGTGTACATGGGTGTTAGTCCGGAGCACAAAAGGCTCGCAGGAGTAATCCGCGCTTTCAGCGACAGGAAGATGATTCTCGGGGTTCTCATCATCATCGAGCAAATTGCCCAAGCAAACGGCTATATCCCGATAGATTAGTGGCTCTTGTAGATTTCGTCGATGATGCCGTACTTCTTTGCCTCGTCCGCGGTCATCCAGTAGTCGCGCTCGGCGTCGGACTCGACTTGGGTTAAGGCCTTGCCGGTATTTTTAGATAGGATCTTGTTCAAGTTTTCCTTGGTTCTCAATATGTGTTTTGCGGCAATTGCAATGTCAGTGGCCTGACCCTCAACACCGCCCATGACCTGGTGAATCATGACCTCGGAGTTGGGGAGGGCGAAGCGCTTGCCCTTTTTGCCGGCGGAGAGGATGACGGCCGCGGCTGACGCCGCAATGCCCACCGTGACGGTCGCGATGTCGGGCTTTACATAGTTCATGGTGTCGAGTATCGCGAGCCCGGCCGAAACAGAGCCGCCGGGGGAGTTGATGTAGAGGTAGATGTCCTTCTTTGGGTCCTCGGCCTCGAGGAAGAGGAACTGCGCAATCACGAGGTTAGCCGTGTAGTCATCAATCGGACCGCCCAGGAAGATAATTCTTTCCTTCAGCAATCGCGAGTAGATGTCGTAGGCACGCTCACCGAGGTTGGTCTTTTCAATCACCATCGGCACTATCATGTTTGAAGTTGTTTTTGTTGTACGCATGGCGTTATGATACCTCGCTACCGTAAAGCGCGCTAGTGTTTGTGTTCGTGTGCAGGTTCAGGCTGTTTAGCCGGAGCGGCAACACCAAGGAGGGACCAGATTTTCTCGCGGACGGACACCTCTGCGGCGTAGGCGTGCGCGCGCTCCGCGGGGACTCCCTGGCCCATAAGTGCGTGCGCGACTTGGTGTACCTCTTCATTGTCGGGTTCCAGTTTTTCCTCCCCGGCAATCTTCGCAAACACTATGTCGAGTGCGACGCGCTTCTCGGCAGCCGGCATCATTTCGTCCCGTACCGCATCCTCCGTCATACCTCGCTTCTCAAGGTACTGGTTAAACGGCATCTGCTTTGCTATCTCCGCCTTGGTTGACTCGAGCATGGCGCGCGCCTCT
>OBEQ010927378.1_pt1 | contig 11209 bp, 7 predicted proteins | sample 1670901 | NCBI WGS metagenome assembly OBEQ01 (sample SAMEA104232315, study PRJEB22302) | groundwater metagenome | biome: forest; feature: aquifer; material: groundwater | place: USA | collected 2011-08-07 | depth 5.4 m | reverse complement strand
CGGCAAGGAGATAATCAATCACGCCCTTTTTGTACTCGACGCTCGCGTCAAGCGTGTGGAATGGGATACCGAGCCGCGCGGCGACCCGCATGGCATCGCGGCGCTCGGCAGCCCACGTGCAGGGCATGCCGGGCGGATACCAGCCTTTAATAAAGACGCCCGTAACACGCGCGCCGGCTTCTTTGAGTAGGGCGGCAGAGACGGCGGAGTCTACACCGCCCGAGAGCCCCACAAAAATACTCCTCTCGGTAACTTGACTTTTCCTCATCATTAACGCATTGTACCCACAGACAACGATGGAGTACAGCGTGGTGGAAAACATCGTACTTTGGTTGGCTTCATTTCTCCTCTATGGGAACCTGTTCCTTCTTGCCCGAAGTACCTTGCGGGGAATGGAGGCGTCCGTGCGGCAGTCTGTGACTACCCTCGGCATCGCCGCCCTGCTGACCCTGCCCATCAATGTGGACGGGAACGTCTTTACCCTCTTCGGTAACGCTGCAGGGGAGAAGGGCGTCTATTCGATATCTTCGTTCTACCAGAGGTCCGGTGGTGATGCGTTGACCATCATCGGTCTCGGTGGGTACCAAGAGGCGGAGCAGGATACGACTACCGTTCTCGGGATCACCGGGTACCAGAAGGCGGGTCAGAATGCAGCGCTCGACATCGGTCTCGCCGGATACCAGAAAGCAAAGCAGAATGCAACTCTTTACCTCGGCCTTGCCGGGTACCAGAAGGCGGGTCAGAATGTGGTAACCCTTGCTGGAGTCGCCGGGTACCAGAAGGCGGGTCAGAATGCAGCGCTCGGCATCGGCCTTGCCGGATACCAGGAAGCAGATCAGGAGGTGGTAACCCTTATTGGAGTCGCCGGGTACCAGAGGGTTGGCCCGGCAACAAGGACATTCGGCGCGCTCGCTCCTCTGAGTGCGCCGGGAACTCCAAAATAACCCAGGAAGCAGGCCGCCGCGAAGAGAGTACTCTTCGCGGCGCATCGTTTTATACCGCAGAGTGTCACTTCGTGGCCGTGCATTATGCCACGAAACAGACTATTCCCTCACAAACCTTTCGCTCCCTTGCATTCCCTGAGATACTTTTATCAGACGCAACTTGAAACGGAGGCCATCATGGCCGGAAAAGTAACAGCGGCTTCCGAGCAGATACGTGCCTGGCTTGAGCGCTACCGGACAGAGCGCATCGAGAGTCACGAGAAGGACGAGCTCACGCTTGGCGCAGCTCTCGACGCTATCAAGGACGAGCTTTCAAAAAATCCCGTAGTCGAAGGGCTTTCCCGCGACGCCTTGCGTGTTCGCGCAGCTCGGTTACAGGTGCGTTTCCGCGAAAAAGGTACGCGCCAGATATCTGAATCGAATCAGCAACTGAACGACTGGCTTCGAGCGAACTGCGCAAACCATTCGCTCCAATCAGCCGTCGCCGCGATTCAGGTGGAACTCCATCAGGGGGTGAAACCGAACGTACTCGAAATGCGTAAAAGGAGTCTTGGACTCACGTTCGGCAAGTCGGGCGTAGTGACGCGATCAGCGACTGACTGGGTAGCAAAGGCCATTATGCGCGCGTTCGCTGCAAAGCGGCCGCCGGCAAGCCTTGCCTCGCTCATGAAGCGCGTCATGGCTGAAACACCCGCGGGCCGCAAAACCAAAGCCGAGGAAATGAGTGAGGCGCGCCTCCTTGAAGAGCTCGATGCTCTGTACTGGAAAGCGTCGGGGCGTGCCGAACTCTTCACGAACGCCATCAAGGCCGGGTATGGTGCGAAGAGGCTCCACGAACTATTCAAAGGGCACTGGCACGACGAAGCTCCCTTGCCGCCCGTCTGGGCCGTTGAGGAAAAGATGCATAGTCTGCACGGTCGCGTCTCTGCTCCGCACACCGCGACCCGCACACACCGCGGCATCCTACGAGCACCTATCAAGGGGGCGAAGGCCGTCACCTTCCCTGCCCCTTCGTATCTGAGGCTCACCCATGGAGCCCCGGAAGTTACTCGAGCACGAGTGAAGCTCGGCGTCATCGCAGCCCCCCAAGTGGGCTTGCCGTACGAAGAGTCGGACATTGTCGACAATCTCCTCCGCCTCGGATTCTCGGCTTCTCGGAAAATGAGTTGCGATGCGCTCGTCATTGGTGGTGGATTATTCCGCCTTGCGTGGCAGAAAACAGCGGGCCCAAAACGCTTGCTCGCCGACCTGGTGTCGGCCATCAAAATTGATCCGGACTCGCTTGAAACGCCGTACAACAAAGAAGCCCAGCGCATCATCGAAGACGGTTCGTTCGAGCCCATATTCATGACCGCTGAGGAGCAGTTGAATGAGCTCCTGCGCGCCTGGTACAAGGTTACTCGGCGTCCGGGCAACCGCCCGGAGTTCGAGGGCCCTGTGTACGTCGTCCTCCATGATGACGACTTCGGTCTCGTCTGCAGCATGGCCTACTACGAGCTACGCTACCAGCAGTACGGCAAGATGCTCCAGGCCCAGGCAAAAGAACGCCTGCTGCAAAAGTTCGCCGCCGCGGCCTTCCTAAATGGGTCGAAGGGCGACTGCGAAAAGGCTCAGACCGAGGCGGACGCGGCATCGCGCGAAGCATCGCGCTATCGCGCCACCTACCTGGCCCCGATGCAGAACAAGCTCTTCGTGAGCCGCGCCTGTGGCTACTTGGTCGAGCGCATCGAAGGTAGCATCCCGAACGCGAAGGTCATCGGCCTGAATGCCGCGTACCTGCGCTTCGGTGCAAGCGACAAGGTGATCAAGTTCACCTCGAGCGGAAAGAATCCGCATTACGCGGAGCTTGGTAACTACGGCCCCGCCGTACGTAACCACCGCCTTCCCGCGCTCACCGTTGCCATGCATCAGCGGGCGACCTGGATGCGTGAGACCGTGCGCGAGGATTATCGCGAAGGCAGCATGCTGAAGAACTGGGGTGGTGCCTTTGTCGAAGCCCCCATGCTAATTGACGCGAAACCAATCCTCGAAGAGGCGGGGGGTGCACATATTCCGCTCCCCGTAATGAAGGCCGTACGCGACCCAATGTTTGCGCCGGGTATGCTGGTCGTCACTATCGACCCCGTGCTCGGCGTGAACCCGGACGTTGTTCCTGCGGGAGCCGTGCGGAAGCTTGGCGCCCCGCAGACAGGAGCCGTCCGCCCACCCGCAAAGCGCATGTGGCTGGTCGTCTCGACTGACATGCACTTCGGAGCCGCGAACCGCCTCTTCGTACGCCGACCTTCCGGCATGCGCATGGGTCTCACGGAAGCCGGTTTCGAGCTGATGCAACGCGACGGCCTTGCGGAAAGTGGTGCTGCGCCGGTGGTGGGTTTCATCGCCGCCGACGACCTCACCCAAGGCAACCACTTCGACACCCACGTACGACCCCACCACAATCGTCGTACAAACGTAGCGGTGCTCGATGAGCTCGACGCTCGCCTTGAGGCCATTACGAAGCTCAAGGGGCCGGTGGCCCGCGAGCGCGAGCTCCGAACTATGCTCGTCGACACAGCGGATCAGATCGTGGTCCGTACGCCGGACCATCTCGGTTCGCAGTTCGACGAGATGCGTCAAGGGTTCCTGATTCCGTATCGGAGCATCTTTACCGGTGTTCTTATCGCCGCCAAAGAAGCGGGCGTGTCAGTGAAGGGCGTAAGCCACTTCACTGGTGCGCGCTTCGATTCGCGCGATGTCGGATTGATTAACTTCGGCTCCGGCAACCATGCGACGAAGACGACAAACGGCATGATCTACGAAGGGAACGAGGTCGCTGCATTCTTACGCGAGTCATTGCGCGTGGAGCGCGGGCTTGCGGGCATCGACCTCGCGAGTATGGTGCGCGCACCACTCTTTCAGGATCGTTCCATCGGCTACGGGCGTATACGCGCCCACGGTGGGCGTGGGTACGAGTGGGGTCTCCACATCACGGGGACACCGCCGAAGCGCGACAGCTGGCTCGACGTGCTCCATGGCTGGATCGAAGCAAATCGCCATGTCGGGAACCCTTCCGGCATCCTTGACGGTGTCGCAACGCTCCATGTCACGGGCGATAAGCACTTCTTCGCAAGCGCGTTTGCCGGAGGTGACCTCTACGTCATGGGCTCGTCCTCGACTCATACCGACGCCTTTGCCTACATCGCCGGTGGCCTACCGGAGAACAATGCGGGACTGGTGTTCATCGGCCTGCCGGTCGAGGGGCCGGACGCAGCAGAAATCAGCGTGGTGCACATGCAGCCCAAGCTGATCCAGGACTTCATCCTCTCGGGCAAGAAATTCCCCTGGGAGGAATTCCTTCCCCATCGGGCCTAAGTACATTTGGGGCCGAGCGCGAGCGCTCGGCCCTTTCCCTTTTCCGGCCCGCCCTGCTACTCTCCGCAGAGACGCTGTTTCCGCCCACAGACATTAAAGAGGAATTTGCCATGGCCCCGGAGCTGAAACGCCCCTATTTCGCCCACGCGGTGAATATGTACAGCACGCCACTCGAGCAGTCAGCTGTCGCACTCATCGCTGCCTACTTCGGCATTCGCCCAGAGGCCGTCGAGAACCCAAGCCAGCCGCGCCACCAGGTCGGCTACACCGAGTACGCGAAGCGGCCGAAGCCCTCGGACGTTGGCCACAAGGGCATGAACTACTTTTACGACTGCGTCCTCCCCCTCTGCGATGGCTGCGTCGCCATGCCATTCCTCGACGGCCGAATGGGCCTTGGTGTCGCGAGCGAGGCGAAGTGGTTTGCGGAGCGAGGGCTGCCTGTCTTCGTGATGCGTCCGCCTGCGAAGATTCCCAGCAAGGAAGCGCTCCAGGCATTCGAGAACGACTTCCGGAACGGACCGTTCTGCCTCGACCGGATGACGAGCTGGGAACACACCCAGCTCCTCGCCGAAGATACGCAGCTCGTTGTTCCGCACATCGAGACGCGGCTGCGCACCTGGCTCGTCTACAACAAGACGATGCGGCCGTATGCCGAGGCTTACCTTGCGCGCTTGCCGCTCCCGAGTACCTTTTACCCAAAAGAGGAGACGTAACATGGGCACGATGGCAGAACATACGGGCCGACAACGGCTCATCGACGACATACTCGATTGGCATGCGCGCGAGGACCCGCACGAGCAGCATATGCTTTCGCAGCAGCTCGCGGCTCTCTCGTACGACGAGCTCAAGCGTCGGCACAATAAGGAGTCGCGGTGGCACTAATGCGTACCCACCCCCGCGTGAGCGGGGGTGTTCCATATCTTTTTCTCATTTCAAATAGGTATGCAGATTTGACCTATGCCCCTCATACGTTGTTGCATAACGCATCTGGCCATCGCGACCAGTGAGGTAATAGAGATATTTTGTCTTCGCCGGATGGAGAGCTGCGTCAATGGCGGAAAGGCTTGGATTGCAAATGGGGCCTGCCGGAAGCCCCGGATACTTATAGGTGTTGTAGGGCGAGTCTATTTTAAGATCGGCAAAGGAAGGCGAGTAGGTAGTGCGCCCATAGATATACCCAAATACGGCATCAACCTGCAGCGGCATCCCGCGTCTGATACGGTTCCATAGAATACCTGAGACCATCCGACGGTCCTCGCTTGTGCGCGCCTCGCGCTCGATAATGGAAGCCATAATGACAATATCTGAGAGCGAGTGACCGGACGCGATAACATCAAGAGCAAGAGGCGCTGTCTTGTTGGCAAAGGTGCTGCGGAGCGTCGCAACGACGGAATCGGCCGTTGCTGATGGCGGAATAGAATAGGTGTCGGGGAATAAGTATCCTTCGAAAGGCTGGGCCACGGAGAGGAAATCAGATGCTGATATTTCTGGAACTGATTTCGCAATCTTGAGCGCCATCTCCCGCACCGTTGTGCCCTCAACAAACGTAAGACGCGCAGCCGGTATGCCATAGTCACCTCGGGGCAATCGCCACGCAATCGTAAACAGATGTTCTGGCGTAGCAAATCGGTAAGCGCCCGCAGGGATGCTCCCGCCGACGCCAGAGACTCTCCAAAGGATACGCAACACTTCCGGGTGGCGTACCACACCAGCGGTAGCAAGTGCCTGGGCTATCTGCCCGGCAGATGCGTTCGGTTTCACCACAAAAACTTCTCCCTTGGGGAAGTTTGCCGGCGGAGCCGTGAGGGCGTAGAAAACGCTGCCGGAAAGCAACAGAAAGAAGAACGCGCCTGTCCATACAAGGGCGTACCGGCGAATGTGGCACGCGATACCGAACGCTATCGCCTCGTATATGCGTACAAGAAATGCCATAACCACCGTGTTAGATTGGCAAATTCGGCGGCCCCCCGCCTGTCGCCGACTGGATACGCTCAAGAGAAGGTGCCTCAACAGCGTGCGAAGGAATATGAAATACGGTGGCCAGCTCTTCAATACTCATAACCATCGTGTCGGCTATGCAGGGTTCAAAGAAAAACTGACGGCGCCGATACGCCTCAACAATAGAGGTTCGAATGATGTTCTTGAGTTTCCCCGAGCCGAGCTCCCACGGATAGTCATCGAACTGTATCATCCCGCCGCTCGGCTTTAAACCATTCCACTGCTCAGAGCTCAGCTGCTTAAACATGCCCGTCAAACCCGCGATGACCATCGGGTCAAACCGTTCGGGCTTCGCTATATACACACCTCGAGCCCCGACATCGAAGGCTAGTTTCGAAATGTTGCGCTCAATGGCCGCAATGAGCTCTGATTGGCCCTTGGTTGGGTTTGGGAACCCGGGCACCTCTTTGCCCGTAGCAGAATCGGTGTAGGGCTGCCGCGTTTCCTCACGTATCTTCTTAATCATTTCCATGGCCTCGTCCTTCCAGGTATACGTCTTCCCCTGCTTGTTGCGCTTGTTATATTTCTCTCCTTTGTGGACACGGATAACGAGCTGGAGCCAGACGTACTCTCCCTTCCCCATCGAGCCCATAAACTCAATCAAGTTCGCCATCGGGTCAACCTGCTCTGGCTCTTTCTGTACCTTATCGAGTCCATACTCAACATAGGTCTTAATAGGCACCGGGTCCTTATTGGTATGGACAAAATCGCAGCCCCAAATACCCCACCCGGCGGGTTCTGCCGAGATGAGTCTTGTATAGTCCGGAACCTCCACTACTTGCGCGCCCGGATACTGCGCGTAGATTTGCGTTTCGATAATGCGACGAAACCCTTTGCGCGACCACACATACAAATGCACCTGACCTTCGAGCGAAGCAATTTCAAGCGACCACCACGGCCGTACCGCACCCTGTATGAGGCGCTTGTACCAGGTACCCTCGCCTGGGAAGTGGTGCAAGCCGGCAAGTACGGCCTCCATAGCAAGGGGTGTTTTCTCGATACTACGCGGGGGCTTTATCTCAAGAAGGATGGACTCTTGTTTTGCAATAAATTCAGAACGCTTGAGAACAATCCACATACTCCATGCCCCCGCCACGCATATAAGCGGTAGCCACACGGGAGAAAGGAATAGCGCGATGCGGAGCGCTTGTGCAACTTGCTCAAACATGAACACTGTGGAGATAAGCAGGAGGGAGAGCCCAAGCAGGAATATGGGCCACGACTTAGGGCGGAAACCGGAGTTCGCGCGAAGCACCTTCATTCGGTTTTTGAGTGCATCAAGGAACGGAATCATCGACATGGTACGTACAGTGTAGCAAACGCCGCAGCGCCCGTACGGGCGCTGCGGCGTTTGCTGTGTATGTTATGCCGCCGAGTAGCGACCGTCCTTCATGCGCTTGAAATAGCGCGAGTCGTTCAGATTCACCAAGATGGTGTTGTCCTTCACAAAGCGCGCCTTCTTAACATGCTTTATGACCTCGTCTTTCTTCAAAGGACCTTCGGCCTTTAGCACGTCACGAATCACGTCGCGTACGACGCCAGGCGTGTATCCCCACTCGGTCAGAGCATAGAGACCGCGGCCCACGAGAACGAAGCTCGGATCCTTAATGAGTTCATTGTGAGTCGTCGCCACATGAGCCTTCTTTGAGAAGACCGTACCAATGGTCTCAGCCACTTCGGAGAAGTGCATGGGGGCGCCCTTACGCTTGATGGCAAGATACGCGTAGTCACGGATACCCTTTGTGCGGATGGCCGGCGCGGTCATGCGGCCCCACTCCCCGAGCGGGTTCTTGCCGATATTTTTTGAAAGGGAAAGCCAGCGCTTCAGGACCTCGTCGCGCTTATATGCCTCGTTCACACCCTTGAGCTCGTCGAGAAAGCGGTCAAGTATTTCGGCTTCTGGCACGACCTCTTCGTCCTGGAGCGAGTGATAGAGCTTGCCGAGAGCATCCTGAATCTTTTTAGCTGTCGCGGCATCAATGTGCCAGCGCGCAAGAAAGTCATCCGTCTCCCGTTCACGGATAAAGGAAGACCCGGCAACAAGGAGGAAGCGGAAGCGATTTTTACCCTTCTCATCCTTCGCGAGCGTAGAGAGCAGCTCATCCTCGGAAATAATGGTGCCGAGAGTTTCGATGTGGCGGGCTAGTTCTGAAAAAGCAGCAAGCTCGTCCTTGAAGCGCTTGCTCGCACGGAGCGTCTCGAGGCCTGCGGCCTCTATCTGGCGGACTCGCTCGCGCGTAATGCCGGAGCGCTCCCCGATAGATTCAAGGGTTTCGCGCTTAGCGCTCTCACCGAGGCCAAAACGGCGGGCAAGCACATCTCGCGGACGCTCAGGAACGGCGGCCAGAAGACGCTTGACAAGGGCGCCTGAATCAAAGGAGAATGAGGCCAACGAGACCGCGTCTGCAGCCTTTTTACTCCCTTTCTTCGGCACAATAGTGGTGCGAGCCATGTGGTGTAATGTATACCAAATCGTCTGCTAAGAGTCAAATCGCTCGTTGGAAGGCATGAAGGAGCGGGGGTGTGGGGTCCCCCCGCTCGAGATTCTAGGCTGCGCCTATTGCTGGCGCCTTACCCCCTGATGGGTTCGTGGGATCCTGGTGCATCGGCGTGAGGCCTGCCCGCTTGCCTCTCATTGCTGATTGCCGAAATACACGGGACGTCGACAGTGGGAAGCTCTCCTTGGCCGCTTCCGGTCTACCCAATACTACCCAAACTTTGGAGTTGCCCTGCTAGATAATATACCAGAGTCTAAAAATATGTAAACCCCTGCGAGCCCGCCCTAGGGGATAAGGTTGATGATACGATCGGGGACGTATATAACCCGCGACGGCTCCCCGGGAAGCGCTCCGGCTACTGCCGGGAGCGCGTGGGCAGCGGCCAGGACCAGGGCCTCGGGTGTACCAGGCGCAAGCGTTACCACTCCCCGGCGCTTACCAGAAACTTGGACGACAATCGTTGCCTGCTCTGATACCAATAACGCATCGTCATACGCCGGCCATGCGGCCTGGTGCACGCTCCCCTCGCCACCAAGACTAGTCCAAAGGTGCTCAGCCAAGTGTGGCGCAAAAGGCGCAAGCATCACCAACACATCTCGTAGTATCCATTGGGGGACTGCGTCCTGCTTCTCGAGCTCGTTCATGAGGGACATCAGCGCGGCGATACCTGTGTTGAATTTAAATCGGTCACCATCTTCGGCCACCTTCTTGCCGGCCACCGCAAGCGCCCGCTCGATATTCTGCGCAGGTCTGACCTGCGAATCTTCTGCGCAGGTCTGACCTGCGCATTTTTCAACAAGGCGGGCAACGCGGTCGAGGAACCGCCGCATAGAGGCCACGCCCTCAAGCTGCCATGGGTAGCTGCCCGGCTCGTTATAGGGACCAATGAAAGCCAGGTAGAGGCGCACCGCATCAGCGCCGTACTTTTTGACAAACTCATCCGGGTTGATGACATTACCCTTGCTCTTACTCATCTTATGTCCATCGGGGCCAAGAATAATGCCGCGATTAAACCGCTCACCAAAAGGCTCTTCGACGGGGGCAAGAGATAGGTCGTAAAGCGCCATCGTGAAGAAGCGGGCATACAGCAAGTGCATGGTCGTGTGCTCGCTCCCGCCCGAGTAGCGATCGACCGGAAGCCACTTCTTCATCAAAGCGGTATTCGAAAAGGCCTGCGCATCTGTCGGGGCAAGATAGCGGGTGAAGTACCACGACGAATCTACAAAGGTATCGAGTGTGTCATATTCGGGCGTCCACCCTTCGCCAAAAAGTCTTGTAACGCGCTCCTTCAGCTCATTAGACGAGGCGAGCGGAGCCTTTCCTGTGGGGGTGAAGTCGACATCGGTCGGGAGGAGCCAAGGCAGGTGCTCAGCGGGCACGGCATGCGGCTTCCCTTCTGGGTCGTAGACGATGGGTATGGGGCAGCCCCAGTACCGCTGGCGCGAGACGAGCCAGTCGCGTAGGCGGTACTGCGTGGTGCGCTCCCCGCCTGCGGCCGCAACAACGTCCCACATAGCCTCTTGGTTATCGCGTCCATTAAAAACATCGGAATTCGTGAGCATGCCTGGCCCGGTGTACGCCTTACCAGCAAACAAGTCGAGAGCGGCCTGATGCGAAGTGGCTGTTAGGAACCCACGAAGCTCTTCGAGCGTGAGCCACCTGAGCTCATGCTTCGCGCGCTCCTCTGGAGTAATCTCTTCACGCGCATCATCCGCGAGCTCGAGATAAAAGGTGGCGGCATGCCCAAAACGATTGAGCTGTTTAGGAGCGTGATAGTACTTACTATGTATTACGCCAAGATCTCGAACAATTTTTGCACTGGTATACCCGGTCTCTTCTCGTATCTCCTTTAAGACCGTTTCTTCAGGCGTTGTGCCTTCGTCGACGCCACCCGTGAGCAGAGTTCCCCATTTGGCGTCTGGCCAATAGAGGGCCATATAGGTGTCGTCCTCCCAATGCTTCACGATGGCGATGATGCCGCGAGAATCTTGGACGGACTCATCGTGCCTAAAAGTCGCAGTACCTGTGGTCTGAACAAGCACCGGCTCAACAACCTGGCGTACGGGGAGATGCATGCGCGCGGCGAACTCGAAATCGCGGTCGTCGTGGGAAGGGACGGCCATCACGGCACCCGTGCCATAGGAGCCGAGAACATAGTCGGCGACGTATATCGGAATCTCTTCATTGGTAGCGGGATTGATGCCCACGAGACCCTCGAGCTTCACACCGGTCTTTTCCTTGTTTTCGCTACGCTCCCGCTCCGTCTTCTTCTTCGTCGCCTCGACATACGCCTCAACTTCTTCCGCATTTTTAATGGAAGTTAGACTTCCATTATTTATAAGCGGGTGCTCGGGCGCGAGGACAAGATAGGTTGCGCCGAAAATGGTATCGGGTCGGGTCGTAAACACTTTGATTGGT
>OBEQ011352197.1_pt1 | contig 11210 bp, 10 predicted proteins | sample 1670901 | NCBI WGS metagenome assembly OBEQ01 (sample SAMEA104232315, study PRJEB22302) | groundwater metagenome | biome: forest; feature: aquifer; material: groundwater | place: USA | collected 2011-08-07 | depth 5.4 m | reverse complement strand
CAGCCACACTAAAAACATCTTGATTGTCACGGTAAATAACGGCAATTTCTTTGGCCTTTACTCCTTGCTCTATCAAGCCCTTGATTTTCTCGGCCACAAAAAGAGCTTCTGTTTCCGGCCTTTTAAATTCATAAGTTTCAACCAACTGCTTGGGGTGCGCCACTTGAGAAACAAGGTCTTCTTTGATCTCCGACAACTCATCTGATAAACGAAGAGAGTTGTTGGCAATCAGACTGTAGGCTAAGTCTAAAATCGGCTGGGTGGAGCGGTAGTTTTTATTTAAAGTAATTAGTTTTGCTTCCGGATAAAGTTTTTTAAAGTAAAGAAAGTTTTCCAGTGAAGCGCCTTGGAAACGAAATATCGCCTGTTTCTCGTCACCGACAACAAACAAGTTGGGCTGTTCGTGGAAATTGCTCAAAAGCTCAAGAACTTTATTTTGCGCGTTGTTGGTGTCTTGATGTTCATCCACCAGAAAATACTGGAATCTCTCCTGCAAACGAAGAAGGAGGTCCTGGTCTTCAGTTAAAACTTGAGCCGCCTGCAAAACCATATCGTCGTAATCGTAAATTTTATTTTCGCTAAGCTCTTTTTGATACTCAAAATATATTAGGGACAGCTCTCGATTTTTGTTTAGCCGTCTTTCCATATCTATATATCTGCCCTTCATCTTTCCCTTGTACTTTCCGTTTTCATAGTAGCGATCTTCAATTTTGCCAAAAAATTCTTTTTCTTTGTCAACTATTTTCTGAAAATCTTCCGGACCGACACCTTCTTTTTTAAGACTGCTGATTGACCGGCGGACTTCCCGCAAGTAAAAATACGGCTCGCCAAATGGTTTTAAAAATTCCAACCGAATATTGTTGATAATCTTTTCCAGAGTCTCAATTTGTTGGATTTCGTTGCTTGGTTGTCGGCCAATAATTTCAGAAAAATCTTCGGGATAAGTTTGGATCAAGTTATTGCAAAAACCATGAAAGGTAGAAATGTTGATTTGATAAGCAGTCGGACCGATAATTTCCGCCAGCCGGCGTCGCATTACCGCCGCCCCGCTCTCACTAAAAGTCAAAGCCAAAATATTGCCCGGATTTATTTGGGTTTTAAGCAGTATATTGGCAATCCGCAAAGTCAGCACTTGCGTCTTGCCCGTCCCCGGCCCGGCGACAACCATCACCGGCCCCTCTATAGTATCTACGGCCTCTTTTTGCTCCGAATTAAGCTGTTGGTATGATTCTAAAAATTTTTGAGAAATCATAATTCAATAAAGTCAGTATAGCACAAGCAAAATCTAAACAAACAAAAAAGCGACCCCTCAATCAATTTGGTCGCCCAGATTATAACTTTTAACAAATGACTTTAGATCTTTCAAGCTATATCTTCTAATTTAGTTGCCTCTTAACAAATCTGATCTTCTGCCTAAGAAGGTCTCGATTCAGATAAGAACCTTCCTGATTGAAACGAGTATAGTATACATATCCTTCTTGGCCGCTCGTCTCGAAATTTCGGGAAGAACTTTCTGAATCAATGAGAGAGGCGTAAACAACCGAAGCCGGCAAAAACTTAACTGCTCTAGTCCAGCTCATTAAATCCTTAGAAGTTGAGAAGTAAACACCTTGGGTTGGAGCAAACTTTGTTCCAATCAAGACATAAGCTTGCAAGTAGGTGTTCCAGGTTATTGACTCGTGCATTTTCTCTATTCTATCTCTTGCTATTGGCTTGCAGACCGTATTATCCCCAGAGTATTCCCAGCCATTGTTGGTCCAAACTTGCCAAGCTGAAGCGTGATCTAAGCGAGAAGTACGCATCAGACAGGTACCTGCTTCGAGTACACCCTTAGGATCTTTTTCTGACTGGAATAAAGCGTAGTAAAACTCGTCCTTCTTAAATATATTAGAAGGCGCAAAAGCTCCGAAAACTGTAGGGTTAGAGGAATTGCAACCGAATGATTGATCCCAGCCCAAAGGCGGCTTGACTACAATGTTATCACAAGGAACAGAAAAACTTGCCCCTCTGTTACGAGAGACAACTAAAGTTATGGCATTAATCCAACCATTTATCTGTTCTCTCTGCTGACATTTAGGATCAATTAAATAAGCATACCATTCGTTGTGAACCAAAGCATAAACATTCTGACCATCCAGAGTATAAGGTGAAGTAATCCATTCGGCAAACTTGAAAGTGTTAAAATCCGGATTTCCCGCTGAACTCATAATTTTACTGCAGTCTTTTTTCACTGTCGCCAAAGAATCCCCCACCATACGATAATTTTGGTAGTGAGTAGCAAGCAAGTTGACCTTGCCGTTAGCATCGCGAAAGGCCCTAGCCGGAGCATCAGGTATATCCAAATCTTCACACCTGTCCTTGGTGTAGCTAAAGACCACTTCAGGAGATCCGACAACTTCCACTCCAACATCAAAAACATCGCCAGTGGCTTTTCCTAAAACAAAACCCCGTCCCGAATTCCAAAGGCCGGGACTTGCTCCGCCATCCGAGTCAATTGCGTAAACATATAACAAATGCTCTATGCCGTCCCAATACTGACCCGGGATCTTGAAATTAAAACCATGATCACCAGCATAACCAGTAACACGATTAACATCCAGCCTTGGTAAATTAGCCGGCAAAATGCCAACAAGAGTTCCTGAATCAGCCGGCGCATCAATATAAAAGTGAACATCTATAGAAGCAGGGGTATCCGGATCCAGAGCCCAGCCAGAAGCAACTCCTTCTTGATTTATTCCGTCCAAAACACCAATAGGCAACTGATTCGCTTCTTTCCCTCCTGTGGTCAAAAGACTAACAAACACAACGGTTAGTGCAAAAAAACTTCTTTTCATTTTATCTCCACATCCTTATGTCAAAGAACCTAGAGCTACTGGAGTTCTATAAAATTACGGTAAGGAAGTCAAGACGGGCAGACAGACAGAACAAAAACAAGTTTAACTAGTTAAAAAGAGCATTGTTGATGCTCTTTTGTGTTGTTTATTTAAAATCTCAAGTACTTATCCCAATATTCGAAAAGTTCTTTGGTGGCCCGCAAATCGCCGACATTATACTGGGCGATTTTTAGAAATTCTTTTTCTTTGAAAAGTTTGCCGACATCTTCACCTGTAATCCCTTCTTCTTTAGGACTTTTAATTCCGAAAGCTCGCGACCATAAATGCAAATTGCCTTTCTTGCGGACCGCGCCATAAAAAGTCAGTTGATCCAAAAGATCAATATGTTTGGCCGAATATTTCTGCAAACCAAGATAGCGATTAGACATCAAATCTTTACTTGGCCTAATTCCATGAACCGCCGAACGCACCATCAAGAAAGGTACATCAAAAGCCCGGCCATTGAAAGAAACAAACTCCTCATAGTGTTCGGCGCCAGCCCAAAATTTCTCCAGCATTTCTTTTTCTGACATCGCCTGAAGTTTAATGCCATTTTCTTCTGAAACTTCTCCGTGGTTACTGGGATTCTGGTAGTAAACCGCTCCCTTGTCTTTTTCAACATCCAGAACTCCGATAGCCACTACTTGACCGGTCAGCGGGGAAAACCCTAAACCATCTTTCATTTCTTCCAGAGCAATCTTATACTCTTCTTCGCTATCCGACTCCTTTTTTATCCAGCGTGTCAAAGAATCTTGAGTTGTCTCATCAAGTTCGTCAAAATTTTCGCCAATTGTCTCAATGTCAAATATTAATTTCATATTATCTACTCTCCTATGCCAATTTCTTTTAGAAATGCTCTGTTGCTTGGTTTCCTTCCCAAAAACCCTTTGATCAGTTTCTGTTCTTCCATGCTCGATCCTTTCTCTAAAATCCAACGACGGTAATCACTACCAGTTTCTGAATTTAGCATACCTTCTTTTTTGAAGCTAGTAAAAGCATCGGCGGCATAAACTTTGGCCCACATGTAACTGTAATAACCAGCATCGTAGCCAACTAAATGACCAAAACCAGCGGCAAAAATGGAATTTTTTGGTAATTTTATCCCCAAATATTTTTTAGTTAACTGCTGATGCAGAAACTTTACTTTCTTAAAGCCTGTTGCTCCAAGGTGAATCTCCAAGTCAAACAGAGCTTGAACTAACTGCCGAACAGACCACAAGCTTATCATGTGCTTTTTTGTTTTTAACAAATTTTTAAGCATCTCCGGCGGCAGTTTTTCGTTGTGATTTTTAAAGTGGCCGGATAATATCTTGAGCATCTCCTCGTCCCAAACCCAATACTCCAGCATCTGCGAAGGCAACTCTACAAAATCGCGGGCAACCGAAGTGCCAGCGTGTGAAGCATATTTAGCAGTAGTCAAAATTTCATGCATAACATGGCCGAATTCGTGAAAAAAAGTTTCAACCTCGTCGTGGCTTAAAAGAGAAGGTCTATCGCCAATCGGCTTGGTAAAATTAGCAACCATAGAACAAAATGGGGCAACATAGCTTTGGTCCAACTGTCTGCCATGAATAAGCGTAAACTCTGCCGCATGACTATACTTGCCTTCTCTAGGAAAAAGATCCAAAACAAAATATCCTAGAATTTCACCGCTTTTACTTTTAACAACATAGAGCCGAACATCTTCCTGCCAAAGCTTAAATTCTCTTACCGATTCAAAAACAACAGAAAAAAGCTTTGAATAAATTTCAAAAGTGCCTTTCATAACCACTTCCAAAGGAAAATATTCTCTCACTTTTTCTTGATCGACTTTAAATTTTTCTTTTTGTATTTGATTCGAGTAGTAAGCTGTATCGTAAAATTCTATTCTCGCTTTTTTGTTACCCGTCAGACTTTTTTTGGCCATCAAAAGTTCTGCCATGTCTTTTTTAGATCCCTTTTTAAGCTTGGCCAAGAGACCAGTGACAAACTTAAAAGCGGTAGAAGCCTTCTTTGCCATCTTTAGCTCGGTGGCAAAATCCGCATGGTGCTTATAGCCAAGTAGTCTGGCATTTTCATGCCTTAAGCGCAGTATCTGCTGGATAATTTTTAAGTTTTTTCTTCCGCCTTTTTGTAAATTATTTTTCGCCAGCTCTTTTCTCTTTTGTTCATTTTTGGCGTTTTCCAGAAAAGGAATGATGTCCGGATAAGCTAGGGTTACTATATATTTGCCTTCTTTGTTTTTTTTCAACCCCTCAATGTAAGACTCTGGCAGGCCTTCCAGTTCCTCACAAGTAACAAGAATGTGATCCTGATAGTCGTTTATATTTTTCTTAAATTCGCTTTCCAGTTTCAGCAACCTCTTGAGATTGCTTATGAATTTCTTTTTTGACTTTGGATTTAAGGCAAAACCCATTCTCTTGTAGTGCTTTGCCATATCTTCAAAAAGTTTTTTGTCTTCACCCTCTAACTTTTCTTTTTTAGCTGAATATTCCTGAAATGCCCGATACATGCCGTCATCATACTCAATCTTAACCCAATTTTTTTCAATTTGATCTACGGCATTTTTGGCGGCTCCTCTGACTTCTTTGTTCGGACTAACATTCGTCAAAAACTCAATAAAATTTACTCTGGGCATGATTTCCGCGCCGGCAGTTTCAATTGCCTTAATCGTGTTTTCAAAGTTCCGTTTTTCAGCCGGTATTTTTTTTATTTGTTTGTATCTTGCTCGCTTAACGGCAATCGCTTCTTGAGCAGCTTTTTCTATTTCCTCCGGTCCCCATTGAGTCCACAGAAAATCTTCTTTTGTATAAGGCTTTCTATCCATTTTTACTTTTTTAGAGAGAAATTAACTTTTTGCTAAAAGCTGACTCTATATGAATGTGACTGTTCCCTTTTACAACTTCTCCAATAATGTCGGCTTCTTTTACTTTAGAAACAATTTTACCAGCTTGCGCTTTCGGAACCGAAATAATAAAACCTATACCACAATTAAAAGTTTGATACATTTCCGGCTCGCTAGTGCCGAAACTATAAACTTCTTGGAAAATCTGCTGTGGCTGAATTTTATGACTACGTCTTATCAAAACATCCCCGCTTTTCAAAAGTTTTTTCAGCTTGGTAAATGCCCCGCCGGTAACATGCATCATGCCACGAATATCGCAAACTTTGTCTAAAGCCAAAATTGTATCAAGGTAAATTTGGGTAGGTTTAACAAAGTCGGGCCTGAATTTTTTGCCAAAAACTTTTCTTACAAGGGTAAAGCCGTTGGAATGCAAACCGTTGCTTTTAAAACCGATCAAAGTGTCGCCAACGCGAAACTCATTTGGCTTATTCTTTTTTACAAAACCTGAAACAGTCATGCTTATATCCATTCCCTGAGCATTACCGTGAAAAGAGTTTTCTCCTCCGGTTATAGCAATTTTTCTTTTTTGGCATTCCAAAGCAAGCGCTTTGATTATTTTTAAAATTCTTTCGTCTTCAACTGGCAAGATAATGTGATTTTGCAGTTTGTATGGCACGGCTCTGGCTAAAGCCAAGTCATTGAGATTCATAGCCAAAGCGTCAAGCACAGCATTTCGCCAAGTGCTTTTTTGCCAATGATAAATTCCTTTGGTGCCAATGCCGTCAGTATGGTCAACTTCAGGCCAAGAGAATTTTTTCTTTATTATCGGATATGGCCCGTCGCTGACAGTTATATAGGGAGTCTGCCAAGTTTTTTTAATCGCCTGATATATCCGACCGCCATAGGGTTTTATAGGGTTATACATTACTTTTTATATTCAGGACTCGGATGAGTTTCGGGCAAACGCCGCAACTTGATAAGCGCCTCCCGAGGAAATAAATTTTTCAAGCCGGCGGCTTTCAGTAATTTGATCCACTCAGGATAATATTGGTTATCTTCGTTCATTCTTTCTTTTTCCGGACCACCCAGCTCAACTTTGCCATCAAATTTATTAACCAGAAAATAAATTTCTTTTTGCCCTTTATTCTCTAATTCAAAAGCAATTTTATAATCTATCGCATCTATGCTCAACTCTTCTTTCAGCTCTCTTTTTAAAGTTTCGCCCAAACTTTCACCTTCTTCCATTCCTCCTCCGGGAAAAACAAAGTATTCTTGGCCGTTTTTCAGTCGCCTCATCAACAAAATATCGCCGTCTTTAATTATTATTCCAGCCACCCTATTTTTCATATTTTAAATTCAAGCTTAATTCTTAGGATTTTTTACTTTCTCCACCAGCCAGGAACTGAATTGCACTTTGCCGCCTCGGCCAACGCCAAAAACTTCCCGACAGCCGATTTTGGTGCAAACCGCCGACTCAGTCGGAACATGCGTGCCGATTTCTCTGTCGCCGCCGTTGGCAAAAACATCCGGTTTTATTTTTTTTAGTTCAGCGCAAATACTCATATTTGTTTTTATTTTTCACTAATAATTAAAATCTATATGTCTTGTCACTTCTACGCTCAATACTAATTATAGAAACTTCTTTTTTATCTTTGGCAAAAATTATTCTGATTTTACCCTTGCGTAATCGAAAAATATTCTGATATCCTTGTAATTTTTTAATATCCTGGCCCTGCCAATCAAGAGAAATAACTTTTTCGATCAAGGGTTCCAAAATCTCCCTATCTTCTTTGCTTAATTTAGAGAGCAGTTTTTTAAGTATGGGCATTCAACTGGCGAAGAGCTTTAAGCACTTCCTTGGCTGGAACTCCGTTTTTATTTATTTTAGTGAAGTCAACGACGGTTTCCCATTGTTCTTCAGATTCAGAAGGAACAATTTTAAAAATTGGCTTTGACTTTTTTACTACCACAAAAGACTCTCCTTTTTCAACTCGAGAGGCATACTTTTGCATATTTTCTCTTAATTCTTTCAGACCCAAAATTTGCGTTTTCATAACAAATCAAGTTTATCTTAAGATAAACTTGGTGTCAAGGCATAAACGTGGATAAATATTATTTTCCATGACACTTTTACTATTTATTGAATTTTATAAATACTACACGAATTTATCAATGCCGTTTTGACCTTATTTCAAGCCATTTTTTCAGTTATTGACAAATTCTGTAGATTTACTATACTATAGTTACCTAAATCATCGTATTCAGGGAGTCGAACGGCAGGTACCACCGTTCGCAAGATGGGCAACGCTCAGAGTGTTGCCCTCTTTTTTTTCTTTCCATTATTTCCCATGACACTTCTTATATTTCTTTTTTGACCCGCACCAGCAAGGGTCATTTCTGCCGATTTTATTTTCGCCTGAAACAATCGGCTCATTTTTTTCTTCTTTTTTAGCTGAATCAAAATTATCTCTGCCTTCCTGCATCTGTACCGTTCTTGGCTGTTGGACAAAACTGACTTTGAAAATTAAATTGGCTGATTGTATTTTTACAGAATCCAAAAGTTCCTCAAACATTCTCTGACCTTCAACTTTATATTCTGCCAGTGGATCACGCTGACCATAAGCCCGCAACCTGACTGATTCCCGCAGATATTCCATGGCTTCAAGATGATCAACCCACAACTCATCAATCACTCTTAAAAGAACGAGGCTTTCCAAACGACGCATGGCTTCTTCGCCGAGCTCTTTTTCTTTTTTAGCATATTCGCCGGAAATAAAATCTATAAGAAAACTTTTTAAACCAACTGCATCCTGTGACTTTGCAAACTCAACTAAATACGAATGGATGTTTTGCTCGCTCACGCTAAGAGTTTTTATACTTTCAACAATTTCCTCTACATTCCAATTGCCACCCATTTCGTTTCTTGCATGCGCTTCTATGAGTCTGTCAACAAACCAATTGATATAATCAAAGACCAAATTTTTGTTGTTAAGGCTAAACAAAACCTGGTTTCGCAGATCATAAATTGCCGTACGGTGGCGATTCATCACATCGTCGTACTCCAAAACATATTTTCGCGAATCAAAATTAAAACCTTCAATTTTAGCTTGAGCTTGCTCTAAGGCTTTAGAGACAAATCTATTTTCAATTACATCGTCTTCGCCGACACCCAGCCGCTCCATTAAGTTTTTCAAACGGTCGCCGCCAAAAACTCTGGCCAAGTCGTCTTCGGTTGAAACAAAAAATTGGGAAGAGCCAGGGTCGCCTTGCCGCCCGGAACGGCCGCGCAATTGGTTGTCTATGCGGCGAGCTTCGTGGCGTTCGGTGCCAAGCACATGCAAACCGCCAGCTTCTTTCACCTTTTCAGCTTCATCCGAATCTGGCGGATTGCCGCCAAGTATTATATCAACGCCGCGCCCAGCCATATTGGTAGCTACTGTCACCGCGCCGAATTTTCCGGCTTGAGCAATAATTTCGGCTTCTTTTTCGTGGTTCTTGGCATTTAAAATTTTGTGGACAATCCCTTCTCTTTCAAGCATACCGGATAGAAGCTCGTTTTTTTCTATTGAAACCGTGCCAACCAAGATCGGCTGACCATTTTCATGTCTTGATTTTATCTCACCAACAATGGCTCTGAATTTTCCAGATTCAGTTTTGTATATGCGATCCGTATAATCCGCCCTCTGCATGGTTTTGTTGGGTGGAACTAAAATTACTTCTAAATTATAGACTTTGTGAAACTCTTCGGCTGAAGTTGCCGCCGTGCCAGTCATACCAGAAAGTTTTTTATAAAGACGAAAGTAGTTCTGAAAAGTAATCGTCGCCATTGTTCTTGACTCTTTCTGAATCGAAACACCTTCTTTCGCCTCGACTGCCTGATGCAGACCATCAGACCAGCGCCGGCCGGGCATCAAACGGCCGGTAAACTCATCAACAATAATTACCTCGCCGTTTTTAACCACATAGTCTCGGTCTAGCTTAAATAAAACATGAGCCTTAAGCGCCTGTTCAAGATGATGCACATAGCGCATACCGCCTTCTTCATATATATTACCCACTTTCAGCATACTCTCCACTTTTTCAATGCCTTTCTCTGTAACACTTACTGCTTTTAATTTTTCATCAACATTATAATCTTCGTTTTCCTTAAGGCTGGGCACAATTTTAGAAAAAGTTTCGTAAAGTTTAGTTGAGTCGCTGTCGGGAGCCGAAATAATCAAAGGCGTCCGGGCTTCGTCAATCAAAATAGAGTCCACCTCGTCAACAATCGCAAAATTATGCCCCTTGGCTTGGGCTTTTTCTTGAAGATTGAGGACCATGTTGTCGCGAAGATAATCAAAACCAAATTCGTTGTTGGTGCCGTAAGTAATGTCCGCCAAATACGCCTCTCTTCTGGTAACCGGTCTTAAAAATTCATGGACAACTTTAAAACTGCCAAGCTCGTCTCTTTCTTTGTCCAGCTTTTCTTCTTGCTCTTTGTTTATATGAGACGAGTCGTACAAATAACTAGCCTCGTGGTTAAGGCAAGCTACGCTAAGTCCGAGCAGATCATAAATATGCCCCATCCAAGCGGTATCTCTGCGAGACAAATAATCGTTAACCGTCACCACATGGACCCCTTTGCCCTCAAGAGCGTTAAGATAAACAGCCAAAGTAGCGGTCAGAGTTTTACCTTCACCGGTTTTCATTTCAGCGATTTTTCCCTGATGCAAAACAGCGCCACCGATCAGCTGGACATCATAAGGCCTTTGGTGGATTGTTCTTTTGGCCGCCTCTCTAACCAAAGCAAAAGCTTCCGGCAACAACTGGTCTAAACTTTCTGCTTTATTTAATCTCTCTTTAAATTCTAAAGTTTTGGATTTTATTTTGGCGTTATCAAAAGTTTCAAATTCTTTTTCTAATTTGCCGACTTCACTAACTAACAAGCGAGCGCTCTTGAGGTAGCGCTCGTTGGCATCGCCAAAAATTTTATTTATAAATGACATAGATTTAATAGATGAAAAGATATAAGAGATGGTTCAAAACTAGCCTCTTTTCTGTGTGAGTTTGTCTTTGTATTTTTTAACCTGCTTCTCTATTTCCTCGAAGGCTTCATTAATAGCAAAATTTAAATCAAGATGACTGACTTCAGCTCTTAATAATTGACCGGGCAATTTTAAATTTATCTCGGCGTAAAAAACAAAACCAGAACGATGATGTCTAGACGGTTTGCTAATTTCTACTCTAGCTTCAATAGTATCCTGATCAAAGCGGGAAGTTATTCTTTCTAACGACTGGATTTTGTCGGCAATAAATCTTTCTAATACTGATGTAAGCTCTAAATTTTTACCTTGTAATGTGTGGAGCATTAGGATAGTTAATTTATTCACCATATTAACACAAATTCGTATTAAAAACAAACCCCCTTTCGGGGGTTTGTGAGAGGTTAGATTCTCTTCTTTTTCTTGGCTTTCTTTTTCTTGGCCATTAGATTTTTAGGAAGACATCCAAAAATAAAATTTTAAGTTTTTATT
>OBEQ011698256.1_pt1 | contig 11211 bp, 11 predicted proteins | sample 1670901 | NCBI WGS metagenome assembly OBEQ01 (sample SAMEA104232315, study PRJEB22302) | groundwater metagenome | biome: forest; feature: aquifer; material: groundwater | place: USA | collected 2011-08-07 | depth 5.4 m | reverse complement strand
TACTATATGGAATTGTTGCTCGACTTGATTCCAAATTTTTCTAATCCGTTTTCTGCAATGTGGTGGATGCTCTTCAAGGGGGGCTGGCTTGTGATTTTACTTGTCTCCGTGAATGGCTTGTGGAAAATGTGGCTGAAGGATAGGCGTGGCGCGTATCTGGGAGCTATTGATTATGTTTTTTTGGCCATTAATGTGCCAAAACAAACAGAACAACCACCAAAAGCGGTTGAAAATTTCTTCTTGCACATGACGGGAATTTTCAGCGGCAAGGGTACGCTTGTTGACAGGTTTTGGAAAGGAAAATTACAGGATCGTTTTTCCTGCGAACTGATTAGTAGAGGGGGATTCGTTCAGTTTTATGTCCGAATCGCGGCGAAATACCGCCCTCTTCTAGAGGCGTCGATTTTTGCCCAGTACCCAGATGCCGAAATTACGGAAACAACTGACTATGTTCTTGATGTACCCCAATATTGGCCTGATGAAACACATGATATGTGGGGATCGGAGCTTGTGCTTACCAGGCCATACGTCTATCCTATCAAGACCTATATCTCTTTTGAAGACAAACTTTCCGGAACATTCAAGGATCCACTTGCCACGCTATTCGAATATCTTTCAACCTTAAAAAAGGGCGAACAGGCGTGGATTCAAATAGCGCTTGTGGCGACAGATAATACGTGGCATAAGAATGGGCTCGATGAGGTAAAGAGGCTTATTGGTCAAAAAGTTTCACACAAAGGCAGTTCGATCGATACGCTCACCAAGGGCATGTTCGGATGGTTTGTGAATCTTGCACATGAATTTACCAAAGAATTATTCGGATTTGCGGGTAGCGGTCCTACCGCAACTGGGCCTGGCGCAGGAGGCCCAAACTATCCAAGCCTTATGCAGTTTCTTTCTCCGGGAGAAAAGACTGTTTTAGAACAGGTCCAGATGAAATCAGGAAAACCGGGGTTTCTTACAAAGATCCGTCTGGTCTATTTGGCCCCGCGAGAAATATTTATGAAGCAGCGTGCAATGGCGGGTCTCTTGGGGGCATTCAAACAATTTAGTATTCTTGATCTCAATACCTTTACTATGGACGATTGCTCAAAAGTATCGGCAAATTATTTTTTTGTCCCTCAGCGCATTGCGCGGCGACAGAACAAACTCATGCGCGCGTATAAGAATCGTTCGGCAGTCGGCGGGCATCCGCCCTATGTTCTTAATGCAGAAGAGCTTGCAACGCTTTGGCACTTCCCGATGATTGATGTTGCTGCACCTTTGTTGAGTAAAACGGCAAGTCGTAGGGGTGAGCCGCCAAAGACATTGCCTCTGCACGAGATTGCCGTTCCGAAATCCCGCAGTCCCTTGCCGGCATTGGAGGATACAGAAGAAATGCCCGATAACATTCCATTTCTATGACAGATATCACGCCCGTAGGCATTGCCAATTTCAGAAACCATAATCGTCGATTTGGCATTAAAACCGATGACCGGAGACGCCATATGTATATCATCGGTAAGACCGGCATGGGCAAATCAACAACGCTTGAGAATATGATCATCGAAGATATTCGGAATGGCAAGGGAGTCGGCGTTGTTGATCCTCACGGTGAGCTTGCCGAAACTATCTTGCGGTATATTCCTACCAATCGAATCAATGATGTGGTCTATATCAATCCTGGGGATATGGATTTTCCGGTTGCATTCAATATTCTCGAAACGGTTGATGAGCGGCACAAGCATTTGGTTGCATCGGGCCTTATGGGTGTGTTCAAAAAAATCTGGCCGGATGTGTGGAGTCCGCGCATGGAATATATTTTGAATAACACACTGTTGGCGCTCCTGGATTATCCAGGCAGCACTATGCTCGGTGTGAATCGCATGTTGGCGGATAAGCCATATCGACTCAAAGTGATTGAAAAAATAAAAGACCCGATCGTGAAAGCGTTTTGGGTGAGTGAATTCGCAAAATACAACGAAAAATTTGCCACCGAAGCCATTGCGCCTATTCAGAATAAAGTAGGGCAGTTTTTATCAGCTTCTATTATTCGTAATATTGTGGGCCAGGTGAAATCGACCATCAATATCCGTGAGATAATGGATAGCGGCAAGATTCTGATCCTTAATCTTTCCAAAGGAAGGATTGGTGAGGATAACAGCCGCTTATTGGGGGGCATGTTGATCACCAAAATTCAACTCTCTGCCATGGAACGCGTTGATGTGCCCGAGGAAGAACGGCGTGATTTTTTTCTGTATGTCGATGAGTTTCAAAATTATGCGACGGAAAGTTTTGCGAATATTCTGTCTGAGGCGCGAAAATATCATCTGAGCCTGATTATGGCTCATCAGTATATCGAACAGCTTGACGAGACTGTCCGCGCTGCCGTATTCGGCAATGTTGGCACGATTATCACTTTCCGCGTGGGTGCGGGAGACGCCGAATTTTTGGTGAAAGAGTTTACTCCGCGCTTTGTAGAGGAAGATCTTGTGAATCTGCCCAAGCATGCCTTTTATATCAAGCTCATGATTGACGGTCTGGTGTCAGACCCTTTTTCTTCAAACGGATTGCCGCCTTTTCCCAAAGAAGATATTACGGGAAACGAGGAAAAAGTCATTCGCATTACTCGCGAACGCTATGCAAAAAAACGCGAAATTGTCGAAGAAAAGATTTCACGATGGACGGAAAGCATGCAGGAAGAAGATCGCAAACGCGAGGAACAGCAAGGAGCTCGTATGGCATCGCGAGAGCGTTTTGATCGCGGAGGACAGGATAGGGGTTTTGATCGAGGTTCGGATCGGCGCAACGATATGCCACAACGCCCACGTCCAAGTAGGCCGCGCGATCAATTCGATGAGCGCAATCGCGGTCCACAAAGGGCACCAAGTACACCTCCTATAAAGAAAGCACCTCCTCTTCCGTTGGCGCCCGCAATTTCTTTAACGCAATTAGCGGCAAAAAAACCAACATCATTTACGCCGCAAAAGCGGACGGGCGATAAGAATGATGCAGCCTAGTCTATGTCGGAAAAAAATGAAAAACTTCAGCGGTACATTCGAATCATGATGGAGAAAAAGACTGCTGCGCGAGGGGATGAACTCATGATTAGCGTAAGTGAGGCAAGTAGTGCCCTTGCTTTTTATTATGAAAAAATTAGAAACATCATCGATTATCAGGATGAGCATCTGTTGCGACAAAATGCCATTAAGCGCATTTTGGGACGACGCCTTATTTTTCAGGAATCGCGGGCCGATATAGCGGATGCATTGGTTAAGGAAATCGTACGCTCACGCTATTTTTCCAATAATACCATTCCCGTATCGGCAGTAAGTCGCATAACCGACATTCTCGACACCTTTGTTGGCGTTGCGGAAAAACTGCGCGAAAATCATAAGCTTTCAGATGCTGACGAGGAATGGCTTTTGGGAATGGCTGCATGTGCTATTGATGAGTTGCTTTCTCCGCTTACCAAGGAAGAAGCACTTGTGCACTTGATGTATGAACAACTCATCGATACCGTCGATAGCGATCTTGAAGATGATAAGCTGCGGAAACAGCAAGTATATATTGCAGTGTATCGTGTATTACTCAGGCCCGATGCGTTGCGCTTAAGATTTTTTGTGTTGAAGCAGACCTTTCCGGAATGGACCACGTATCATGAGGGGAAATGCGGTGAACTAACGGAGCAGTATGAACGCACTCGCGAAAGTATTGATGCGCTTATCAAGCATCCTTTAAATCGCAAACTCACAAATGCGTTTCGAAGATTTCGCATTCCTTTTTTTATTCTCCATACCATCGTCAAAAAGCATGGGAATGCAATACTTGAAAACGATAGCCAACTGGAAGCGGAAATTACCCGCTTGTGCGAATCTCTGTATCAGATGCAAAAAAAACGCTTGGTATCTCGAACGATCCGGGCATTTGTCTATATTTTTCTCACTAAAATGGTTCTCGGATTTGCCATCGAATTACCCTATGACATTCTGACGCTTGGCCATGTGAATTCGCTTCCTCTCATCGTAAATGTGGTATTTCCTCCAGCGTTGCTTCTTGCCATTACGTTGTCCGTCAAGTTTCCCGGTAAGGATAATACAGCGATGATTGTGACGGCGATTAGGGAAATGATGGATAGTGCTGCGCCAAAGACAATCTTCACTTCTCAACGGTACCGAGATAAGAAGCGCTCAGCCACTCTCACCGTTATTTTTAGCATTCTTCATCTCGCGCTGTTTGCCATTTCATTCGGTGCCATTATTTGGATACTGCAAAGGCTGCAGTTCAATGCCGTGAGCGGGGTTATCTTTGTATTGTTTGTGTGCCTTATTACTTTTTTTGGCGTAAGTCTTCGCCGTTCGGTGCGTGATTTTATCATCATTAAGTCGCGTCCAAGTTTCATTGCGCTTTTTTTCGATTCTTTTTTTCTGCCCATCATTCAAGTGGGGCGGTGGTTGTCGTTCAACATTTCCCGCATAAATATTTTCATTTTTATTTTTGATGTACTTATTGAATTGCCGTTCCAGGCGCTGGTGGAGATTACGGAAGAGTGGTTTTCGTTTCTCAAAGAAAAAAAAGAAGACATCGATTAATATGGGAACGATCGAAGTGATCGCGGGTTGCATGTTTTCCGGTAAAAGCGAAGAGCTTATCAGGCGTTTGAAACGATGCATGATCGCTCGAAAAAAAGTACTGGTATTTAAGCATACAGTTGATGCGCGGTGGAATCGAAGTGAAGAACTAGTAAGTAGAAACGGCACATCACTTACTGCTATTCGCACACATGAGCCGTCGTACATACTAGATCGTTCGGAAGGAATGGATAGTATTGGAATCGATGAAGCTCATTTTTATGATGAATCGTTGTTGGGAGTCGTTGAAATACTTCGCCAGAATAACATATTAGTCATCATCACTGGTCTTGATATGGACTTTCGTGCCGAGCCGTTTGGCATTGTACCGCAACTCATGGCAATTGCTGACCGAGTTGATAAGCTTGATGCCGTTTGTATTGTGTGTGGGCAGCGTGCCACACAATCACAACGCCTTATTGGTGGTAAGCCGGCGGAATATGCAAGTGAGCAGCTTGTTGTGGGAGACGAAGAATATCAAGCACGTTGCAGAAAGTGTCATGAAGTACCCGGAAGGGATCAGTTGAGACTTCTATCTTAGTCTAGCTAGCTTGACAAAGGGGAGATAGGGCGTATGATCTTATGCAAGAGAAATATGTACGCAGATAGTTATCATAGTTCTGAATTTGGTTATTCCATGCAAGAATCCACTTTCGGCGGTAATTATGCTCCAGATTGTTCGCACATTGAAAGGCAGATTCCCGGAGCACGAAGAGTATCACTGAACTCAGAAGGTCCGATGGCATACATTGCCTATGTAGCCAATGAACTGTATTTTGATGGACCGAGCGAAATTGACGGGTATCCTGTCATATATCGCCTCGCATCATAATGACCCCTTAACGGGTCTTTTTTTATTGTGAGTATATTGGTAGGATGAGAAAAGAGTATGCCAACTATAAAGAAAAAAAATCCCATTGTGTATGTAGCGCTTTCAGGCGGTGTTGATTCCGCGGTAGCTGCGTTGCTTTTAAAACAGCAGGGATATGACGTGCATGGAATTTTCATGCGTGAATTTGATTATGCCGATGTGGCGCCGAATGCACAAAAAATTCTTTCCTGTGCACAAGAAGATGATCGTCAAAGCGCACAAAGCGTTGCCGCTGCTCTGGATATTCCTTTTGAAGCGTGGGACTTCCGGAAGGAATATTATGATCATGTTGTACGCTATATGCATAAAGGATATGCAAGTGGCATAACACCAAATCCGGACGTAATGTGCAATAAAATCGTGAAGTTTGGTGCGTTTCTGAAGCGCGCGCGGGCACAGGGAGCTGAGCAAATCGCGACGGGACATTATGTGAAGATGCGAAAAGTGGGAAAGCAGTATATGTTGCATTGCGCGAAAGATACTGCTAAGGACCAATCATATTTTCTTTATACGCTTTCTCAGCAACAATTGAAATACTGCCTCTTTCCGCTCGGCAGTTTTCTGAAGTCTGAGGTTCGCGAATGTGCTCGAAAAGCAGGAGTGCCAAATTGGAAACGTAAAGACAGCCAAGGAATTTGTTTTGTAGGAAAAATCCCTATGAAGGAATTTCTTCAACATACATTAAAATCTCATCAAGGTAATCTTGTGGCGACGGACGGAAACGTTGTCGGCGTGCATGACGGCGCCGAATATTTCACCATTGGCCAACGCCATGGCCTAGGGTATGGCGGCGGCGGTAAACCATACTATGTAGTGGGAAAAGATTTGAAAAAAAATAGTGTGTACGTCGGCCATGAAAACGATCCGTTGCTTTTTAAAAAAACACTTATCTGTTCATCTGTTCATTGGATAGGAAAGGAGCTAGCCTTGCCGTTCACTTGTCGAGCACGGATTCGATATCGCCAGCCCCTGCAAGTGTGTACAGTCCACAAAAGTCAAACTTCAAAAAAAATATATGTAGTATTTACTGCCAGGCAGCGCGCTGTTACGCCCGGCCAAGCAATTGTGTTTTACAAAAGAAATGCTATGCTAGGCGGTGGAGTCATCGTCTCATAAACGTATGAATTGCAGATTTTGCACTATTATCAATGAGGAAACGGAGCGTATTGTCGCATATCGCGAACATTGTTTTGTGTTGCTGAGTAATCCCAGGCTTGTTCAGGGACACTTGCTTGTCATACCTCGCAGGCACGTTGAACGTCCGGGTGAGTTGAATGAAGAAGAGCAGAAGAATTTTTTTGACACTGTTTTGGAGTTTCAAGAATACATACTGAGCGATATTGCGTCAGGATGTGATATGCGCCAGCACTGCAAACCTTTTTTGCCGGAATCGCGGCTTAAAGTAAATCATGTTCATATGCATTTACTTCCACGCGAGTTTCAGGACGAGCTGTATATGCAAACACAGAAAGAGGGTGAAGTATTTACAGAATTGAGTGATCAAGAACGAAATCATTTTTTGACGCTCTTTCGAGATAAAAAGCGGGATTAGTGATTATGCACAACACAACTACTGTATCCTAACCGCTATAGTGACAACTATAATGATTAGTTTGACAAAAGAGTGTATTTTTAGCACACTGTGTATATGAAATACGATACATCATTACAGTACACGGTACTTATTCAGCAAGCCGATGAGGGGGGCTATGTTGCGTCTGTTCCCGCACTTCCCGGCTGTGTCAGTCAGGGTGAAACATTTGAAGAAGCTAAGATACACATAACCGATGCAATTCAAGGATACCTCCATGTTTTAGTGGAAGATGGTGATGAAATTCCTATGGAAAGAGAATATGTTACAGCACATGTCAGTGTCGTTTCACCAAAAATATTTGAAAACTAACGCATGTGTCGCATCGCATGCCACAAGTAAAGCCCCTTGAATGTATTCGAGCGCTTGAAAGGCTCGGTTTTGTTATCCGTTATCAGACTGGAAGTCATATAATCCTTCGCCATTCAATATCAAGAAAGATAACATCGGTACCCAATCATCCCGGTGATTTGAAACGATGGTTGCTCATGACAATTATTAAACAATCGGGATTTTCACAAGATGAATTTTTAAACGTTTTATGACATCACGTGACATACGTAAAAAATTCACCGATTTCTTCAGGGAGCATGGACATACGGTCGTTCCATCGTCTTCACTTATTCCAGATGATCCATCCGTGTTATTGACAACTGCCGGTATGCAGCAATTTAAAAACTATTATACCGGTGAAGCGGATGCACTTAGAGACTTCGGATCGAAAAGCACCGTATCAATTCAAAAAAGCTTCCGGACTTCCGATATCGATGAAGTCGGAGATGAATCACACCTCACCTTTTTTGAAATGTTGGGAAATTTTTCGTTCGGCGGATATTTTAAGAAAGAAGCCATTAGTCTGGCGCACGAATTCATCACCAACGTAATGGGATTGCCTATCTCGTATGTCACTATATTTGAGGGAAGCGCGATGGTTCCAAAGGATGAAGAGTCGCGCTCACTGTGGCAGGAGCTTGGCATTACCGATATCCGTGAAGAAGGCATGAATGATGTGTTTTGGGGACCGACAGGTTCACAGGGGCCTTGTGGTCCTACAACGGAAATCTATTGCAAAAATGCTGCAGGCCAGGATATCGAAATATGGAATATTGTGTTTAATCAGTTTTTTAGCACCGGTTCTCGAGAAGAACTTATTGGCGGAACGGCGCAACTTACCCCCCTCGAAACATTTGGCATCGACACCGGTATGGGATTGGAACGACTTGCAATGATTTCTCAAAATACCGAGACGATTTTTGACACAGATCTTTTTATTCCCTTTATGTGTCATATTCCACTTTCTTTGGATGTGCGGACAAGGCGCATTATTGCGGATCATTGTCGAGCAATCGCATTCCTACTCTGTGACGGCGTGCGGCCATCAAATAAAGAGAGGGGATATATTCTCCGTCGACTTTTGCGCCGTGTTATCGTTCATGAGCATCAATCACACGAAGCGCCTTTTGATATGCTGGCAATTCTGGAAAAGAGTATCACTGTCTATAGCGAATGGTATCCGGGAATGCAACAAGCAATTGTCAGAGATGAGTGTTCCAAAGAAAAAGAAAAGTTTTCCAAAACTCTCAAATTAGGGCTCAAGGAACTCGGCAAACTGGAATGTGTTGATGCTCAAGCTGCGTTTAAATTGTATGAAAGCTATGGCCTTCCATACGAAATCATTAAAGAGATGGGGGGTGTGAAAGCGCAATTGCTTACGAGAGACAGTTTTGACGAAGCGTTCAAGAAGCATCAGGAAATTTCACGTGCCGGTGCGGAAAAAAAATTCGGCGGTCATGGCCTCATGCTCGATACCGGTGAGCTCAGGGCCGCAAACGAAGAAGAACTTGCAATCGTAACGCGACTTCATACCGCAACGCATTTACTCCACAAGGCGTTGCGCGATGTTTTGGGGCTCGATGTGCATCAACAAGGCTCCGATATCACCGTTGAGCGCACGCGATTCGATTTCACATTCGACAGGAAGCCCACCGAAGAAGAGTTGGCGCGAGTTGAAGTAATCGCAAATGATGCGATTGCAAGAGATTTTCCGGTACGCTACGTAGAATTGCCGATAGAGGAAGCTCGCGCAACGGGAGCGCTTCATTTTTTTAAAGAAAAATATCCCGACCGCGTAAAGGTATATTATGCGGGACCGTCTTTGGAGGATGCGTTTTCAAAAGAATTTTGCGGTGGTCCCCATGTAGGGCATACGGGCGAGATAGGGGGCATTGCGATCATCAAGGAAGAGGCGTGCAGTGCCGGTGTGCGGCGCATCCGGGCCGTTTTGAGGCCACAATAAGAGTGAATTCGCCGCGAGGGCCTTCCTGTAAGAGGCGTTTTCTTATTTCGTTAGCGCTTCCACGATAGATCGTTTCATAGATTTTTGTAAGTTCTCTGCCCACGACAATATATGAGTTGGGAACCGCTTCTTCAAGTTCCTGAAGTGTTTTGATAATGCGATGCACCGACTCATAGAGTACAACCGGTTCTTCACTTTGTGCAATTTTAGCAAAAAATGATTTACGTTTTTTCTTGTGAGGTGGAAATCCCAAGAACAAGAATGCGTTCATAGGGAGCCCGGCGACCGAAGCAAGTGCGGATACTGCCGATGCTCCCGGAAGGGGAATTATTTCCAAAGAAGGCCCGCAGTGGTTGATAAGGGTCGCAATGAGTTCATTGCCAGGATCGGAAACGCCCGGAGTGCCCGCATCTGTCATAAGCGCGAGCGTTGATCCGCTTTGTATCATGTGGATAATCTTTTCGATAACGGCACCTTTGCTGTGTTGATGGTAAGAAAGGGTGGGAGTAGTTATCCCATAATGCCGCAAGAGCTTACTGGTTGTACGGGTGTCTTCGCAGAGGATGACAGTAACTGTTTTTAAAATAGAAAGGGCGCGGAATGTTATATCCTCAAGGTTTCCGATAGGACTGGCAACGATATATATCTTCATATGCGTATAATTATAGTCTATCTATGGCCAGGACGCCAGGGAGTCACTCCCTGCCTTCTTCTTGATAATTGCCATATTCTTTGATACTATTGACACTATTAGCAAAAGGGGGTAGAGTTGAGCAGGTGAGTAGAACGCGAAAACCATATCACTCTTTTGACCTAAAGGAGAGCGTTTTTTACTTTATTTTTAGGAAAGCCTGTTCATGAGCGAAACAACTGCCGAAAGCAAGGCGTTTATCGAAGCAGAAGGCGAGGTACTCGAATTGTTGCCCGCTGCAACCTTCCGCATACGCCTTGATAATGGCCACGAGATATTGGCGCATTTGTCGGGCAAGATGCGCATGCATCGCATACGGTTGCTTCCGAGTGACAAGGTTAAGGTACAGATGACGCCCTACGATTTAACGAAGGGGCGTGTTATTTTTCGCTATTAATATTCGGTATGAAGGTTCGATCATCAGTAAAAAAAATTTGTTTGAAGTGTAAAACAATTCGCAGAAATAAGCGTGTCATGGTGATTTGTGAAAATCCGAAGCATAAGCAGCGACAGGGGTAACATATGGCATTACGCATCGCAGGATATGTCCTGCCACAGCAAAAGAAAATAGAATACGCATTACCCTATTTATATGGGATTGGTTTGACGTCTGCCCGCAAAGCACTCGCTGCCGTTGGGGTGGATGGCAATAAACGCACTAAGGATTTAACGGAGAGTGAAGGCAATAAGCTTCGCGAATACATCGAAAAAAATTTTCGTGTGGAAGGTGATTTGCGGCGCGAAATTCAGACGAACATTAAACATCATAAAGAAATCGGCGATTACCGGGGAAGCAGGCATGTTAAGAAATTGCCTGTTCACGGACAACGTACAAAAACAAATTCACGGACTGTTCGCGGTAATAAACGCGTAACCATGATGTCGGGTAAGCGCATCATGACAAAAACATAAATGAGTGCTATGTCAGACCAGCAATCACAATTATTCCCGGATCTTGGCATTGAAGCAGCACCCCTCCCAAAGGCCGCTGAAAAAAAAGAAGGTACCGGCCCAAAAAAGAAAGGGAAAAAGAAAACATATCGTCCTGTTCCCGTGGGAGCTGTTCATATTAAAGCGACATTCAATAATACGATTGTCACGGTCACCGATGCGCATGGCAATATGTTGGCCTGGGCTTCTGCCGGCGGATGC
>OBEQ010661681.1_pt1 | contig 11212 bp, 14 predicted proteins | sample 1670901 | NCBI WGS metagenome assembly OBEQ01 (sample SAMEA104232315, study PRJEB22302) | groundwater metagenome | biome: forest; feature: aquifer; material: groundwater | place: USA | collected 2011-08-07 | depth 5.4 m | reverse complement strand
TCAGCCAGAAGAACGTCGAATTAACTATGATCCTCGAGTAATTCCACTTCCTCCTGTTGTCAGACCAACGCAAACGCTGTGGTAATAATTTAGTATTTAGCCTCTTTTTAACACCTTTTTAAAAACATCCCCTAAATCAAGTTTTAACAGATAAAGCGATATTAGCCCAAACAGTAGTACAAATAGAGCTGAAGCAATATGAAATAAAACCGTCATAGAGGAAGCTAGATTGGGATTTATGCCAAAAACTCCGGAAAGAATTAACAGACCTGAAGCCTCAGCAGATCCAACATAGCCGGGTGCAGCCGGGATTAGGTAAGTTAAGGCAGATAGCAATTGTCCTAAATACATCTTTAAATAATCCTGCTGTACTCCGAGCGAGAGAAAGGTAAAATACCAGATTGCACCGTCAGTTGCATAAGCAGCAATAGTAATAATAATCATTAGACCCAAATCTTTAGGGTGTCTGTCTAAAATGGAAAATGCTTGTAAAATGAATGTACTAAACTTATCAAAATATATCTTAATATCATTAAATATTAACAGATATCTCAAAAATCTAATCACTTTCCTAGCAAAATCTAACTGAAATATAGCAAGGTAAGTTAGTAACAGAGCTACAGTGAGCATAGTTATTATAATAACTATAAAAGTTATACTAAGAGAGGTCGGAACTATAAAAAACAACAGGGCAGCTAAAAGCAACACTACTAGAAAATCAACAAATCTATCTATGAATGTCCAAACCAACGCTTTTCCCAAATTTAACTTTAAACGCGAATTAAGATATAAACCTTTGGCAATCTCCCCTGCCCTAATCGGGATAAAAAAATTAAGCATCATTGCCACCCCATTTAAAAAGATTAGATCAAGTAATGGCACTTTTTTAACTTCTGCTAAAAAAACCTTAAATCTTAAAGCCCGAAATATAAGTGACAACAGCATGAATAAAAAAATTAGCACTAAACCAGGGATATTTACTTTGGAGATGGTCGAAATAATTTGATTTAGATCAACAAAACGCGACCAAATAAAAATAAGTATTATTCCTAAAATTGTATTGAGTAAAATTTTAAACATGACTGTTGCCAAATCTCCTATCTTAAATATACACTATAAGTAGGTTACATATCTCTACCTTATGTTTTCAACTTTTAAACAGCGTTTATTACTGGGTGTATATGTCTTGTTAATTTTATCCATTCCCGTAACTAGCTATCTTGTTTCAAAAGAGCAAATTATCACAAGTAAAGCTTCACAATCAACCTATACTAAGCCAGACTCAAGCCCCACCCCTAAAGTGGCCAGTTCCGCAGCAAAACTTCAACTTCTGTCTGTTTCCGAGACAGACTTAAAAAACTCAGCGCCTACTCCCAGCCCCAGTATTGAATCCTCTTCTCCCACTATTGCCACTTCATTCGGGCCTACGCTTTCTTTAAAGGTAGCCTTCGAAGGCCGACCGGCTGATAAACAAGCTAGTAAACTATTCGTGGGCATTGTAGATGGGGCTCTTTCAGTAAATCCAAAGTTTTTGTTAAGCTTTAGCGTCAATCTCACTACTTCAGGAGAATATAGTAATTTATCTTTGGCAGGTCTGTCAGTGGGTAATAAATATACTGCTATCTTAAAAGGTTCTGCCCAAATTGCCACTTCATCTGCTTTCGTTATGGCTCCGAGCGTCACTAATCTAAACGATGGGCAGGTCATTAATCTAACAACCGGAGATTTAAATGAGGATAATATTATTAATTCATCTGATTATTCAATTGTTCAAAAAGCTTACGGAGCAGATCCGAACTCCTCAAATTGGAATGAGCTAGCAGATTTTAATAAAGATGGAGTGGTCAATATATTTGATTTAAGCATAGTTTCTAAAAACTTGGGTAAAACCGGAGCATCTGGAGTGTGGACTTCTACTGTTCCCAAAACAGCCACTTCTTCCGGAGCTATCAATCCTCCGGATTCTCCCCAAGGCGGTTATTGGCTGTGGCTGCCTAAATAAATCATTGACAAATTAAAGACTGTTAGGATAGAATAGTCAGGCTTAAGACAGTGGGAGATGTACCAGAAGGTAATATCTTAATATTCCCACCGAGGCGTTTTTATTTGCGAACCTAAAAACTCCTCGAAGCAGGAGTTTTTTAATGGCTAAAACAAGACAACAAAAGGAAACTTCAGTTCAAAATATGGCTGATAAGCTTAAGCTGGCTAAATCAGTTGTTTTTACTGATTATAAAGGCTTAACTATGAAACAGCTCAGTGACTTGCGTGACAAACTGCGTGAGCAACAAGCAGAATTTACCATTACCAAAAATACCCTACTTTCCCTGGCCCTTCCCACCTCTCACCTCCCACTTCCCACTTCCAAACTGGAGGGTCCCACTGCCACTTTATTTTCTTATGATGATGAAATTTCCCCTATAAAAATTCTGGTTAAAGCCTTAAAAGATGCTGGCATCGGTAAAGTTAAGGCTGGATTTTTAGGTATGGACTTTTTAGATGAAGCCAAAATTACCCAGCTGGCCACCTTACCTACCAAAGATGAGCTTAAGAGCAGAACTGTTGGAGTCTTAGTTGCACCTATCCAGGGATTGGTTGGTGTTTTGCAAGCCAATTTAAGGAATTTAGTCTATGCATTGAGTGAACTACAAAAAACGAAAGGAGGTGTGTAATTATGGCAGACGATGCACAACAAGTAGAAGAAAAAGTCGCAGAAGCTGAGCAGAAAGCTGAGGAAGCAACCGAAGCTGCAGCCGAGGCTACTGAAAAGGCCGAAGAAGCAGTTGAAGAAGTTAAAGAAGCTGCTCCAGTTGAAGAAAAGAAAGTTGAAGAACCAAAAGCAGAAAAGCCTGAGGCCAAACCAGCCAAACCGGTTTCAGCCAGTTTGGAAAAAATTATAGAACAGATTGAAAAATTATCAGTTCTAGAATTAGCTGATTTAGTCCATGCTCTAGAAGATAGATTTGGAGTTTCCGCTTCAGCTCCGGTGGCACAAGTTGCAGCCGGTGGTGGTGGAGGCGCAGCTGGAGAGCCAGCTGAGGAAAAAACTACCTTTAATGTGATCTTGTCCAGTGGTGGAGCTAATAAAATTTCAGCCATTAAGGCTGTTCGAGAATTGGTACCAACTTTAGGTTTAAAAGAAGCCAAAGATTTGGTCGAATCAGCTCCAAAACCAGTCTTGGAAGGAGTTAATAAGGCCAGTGCTGAGGAAGCAAAAACCAAATTAACAGCAGCAGGAGCAACTGTTGAACTTCAATAATTAAGATTTCTTGAGGTTGGAGATGAGAAGTGAGAACTTGATGTCTTGACACTATCTGTTTTGTTATGATATACAAAGAAATAGAATGCCAGATAAATTATCACTTGAGAATCTCCCTGATCTTCTAACAGTTAGAGAAGTAGCAGAAGTACTAAGAGTATCTCCTTTAACCATTAAAAGATGGGGTAAGAGAGGAAAGTTACCTGCAATTAGAATAAATTCCAGAGGAGATAGGCGTTATAAAAAAGAGGCGGTCCTTTGGCTATTAGGTATTACCCAAAAAACACCATTAACAGAAACCCCCACACAAACCTCCTATTAGCAGTTTATCTAATGTTTTGCTAAATGCTATTGAATATCTTGTCCCAAAAGTAAAATCTCTATTTTACTCTGTAGTTATCTGAGGATGAATCGAATAATTAGGATTCTGTTTAAAACTAATTTCTCCTTTTTTCTCAATCACATAATAAACAAAGCCCTTTTTTTCGATAATAGGTTTTGAATCTTCAAATCTTTGTTCAGGAAAACTATTTCTTAAAACAACTAAAAAACTGTTACCAGTATTGACAATTACCATACCCCAACCAGCCGGAACTGCCACAGCTCTTCCAGGACTTAAAGTCACTACTTTAAACTCTTTAGCCTCCCCATTATCATCATTTCTTTGCATCAACATTAGCCCTTGTCCATACAAAGCCTGATAAGATTGCATTCCAGGAAAACTACTGAAATAGCCAATTGTCTTATTAAATTCAGGATCGTTTTTTCCCGGAGAAATTACAAAAATGACTTGTTCTCCTTCTTCTATTAAATAGTAAGGGTTTTTTATATCGCTTTTGACCTCACTCATCAATACTTGTTTTAATTCTTTAGCGGTTTTAGCAATAATCATATATACACACTATCACAATCTGTTATGCTCGCGAAAGCAGCAGAAATAAATATTTAATCAATACCAGTTGCCTATTTATTCTCCAAGGTTGCCTAACCAACCTAAACAACCACTCTAATTTTAAATTGCGAACCCATAAAGGAGCTCGTAAAACTTTTCCAGAGATATAATCAAACGACCCCCCGACTCCCATGACTACTTTAACTGGTATTTTGTCTAAATTTTTGGCCATCCATTCCTCTTGTTTTGGTGGACCAAAAGCCACAAACAAAATATCACATCTTTGATCCCGGACTTGATCTGGGATCGATAAATCATTATTGGTATAAGCCCCGACTTTTATCGGGATAACTGGTCCGCTAAGGGCATAGTTGACTATCAGTTTTGGATACTTTTTCTTTAAGCGCTCAGCAGTGTTCTTTGCTACATCTCCTCTTCCACCTAAAAGACCTATTGTAGCGGCCCAAACGCTGGCCATCTTTACTAACACCTCCATCACATCTACTCCAGGACTAATACATTCTATATCAGTTGCTAGCTTTAAACCATTACCATCAGCTAAACTTAAATCTGCCTGATTAATGATCTTTTTTAATTCCAAATCTTTTTGAGCCATCACCACTATTTCCGGATTAGGAGTAACGATATAATACCTACCCTTTTTGGATAACCATTCTTTCACAGTATCCACTACCTGATCAATAGAAATATCATCTATTTTTACTCCCAGTACATCTTTCTTCATACTTTAAAGTCACCCTTCGCTATGCTCAGGGTGACAAACTAATTTTCTCTAACACTTCCAGTGTTTGAGCAGCGCATTTCTCCCAACTAAATCTCTTTATATTGTCAAAACCTTTTTTAACTAACTGGTTTCTTATATCAAGGTTATTAACTCTTATCATTCCCTTAACTATATCATCTATTTTATAGGGATCTACCAAAACTACTCCTTCACCTGCCACCTCAGGCATGGACGAAGTATTTGAAGTAATCACCGGACAACCACAGGCCTGTGCCTCCAAAATAGGCAGTCCAAAACCTTCAAAAAGGGATGGAAGAACTAAGGCTATTGCTCCACTGTACAAGGCCGGTAATTTTTCATCAGGCACGTGTCCTAAAAATTTAACACGATCCGAAGCTAACTGATAGATTTGATCTGACATCCAACCCTTACCGCCCACAATTAATAGTTTTTCTCCCAGCTGATTAACAGCTGCAATGATTCTTTCTAAATTCTTCCTAGGCTGTACTGTTCCGACAAATAAAAAATATTGTCCAGGCTTCAATTCAAACTGTTTCAAACTACTAATCAACCTGTTTCCTTTAACTGGGCTAAACAAATTTTTATCATAACCCTCATAAACAACTTTAATCTTATTAGGATTAAGTCTAATTCTGTTAACCAAATCTGTTTTGGTAGATTTAGAAACAGCAATAATTTTACTGGCATTTTTAAGCTGTTGCCTTTGCATAAACCCCAGATATAATCGCTGCTTTAGCTGATGCATTTCAGGCAGATACTCACTACCCAGATCATGCACAGTCACGACAGTTTTAAGTCCTGGTTTTTTGACAATAGGAGTTGTATGCGCTGGAATAAACAAAACATCTAGCTGATCTTTAAAAGTCTGCAGCGCTAAACCACCTTGGGTCCACAGCCGGGGCCAGTTAATGGTTTTAATCCGGACATTATGATGTTCAATCTCTTTGTAGACTGCACCTGGTCTAACATATACTACATAGTTATTTTTCTGATCTATTTTTAAAAGAGCTTTTAGTAGCTGATAAGAATAATTTTCAGTGCCGGTTTTATCTTTTAAAAAGCTCTTTGACCCATCAAATCCAACAATCATTAATATAAGTATACTATCTTTTAGATACGGATCTTTTAAGATCCGGAGGATCGCAAGCGATCCAAGTCAGCGCTTGCTGACTGATCGTTTATAGATATCTAAATTTTCTAGGGCCATGCCGGTTCCTAAAGCCACACACAGCAAGGGGTTTTCCGCCAAAGCAGCTGGTACTCTTAAGGAATCTGTTAACAGTTTATCCAGGTTACGCAGTAAAGATGTCCCTCCACTTAAAACAATCCCTTTATCAATAATGTCAGATGCCAGTTCCGGAGGAATTTGTTCCAAAACTGTTTTAGCAGCAGAAACTATTTTTTGTACAACCTCAAAAATAGCCTCAGTTACCTCAGTTGAGGTAACTTCAACTGTTTTGGGTAAACCGGAAAAAGCATCCCTACCCCTAACCTCCATTGTCTCCAGTTCATGGTTTTTCAGTTCAACAGCAGAGCCAATTTTAATCTTGACATCTTCGGCCATTCTCTCTCCGATTATTAAATTATGCTTTTTTCGCACATAAGCTTGAATAGCCTCATCAATTTTATTGCCGCCAACTCGAACTGAATTATGTACTACCACCCCACCCAAACAAATGACTGCTGCCTCAGTTGTTCCTCCACCAATATCCACTATCATATTACCCGAAGGATTGGCAATTGGTATTTTGGCTCCAATGGCCGCGGCCAGTGGTTCGTCAATTAAAAATGCCACTTTGGCACCAGCTTGCAAAGTGGCATCCAGTATGGCTCTTTTTTCCACTGAAGTTACTCCTGCCGGAGCACAAACCATCACTTCTGGTTTAAATAGCCTGTTAGTTCCACAAACTTTATCCAAAAAATAACGAATCATCGCCTCTGTTATGACATAATCCGCAATTACTCCATCTCGCATTGGTCGAGAGGCAACAATATTACCCGGAGTTCGCCCAAGCATCTCTTTGGCCTCATTACCAACTGCTAAAACCCGATTGTCATCAGTGGTTATGGCCACCACTGTTGGTTCATTTAAAACAATACCTGCTCCAGCCAGATAAACTAGTGAGTTAGCTGTACCAAGATCAATACCAATACGTTTGGAGGGATTAAACATAACTTAGGCTGTCATTTTAACAGTCAGTTTAATCAGTCACAAGATATACTAAGTGGATAAAAAGGTATCAGCTTGCAGCTAACAACAAACAGAAAAAATGTCTGCCGACTGCCAGCTGTTGACTTTGCTGGCTATCTCAGATTAATACCGTAAAAATTGGGCTCTGAGGCTGTTGGAGTTGGGAATGAACTGATAATGACCAGTCTTGAGCTATCTGGCCAAGGAAAAACAAATGAATCTTCAAATTTTCCTGCATAAATGATGGCTTTATTGGTTCCGTCAAAATCAACAATCGAGATTATACCCTCTTCTACCATTATTATATGCCTTGAATCAGGTAGCCAAGAATGCACTTTGGCAGAGGGTAAATCATAAGACTTACCTGCCTCAATATCAAAAACTTTGAATTTGAGAGAATCTTCAGGCTTGGGCTTCGCTTCACTGCCAGCTTTCAAGCTATCTGAGGACTGACGACTGCTGACTGATGACTCCACAAACATAAACTTTGTTTCATCCGGCGAGAAACGCAAGCTACTGGACGAAGAAGCTATTTTTTGAATATTTAAATCTTTAATAGATTCAATTCTAGCGATATCTTTAGCTTTTGTATCTTCATCCCAACCTTTTAAAGTTGAATCCAAAATAGCAGTAATATCTCTGGGGTCAGAATTTAAGCTTTCATTATTTAAAGAAAAGTTATTTTTACCAACTGTTGCCAAAACCTCTTTAGAATCAGGCGACCAACGAAGAGTCGCATTTGAATAATCAACCACCCTGGTTTCCGCAATTTGGTGCGGCTCAGAGGAGCGGGCAAAAGCAATTGGTTGATTGCGGCTCATGGTCCAAACCCAAACACCGGCTTTTTTTCCAGTTGGGACAATAAAACTAAGCTTTGCTCCATCAGGGCTAAGCACTGGATTAACAACTCCTGTAAAGGTCAGCGGATAAATGGTTGGAATAGCTGGAAAAAGAGTGATTTTTAAGGCACTAACCAGTCCTTCTTTAACCTCAACCGATCTTTCCCAGGGAATAAACCCCTCTTTAATAACCTTGACAGAATAACTTTTGGGCGGCAGAGAAGAAACCGTGGCATTAGTAGCAGTTGTTAGGTGTCCATCAATAAAAACTGAGGCAGCATCAGGCTCTGAGGAAATGTTAATGATGCCAGTGCCAACAATTCTTTTTTCTTTTGTAGAAACCGTATAGCCTTTGGCCAAAAAAATTGCTATCGCAGCCACCAGTGCCAGGACTACCAAGGTGATGATGGTAATAATAAAACGTCGTGACATTCTATAGTATTGTACACTTAAAACTAGCTGTTTACTAGTCTGGCCCTAACAATTAGCCGATTAATCAATGTGCCGGGTGGATCACATGTTTGCAAAGTTAACACCGGGCTGTTATACCTATTGGTTAAATATGAAATATCGCCAGGTGAAACAATATTTTTATCAAAAACTACATAATCATATCTAATATTGCGATAAAAAATAATCACCCTATCCCCTGGCTCCAGTTCTTTCAGCAGGTAAAATATGGCATTATAGCGGATAATGTTCCAGGGAGCATCAGTTGAATGAGAAAAAAGGTATAAATTGCCGTTTTGTCCCGGAGGAGTTGAACCCAAGGCTTCGGCTACCCCAAAGGAAAGTGCTTTAACATAGTCCCGCTCGTTGGCAGTATCAACATTGGCAATTATTTTGGCATTGGCGTTTATTTTTTCAATCACAATACCATACTCTGTAGAGACAGGAATAATGGTGTTTTCCTGAGGTGTAAGTGAACCAAAACTGGTTTCTTGGTTTGATTGCTTTCCCTTTGCTGGTTCTGCTGGTTGAGAAAAATGAGGGTTGGCAATTTGTCTTTTAACCCCAAAAACTCGATCTACTCTATAACCTACCTCTGCACCAACCACTGGTCCCAGCACAAAAATAAAACTCAACAGTCCGGCAAAAAAGATTAAATAACCCAAAAATCTAACAAATAGTATGGTTTTATAACGTTTACTCATAAGTATCCCTGGAGGGAATTGCACCCCCGACCTTTCCCTTAGGACGGGACCGCTCTATCTACTGAGCTACAGGGACAAACATAGATATTTTAACACTTCTGGGAGTATAATTTTAACGAGGACTTCTATCCCGGGGTGTAGTGAATCGGTATCACGCTGCGTTCGGGTCGCAGAGACACTGGGTTCAATTCCCAGCACCCCGACTCTTCGATTCTCCGCTCCTGTTCGACTCTAACTGGGTTCAATTAACCAATTCTCTAATTTGATTGGCTCTAACAACTCCCTTATCCAAAACAAAAGCAGTAATAAGCGGATCTGCCTCGGTAACGTCAAAATACGGATCTCTAACCTTTGTACCCTCAGGAGTTCTATCATCTATTATTTCTGACCCATCTCTTTCCTCAATTGGTATGTCATCGCCTGTTTCACAATTCTCATCTATAGTAGTATAAGGAGCAACAACATAAAACGGGACTTGGTCAAAATAAGCGCCTATTGCTAAAGCTCTGGTACCAATTTTATTGGCAGTATCTCCATTGCGGGCAATTCTGTCTGCACCCACAAAAACACCATCCACTTTCTCCTCCCTCATTATATAACTTGCTGCGCTGTCCACTATCAATGTATTATTTACTCCATATCTGCCTAATCCCAAGTAGTCAATCTCTTACCTTGATCCCAAGGCCTGGTTTCTTTAACATAAACATGGATGTTTAGACCTCGCTGGGCTGCTCTTTTGAAAACACTCAAGGCGCTTCCTTCTCCAACCAAATCACCTGTATTGCAGTGAGTCATATAATTTCCACCATCATGAACTAATGCTTCACTATTTTGAGCAATTGCTTCATTTAAAGATTTTCCTTCTGTCAAGTATTGATCTGCTCTTTGAACTACAATCTCAGGAGAGTAATTCTGAGAATTTAGATCTGCAGATGCAATGTGCCATGCTTTGGATAAATTAATAGCAGTAGGTCTAGCTGCCGCTAACCGCTGACATTCGCTTATTAAAGTTTCATAACTACAACCTTGTCCTGCTCTTAAACCAGCATACGCAGCCATAAAATAGCCTAAAAGTGGAGCTCCTCGAACCCCTAACCCTTCTACTAAATCATAGGCAACCTCAATCCTGTCTACATTTACATAAGTTTCAGTTCTAGGTAATAATCTTTGATCAAGCGCTTCAAGCCTAGTCCCGTCAAAACGCATTGCTAGTGATTCAAACTCTTGCATTGAGGCCTAATTTACATCTAAGTAATGTAAATGTCAATCTATTAGTATGAAGTGTTAACGAGATAACGTAACTCGGTCAATATACTCAACTGTTTGTTGATATGCCTCATCGATAGTACGTCCATAGAAAAAAAGTCCATCTGGGTGACTTGGTGTTCCAAAGGCACCGGTATCTTCATCAATTCTATCCACCACATCTATTGCTTCATGGGCAAATCCAATCGTTCCATATCCATATCTGCCTGCTGACTCAACAATCCCCAACTCTATAGCTCTTTGTTGTCCTTCCTGATGGTGTATATGGACAACAGCAGTTACTAAGGGTCTTCGTCGTGCTATAGCAAGCAAGGTTCTTGACTCCGATGAGGGTATTTGTGTACCTTCATACGGAACATCTTCTTGATCTACATCAGCTTCTGGAGGAATTAAGGCATATCCATTCTGATCTAAATACTTTGTCGCTTGTGTCTGCGTTGCGGTAACAATTAGCGAGCCATCTTCCGCCAAAATTGCTACATTTCCATGACCAGTCCCATTTGGATATACCCCTATTAATCCTTTTTCTCTTAAACTATTTCTATAGTTATCAAGCTCAGTTGGGAAAGGAGGTGGCCTGAGAGAAACAGATCGAGGAAGGAATTTTATAACTCCATCTAATATTGGCTGATCTGCAATTCTTTCACTTGGGGAGCCTTCAAGTCTGCTCATAATTACATGTTTGTTATATCATTTAGACAATTCAAACCAAAGCTTAATTTCTTTTTCTGCTTCTTCAGGGGAACCTGAGGCATGGATTAAATTATAAACAGGCCGCTCTTCCTGATTGGCTTTTAAAATAGAATCTGTTCCCAAATCTCCTCTAATTGTACCTTTTTCTGCAG
>OBEQ012731325.1_pt1 | contig 11213 bp, 12 predicted proteins | sample 1670901 | NCBI WGS metagenome assembly OBEQ01 (sample SAMEA104232315, study PRJEB22302) | groundwater metagenome | biome: forest; feature: aquifer; material: groundwater | place: USA | collected 2011-08-07 | depth 5.4 m | reverse complement strand
GGTACCGTCCGCAAACCATCCGTGGAGAAATTTTGACTTCGGAAAGAAAAACGAAAAAATCTCGATTTTCGCTCCGGAACATTACACTACAGTATTACAAGTTAATCAAGTATGACATTTCTACTTTGGAGAGGGTATGACATTTCTACTTTGGTTTGACAGTTTTCGTTCATTTGTCTATCCCGCAATAAAAACCCCGCGCAGCCAAAGCCGTACGAGGTTTGTTCCATTCTATTTTATTCTTTTGAGTCCAAAGCATCTGAAAACGCTTTCAACCGGCGGTAGGTGGCGAGAAAATCCAATATCCTCCCCCAATTATTGGTAATGGTCGAGAAGTTCATGCTCGCTTCATTAAAGAGGAAAAAAATTCTCATCATGACGCCAAACCTGACGATACCGTCCACATACCATCCGCCCACCACATAAATAGGGAGGAGGAGTGTGGCATGCCAATAAAAACTGTTCCATGCCTTGAACGGTATCGCCCGAAGCCACATTCTGGAGTAACTCACATACACCCCCTCGAATAACGGTTGGGGAAATTCCGAACTCGCGGCTTCGCCTCCTTGTTCGAACGACTCAAGATTTGTTCGGAGACTCGCTTCCGTTTCTTGATTGTGCTTTCCCATTTCAATAAGAGGGCGGCCAATCCAAAATGAAATGCTGCCGCCGATCAAAGCGCTGACAACAATCATAACGGCGAGGACACCTGGAATATCCGCCACCCAAGGCGACCGAATCTTAAGAAGCGGGCTGAGTACCCACAACTGCGGCAGATAAAAACCGAGCAGAACTAACGACCGCAGTATCTGAAAACCCAATTGTTCCAAAAAGACCGTACACTCATACACCGCGTGCTGAATCAGCTGGCTGGCGCGGTGGTGAGAAACCCTGCTGTCTTGAACAATCCATCTTTGCATCAAATCTTCAGAAACGGCGCGCCTCCAAAGGAGACCAAAGTGCCGACCGAAAAATTCATCAAGCGGATCGTTCAAAAAATATCCGAAACGTATCCACGCAACAAGCGTGATAAGCTCAAGAAGCTTGGCGTGCGTCAAGGGTCCTTGTTTCCAAAAATCACCAAGATCTTGCGCAAAGTAAGACAGCTGGAGATTAATATACAAATTAACCCCCAAGAAAATAAGCAATAAAAAACTAAGCCCCCACGCCTTACGACGATATTTTTTGGAGGCGAAAAAGGTTTTGAATAACATGTCACACCTCCTCTGTGTCAAAGAAATTAAGTATGTTTTTATACTACCAAAACTTTACGAAAATGTCAAGTTTTTACCCCCCGACTGTCACCCCCCGACAATAAGCCGGAAAAGGTATGCCACCACGGGAGAAAGTATGCCGCTGACGAAAAAAATGAATATGCCGATGAATACGAGCCAGTAGCGCTCCATGAAGTCTTGAACATGCCGCATGTGATACGGGAGAATTGAAAAGAGGATTTTTGAACCGTCGAGCGGCGGAATGGGGACGAGGTTGAAGACGGCAAGGACAAGATTGAGGTACACGATGAGGTGAAGTATTTCTGCCGGTGCGGGGGGTATTCCCGCCACAAACCGAAGGATAAGCCCGAAAACAAGGGCGACAAGGAGGTTGGAGAGCGGCCCTGCGACAGAGACTTTCGCCTCGCCCCACTTCTGATCCCTCAGATTATACGGATTATACGGCACCGGTTTTGCCCACCCGAAAATAAACCCACCACCGAAATAGGTCAGCATGGGGACGACAAAAGACCCCATGGGGTCAAGGTGTTTGATGGGATTCAAAGTCAGCCGCCCCGCGTGCCTCGCGGTACTGTCGCCCAATATATTCGCCACAAAACCGTGCGACACTTCATGTATCACAACAGAAAGAATAAGGATGGCGATATTAAAAATAAAATCAACCTCTTGCATAATGTAAAATTTATGATAGCATAGGAGAACACAAAGTAACAGTAGGGGTAAAAATCTGAACAAAACCAAAAAAAATCGTATGGCAGCAAAAACATGTCCAATATGCAATAAAGGGTCGCTCATGGCGGGAGGATACTCCAATCGTGTTCGAGCTACCAAGTTCAACCCGACCGGCAAGGTTCGCAAATACCCGAATCTACAATGGGCGCCCCTCTCGTTCGGTGGTCGCATCAAGCTTTGCACCCGCTGTATCAAAGCCGGCAAACACCTCGAAATACGAGAAGTGAAATAAGGAAAAAAGCCCGCACGCGGGCTTTTTTGTTTCTTTTTCCCGCCCTTGACAACACCGCGGGTACAGTTCGAATATGCGAACTGTACCCGCGGTGAGAATAAAACCATTTTTTATTTTTATTTTTGCACCGAATAAGAAATGGTATTCCCGTCCGTCGTAAAAACAATCCGCCCATGCAAATCAGTACGCAAAACCGGCACGCGGTATTTTTCCGCGAGGTCAAGGACTTCCTGGTGCGGGTGTCCGTAGCGATTGTCCTTCCCCGCCGACGCTACCGCATACTCCGGCGCAACATCTGTCAAAAACATCTCGGACACGGAGGTGCGCGAGCCGTGGTGTCCGAATTTCAAAACATTTGAACGAAGCGCAGCACCATTTTTCCCCACCAGATATTCTTCCTCCGCTTTCGGGAGGTCGCCGGTAAACAGAAACGATTTGTTGCCGTACGTGAGCCGCACGACGATGGACGCGCGGTTAGTATCAATCCGCGCCGGCAAATCGCGGTCGGGGTAAAAAATTTCAATGGTCGTATTTTTATCGAGGTGAATTTTCATGCCCGCCCGCGCGAGAATTTTTTGTATGCCCGCCTTTTCTCCAGCCTGCTCCATCGCCAGATAGTCGCCATTGTCGGAAGGAACGCCCGGCTCAAACAAAACGCCGACGCGGTAGCGTTTGAACACTTCCGGCAATCCGCCGATGTGGTCTTGGTCGGGGTGTGTAGCGATAACCACATCAATGTCGCGGTCGTAAAACGGCATCATGCGCCCAAGCTCGGAAAGCACTTTGCCTGAAGGCGGACCGCCGTCAATGAGCGCTTGATTGCCGCTCGGCGCTTCAATAAAAATCGCATCTCCTTGCCCGATGTCGAGAAACGCCACCGTGAGTTTTCCGCCGCGGTCTTCCGCCAGAGCCGCGTACCAGACAAATGCGTTCAGTGTCGCCAAAACGAGAAGAACGTAAATTTTTAGGCGATGCCGATAGTCTTTTGGGGGCTTCATGGTTGAGATACTATCATAAAAATATAAAAAACCCGCACGTATTCATACATGCGGGCTGTCAAAAAACAAATATCATCATTTTTCTGCTCCTCTTAAAACAGTGAGCAAAGGAACTCGATTAATGAGAAGAGCTATCCAAAACCCGAGAAGCACTCCGGGGATGAGATAGAGTGTCGCGGGTTGAGAAAAGTTAAATACGTTAAGTGCTGTCACCGCAAGCACCATCCCAAAAAAATATCCGGCAATTGCGCCAAAAGGAAGAGCTGGGAGCGAGCGAATCTTTGCTTCGCGAAATGCCGCCATAATGAGGATGCCTGGCAAAATAATATCGCCCAAGCCAATCATTTTCACCTTGGTAAACAAGAGCGCCGGGGGCAAAGACATGCCGATGGGCGTAGTACCCGCGCTTTCCGCCACCTCCTCCATAAATCCGGAGAGAAAAACCATTGAAACGTCGTAAAGTATTACCGCGAGCGATAATATGAGAGCCTCTTTGAAAGATATTTCTTTCAAAATAATAAGGGCAAAAAATGCCGTAAAAAGAGACACGACGCTGGTCGTTATCCAGTGAGGATAAAAAAACCATATGCCGGAAACCGCCGCAGCAAAAATAAGCGAATATATATGCGGATATGGCAAAGACCGGAAAATGCTCATTTTGCTCGTGAAAAACAACATAAAGAAAGTCGCCAAGAGCGCATACACGCGTATTGATAGTCCATACCTCACCAAAAGAAGTATGGTGCATATCATTACCGTAAGAACTAACGCGACCATACATATTCGCCCTACTATGTGCCTCCACGTGCGACATTCCCTAAAGATGAGTCCGAAAGAGTTCGTTCCTTGTGGCGCAAAACGCCCCACATTAAAGGAAAAATGCCCCGCCAGAAAAAATATTGACGCAATCGCGCCACCGTACAACACAAGCCAAATGACCGATACCATGACCAATCCTCCTCTAAAAATTAAAATTTCAACGAACGATACTGTACAAATTATACTATGATAATAGTTACTCTGTCAATATACGGCACACACTCGCAACTTCCTGCAGTATCTTCTCTATTTTCTTCTCATCCATGCCGAGCGAGCGCAACGCATTTTTCCGACTGCCGAGGTCGCGGCAAAGGACAATATCATTTTCCATCAGACGCTTTTTTTCTCCGCCCGAGAGAGTCGTGAGTACCGTGATGGGGTGCGAGCCGGTTTCGTTCACCATGTCTTGCAAATTCCCCGTGTGCGGATAATTCCACCCAATCATTTTCAAACCCGCGCACATGCCGTACTCTATCGCTTTTGAGGTGAGCTTGGTGTTGGTAACCAGCCACGCTTCATGAAACTGCTCGCCCTTTTCGGAAAGCGTCTTGTGTCTTTTTTCAATGTCGTTGTCCCGCCCTTTCACATAAAGCGCCACTTTCAGGTCGGTCTTGAAACCGTCTTCGTGGTGAAATTTACATTCGATAAGCAAATGCGTGCCGTCCTTTTTCGCCGACACATCCACCTCATGTTCAACGCAAAAACCCTGCACCATTATTCCGACAGAAACCTCATACCCTTTCGCGCGAAAAATCTCGCCAACGAACCGCTCGAACGGAAACCCGCTTGGTCCGAGGTCTCTGATGGCTCTTCGCAAACTGTATTGCGCGGCAACGCCCTTATGAGTTTTTTTCAAAAGTGCGAAAGCGTGTTTGTAAATGCGCCCGGTGCTCATGCCGTCCCGCAACTCGGAAAGCACGTGCAGAACCGTCTTTGAAATAATTTCTTCCGATGCGCCGGAACGACGAAGAGAATCGCGCAATTTGTTTTCATCAAAAACTTCTCGCTCGCCGTTCGCTTTCACGATAAAGTGTTTTGGAAATTTTTGTGCTGTGGATTGTTTTATCATGGTTGTATTATCGCACATTCCATGCCTATGCTACAATACTTTGTAATGGACACAGAAACCATCATCACCTCATTTAGCTACGCGGGCATCTTCACGCTCATGATTTCAAACGGCTTTATCAGCTTCCCTTCAAGCCAGATACTCTACATCATTGCGGGGTATTTTGTGTTTACCGGCGCGCTTAATTTGCCTCTCGTGATTATTGTCGGCGCGCTTGGCAACACCGTCGGCAACATCATCCTCTATGAAATCGCGCGACGGAAAGGTTTGCATTACCTCACGAAGTTTCAAATCTTTCGCGAGCGGGACATTAAAAAAATCCAAGCGGTCTTTCAAAAGAAAGGCGCGTGGTTTCTTGCCGCGGGCAAGCTCGTCCCCGCGCTCAAGGTTTTCATTCCCATTCCCGCCGGACTTTCCAAAATGAACCGCGCTCTCTATGTGCCGATTATCCTCATCACCTCGACCATCTGGACATTTCCCTTTCTCAGCATCGGCTACTACTTCGGCAAAAGCTCAAACGTCTTCGGAAAGTACGCCGTCATCATGGCAATCATCGCATTCATCGTCGCCGCGGTTTTCTACCGCTTCATGCAGAGCGATGAGGTGATACAAGAAATTGAAAAATAATTCAACCTGTTAATCCTGGCATATGCTAGGATTAACAGGTGGAATAAAAAAGTAAAAAATCCCCCGAGCTAAAGGCTGGGGGATTTTGCGGTGATTTTTATTTTCGAGGCATGGTCTTGGCTTGTTTATGGAAGACGTAACATTTCCAGCCAAGCACAGCGGAAAAAATGAAATATCCGCCAAAACCAAAACCCATAAAAACGCGAATCAAATCCACAAGGAAACACAGAACGCTTCCGATCAAAAGAACCCATGACGTTTTGACCATATAGACGCGGTCTTTTATGTTTTCCGGCTTCCCCGCCCATGTGGCTTTTAACACGCCCCACCCGGAAAAAAACCACGCGGCGCACACCAATACAAAAAGAAAAACATCCAATATCCGAACGACAGTATCAAACATAAAGCCTCCTAAAAAATCTTGCAAACCTGCTTCCGTTATACGGCATAACTGCAAAAAAGGCAAACCCGTTCATTCGTCTTTTTTTATGTATTGCTTACAAATAAAAATTCCGAGAAACGCATATGCGCCGAGAAGCACCCACACGGGAAATTCCGGAACAGTCACGGCAGCGAAGGGGAGGTGCGAAAAAAAGTTTACCGCGCTGAGAATGTATGCGAGAAAAAGATAGGTAATGAAACCGAAGAGCGATGCGATGCCGGCGGAAACGAAACCCGCCATGCCGGTGAGAAACCCGAAGAGCATCGCGCCGGGGATTGCCGCGAGTATGAAAAGATTTGCCGGAAGCGCGACAAGTGAAAGGTTGCCCGTCTGATACAAGAGAAGCGGGAGAACAAAAATTTGTGTTGCAAGCGTGGCGGACGCAACTTCGCGCAAGAGAAATTTTTCCGGCACAAATGTGAGTCGCGCGGAAATTTTCTCACTCAAGAGCAAGAGTCCGAGCGTTGCGAGAAATGAGAGTTGGAAAGATGGGTCGTGCAAAAGAATCAGCGGGTTTGTAAACACCATCAGGAACCCGACGATAAAAAGCAGATGAAGAACGTCCGAGGTGCGTCCGGTCGCGCGCGCGAAGATGATGAGCCCCGCCATGATTGATGCACGCACTGTCGCCGTTCCCGCTCCGGTCATAATCGTAAAAAGAAAAATACTTGCGATGCCGGCAGCCGACCGAAAACGCGCCGGGAAAAATGAAAACACGCTCATAAAAAAATAGGCGACGAGGGTGATGTTGTAGCCGGAGAGGACGATGATGTGAATGACACCCGCCGCGCGAAAATCATTTTCAAGTTCTTTTCCGAGAGAATGTTTCGCGCCGACCAAGAGCCCGCCCAAAAGGCTCGAGTGCGGTTCGGATAGCACTTGTGAAACGCGATCAAGAAATGCGTGCTTGACGGCGAAGAGAGAACTCGTAATTGTATTTCCCTCTCCGCGCGAAACAACTTCAACGTTCGGGAAATTCATCACTGAAAAAATTCCGTCCTTCTCAAGATACGAAACATAATCAAAGACGCGACCGTTCTGTCCTTTAAAATTTTTCGGCGACACAAGTTTTCCGCGCGCGATAATTTTATCGCCGTATTCAAATTCCGGATACCGCCTAACGACAAGCAAAACTTTTTCGCCACCATTGATGCGTGCAACAAGATGCGCGGAATTTTCGCGAATGTCCGGCTCATCGACAATCACCCCTTCGAGCGTTGTCTGTTTGCCGAGCATATTTTTCAAAACGGAATCCGCTCGCGTGTCGGCAAACTCAATCCGAAAAATTCCGAGCGCGAACGAGAAGAGAATAAGCGCAAAAAGAATGTTTCCTAAAAATAATTTCCTGCCGAAATACACCCGTGAAACTGCGAAGATAATCCCTGAAAGAAAAAGTAAAAATCCGGCAAACCAAAAGCCGGGGGAAGCGAGCGCCCCGAAAGCAATGCCGCCGAAAAATCCGAAAATTCCACTGCGAACATATTTCGACATGCTTATGGTATACCAAATACGCTAAAAATTTGCGAATTTTTGTTTTTTGAAAACTATCTGCTACAATACCGCTATTATGAAACCGGAACGAGAAACTTTTGTCGCATTTTTTTTCACCCTCTCTCTGTCGCTTGCGGCGGGGGTATGGTTTGGGTCTTATTCTCTTGATTTTTTCCGGCTCACACAAAAAAATATGGCGGCGGCGATTGAGGCGATACCCGCGGCGCGCGAAGGTGTCCGCGTGCCGATTCTCGTCTACCATAGCGTGCGGCCGCACATCGCCGGAGAGTCTTCGTATCAAGAAACTTACGACATTACGCCGGAACTTCTCCGCAAGCATCTCATATATCTGAAAGAAAACGAATACACCGCCATCTCATTTAACACGCTTGCCGATCGCTTCGACAAGGGCATATTGCTCCCCGAGAAACCGATCATTCTTACTTTTGACGATGGGTGGAAAAACCAATACGAATATGCCTTCCCTCTTTTAAGAGAATTTCATACGACGGCGACTTTTTTTATTTTCACGAACGCCGTTAATCGCGGGCACCATATCACTTGGGGACAGCTCCGCGAAATGCGCGATGCGGGAATTTCAATTGAAGCGCACACGAAGACGCATCCGTATCTCAAAAAAATTAACGACACGGAAGAACTCTCGCGCGAGATTGCGGGGAGCAAAAAAATTCTTGAGGAGGAGCTTGGCATTGCCGTAACTTCATTCGCCTATCCTTTCGGGCAATATGATGATGTGAGCATTGCGAAAGTAAAAGAGTCCGGCTTCCGCGCGGCACGATCGCTTCGCGCAGGTGTGATGCAAAACGAGAGCGAGCGATACATTTTGCGCGCGAGTTTGGCGACCGATAATTTTGAAGAGTTCAAACGATTTTTAGAAAAATAACATCATTCCCTTGTTCGCATATGCGAACAAGGGAATGATGTTATACTCCCCACTCGCGCAAAATTTTTCCTTCGTCTTCTTTTGAGAGAGCTTTTTTGAATTTTGCCGGCTTTCCCTTCACGCAGACTTCGCACTCCGCCCACGTTTTATGATACATAACTTTGCCGTCAATCAGACTTAAATATGAAAACGCTTTCGCTTTGGAATGTTCTTTGTTTTTTGTCCGCGCTTTTTTTTGCGCAACATCATGAGAGGTGTCGAGTATGTTTTTTACCGGATACCCGATGAACGTATCGTCGTATAATTTTTCCGGATTGCCTTTGGCGAACGATACCGCAATCTCATCTGCGCGTTCGTTCCCGACAACGCCGACATGCCCAGCGACATATTTCCACTCGATTTTTTTCCCTTCCGTTACCGCAACAAGTTCTTCCCAGAGGTCGCGATTTTTCACCTCTTCTTTTTCTGAATTCTTCCAGTTGTTCCGCTTCCACCCATGCACCCATTTTGTGATGCCGTTAATCACATAGCTTGAGTCGGTGTGCAAGATTATTTGAGAATCTGAAGCGACGTTTCGAAGCGCGGCGATAATCGCCGAAAGTTCCATGCGATTATTCGTTGCGATCTTCTCTCCCCCGCCCAACTCTTTCACTTTTTCCTCCGTTACGACAATCGCTCCCCACCCGCCGGAACCCGGATTTCCGAGCGATGAACCGTCGGTAAAAATATAAATTTTATTTTTGTTTTCCATAAAATAACTCTATCAAATTATTTCACTTTTTGAAATATCAACCACCCGCAACCGCAGCTCCGGAAAATTGCGGAACATGGATTTTTCGAGGCTCGCTATGAGATTTATTTTCTCCCCAACACCGAGAAGGATTCCACCGAAAGCGGTTTCGTCGGTAAAAAAGGCGATGGCGGGAATAGCTTTTCCTCGCGAGTTTTGGAATTGGAGTTCAAGATGCTCTTTGGCTTTGCCGAATTTTTTGACCGCAGTAATTTCCGCGCCCTCAAACAGAAAAACGGGCTTCGGGTTTTCCATGCCGAACGGCGCGAGTTCTTCGATTTGTTTGTACGTATTCCAATTTACTTCGTCGAGAGAAAGCGCGGAGTCAACAACAATAGTTTCTTTTGCATTTTCTTCCATCCCCTCATTTTCCATGTTTCGATAGGCTTCCGAGAGCTCAATCTCAAGCGTGTGTATGCCGTCCGGCGAAACGGTAAACCCGCCCGCCGCTTCATGTCCGCCGAACTGCAAAAGGAACCCTTCCCGAACGCGAGACATGAGTTCCACGACGGAAACCGAACCGTCCGAACGACATGAGCCTTTTATTTTCCCGTCGCCGTCTCTCCCCCACACGAATACCGGACGATGGTGTGCTTCCACCAAATTACTCGCCGCAAGTCCGAGAAGTCCGGGTGCCCAATCGGGATGCCCGACGACAATCACCTCATGCAATTCGCGCTCGCTCAAGCGGTGTTTCGCATCTTTTATCATCGAAGCAACAAGCCCCTTCCGTTGGTCGTTCAAATGATGAAGCCAATTCGCCAGCTCCTCAGCGCGCGCGTCGTCGTCAGTGGAGAGCAGCTCGAAAGCGCGAAGCGGGTGATCCATGCGGCTCGCAGCATTGATGCGCGGAGCAATCATAAAGCCCACATCGTCTTCAGTAATATGCTCTTGATTCATTTTCATTTTTTGAAAAAGCAGGCGCAAGCCTTTTCTTTTGCTCTTGCGCAAAACCTTGAGCCCGTAATGCGCGAGTACGCGGTTCTCGTTTTTGAGCGGCACCATGTCCGCGATAGTGGAAAGCCCCGCCATATCGAGCAGCCACTTTTCCCACCCTGCCGGAATCGTCTCAAAATTACCGCGAGCAATGAGCGCGGTCACAAGCTTCCACGCAACAGCCGCGCCACAAAGCATAGGGTCGGGGTAAGTGTCTTCTTTTTGTTTGGAATTTATCACTGCATAAGCTTGGGGAACCTTCCCTTCTTGAGGAAGATGGTGGTCGGTTACAATGACATCAATGCCGAGCGCTTGCGCCCGAGCCACCGCGTCCGTATCGGTAATGCCGAGGTCGGCGGTTATCATAAGCGTCGCCCCCTCTGCTGCGAATTTTTCCACCGCGGGGATATTTACGCCGTATCCTTCGTCGTGCCGATGCGGGATGTAGTTTTGAAAATTCTTGTATTCAATTTTTTTGAAAAAGTCGTGCAGAATGACGCCGCCCGGAATACCATCGCAATCATAGTCGGTATAGAGAACGATTTTTTCGCCGTTCGCGATGCCGCGCAAAATTCTCTCCACCGCTTTTTCCATATTGAAGATGAGAAACGGGTCAAAAATATCCCGCTCCCAATCGGGATGCAAAAACTTTTCCGCATCCGCCAAGCTGTCAATTCCGCGATGCGCGAGCAGTTTTTGCCGGAGTGGCGAAAAATCTTTCAGTTCTTCTTTTGCGTTTTCGGACAGTGCTTTTCCGATGATGACTTTTTTCATTAAAACAGTATAGCACGCGGTTTGAAGGAAATAGCCTTGAGCGACAGTGTCAAACCAAAGTAGAAATGTCATACCCTCTGCAAAGTAGAAATGTCACACTTGATTAACTTGTAATACTGTAGTGTAATGTTCCGGAGCGAAAATCGAGATTTTTTCGTTTTTCT
>OBEQ010228104.1_pt1 | contig 11213 bp, 12 predicted proteins | sample 1670901 | NCBI WGS metagenome assembly OBEQ01 (sample SAMEA104232315, study PRJEB22302) | groundwater metagenome | biome: forest; feature: aquifer; material: groundwater | place: USA | collected 2011-08-07 | depth 5.4 m | reverse complement strand
GAGACGAGGACGTCGAGACGATAAGTGAGCCAACCTTGAGTCGAGATAAGCGAGACGAGATTCCGCTGGGAATCCTAGATGGCGAACGTCCCGAGAAGGGGTGATTGGGAAGAGAATAATATAACAACTACACTACATGGACCATTTTGGCTAAACGGGTTTTGCCGGTGAAGGTTTTCTTTTTGAGAGTTGTGAATTTGACCTTGCCGTCTCGGATAGCAAATATGGTGTCATCTTTGCCCATTTTAACTCCTTCGCCGGCTAAAACCTTGCTTCCTCGTTGGCGAATGATAATATTGCCAATACGAGCACTTTGGCCACCAGAAAGCTTGACGCCCAAGCGCTTAGATTCAGATTCTCTGCCTAATTTACTTGTACTGCCGGCTTTGGTATGTGCCATATGATTAAATACTAGGTTTAGAACTATGTTATCAAAAATATTTAATTTTATCAAGATGTATCAAACCGACGTGGTTTTAGTTTTAGCAGTAGTTTTAATTACTATAACCAGCTACAACTTCGGTAAGATTATGGCTTTTCAAAGTTTAAAAACTCCAATAAAAATCTCGGAATTAAATTTACCCCAAGATATTGTGCGACATACTATAGGGGATAGCGGTACTCCGAAACCAGAAACAACACCGAAAGATCAAACAGTGGTAGCCTCCAAAAAAAGCAATCCAAAACTATATCATTTCACCTGGTGTCCCGGCGCCTCTAAAATAGCTATCCGGAACAAGGTTACTTTTATCAATGAGGCCACCGCCATAGCGGCAGGCTATACTTTAGCAGGAAACTGCCGTCCTTAATATCCTAGCTTATCTTTTTATTAAAAGAACCCCTTAAACCTCCAGCGATCCACCATGGGTGGACACTGAAAGTTCAAGGGGTCGGGGAAGCTCAATGCTTCAATACTTCAAGGTTCAGGCAGGCAACTTCCGAGACGCCGAGACACCGATGTTGTAGTCGAAGTCGCGCCAGTCGTTGATGCCGAGCCCGTCGCCGCCAAAGTAGCCAACGAAGACACGGCTACCGCCCGACGCAGTGTCATTCACCCTGGCGTAGACGCTGGGGTTGAGATAGATGCCCGTCTTGCGGTAGGCCAGGATGTCCTTGGAGACTTCCTCTATGGCCGTCGGCACTTCGTATTCGGCGGGGGGGAGCATTAGCAGTTGCTTGTCCCAGGCCGTGCTGGTGGATTTGGGAACGATGCTCGCCAGGAGCAGATACCAGCGAAGCTTGGCCGTCTTGGAAGCGAAGGCCTGCTGGGCATACCACGAGTCGGGGATATACGAGGCGAACCTCGGCTGACCCGAAGCGGGATGCAGTTCCTGGAACTTGAGGATGGAGAGCGGCGAACCGTTCAGCTTGTCCAGTCCCAGAAATGCGAAATGCGTCTCACGAACCGCCTTGCTCTTGTTGAAGGGGCAGGCGGCGCCCAGGACGTCTTCGCCCCACGGGAACTCGCTGACCTCTCGGAGTTGCTTCTTTGAGAAGTTGAGGTTGTAAAGCGTCGCCCACTCCTCAACCCCGAAGAAGTTCTGACCCATAACGGCACGGGCCAGCTTGTGATGCACGGACCCGTCAATGCCGCCACGGAGCATATACTGGGCGACACGCCTTGCGTAGTCAGGGTCCGAGCGAAGCCGAGCCAGATGTTGGCTGGTCACGCGGTGGAAGTCGAGCGTTTCCAAACTCGCTGTAATTTCGGAATACGGCGTTTCCCTTAATAGATTCCCCATTTTGGGTCTCCTTTTTTCTGAAATTGGCTCACCTGTTTACAGGTTCGCCGGTTATTCAAATGTAATGTACTATGTTTTAAATATATCCATTACAACGATAATTGTCAAGTTCAAACTCAAATTAAAAACCTGCGACTGGGCGCAGGTATGACTTAGATTATTTTACCGGTAGGAGTTCGGGAGGAATAATTTCTTCGAGATATTTATCAACCTCCAAGGCTTTTTCTAGTCTTATATCCCGCTCTTCTCTTAATTTACTGCCCATTACTCTAACCTTAGAATATCGAGGACTAAACGTATTAAAATATTTTTTGGACATGATCTTTTTATTTTGAATTAAAATTTGATTCATTGTTTTAAATCGCTGGCTAAATATTCCGACAAATTCGCTTTCAGTTTGAAAAACAGAATTATATTCACCGATAGCTTTTTCTATGGCAGAAAAATTAGGTGGTTTTTTTGTAATTTCAAGATATAAAAATTCTAATCTGAATGAAACGTTGGTTTCTATAACTTCTATTTTTTTATATAGGCCCTCTAGCTCATTGAGTCTTCTATTTAAGTCTGTCTCCGTGTTTTTCTGGGAGTTAAAACAAGAAGTTAATAGTACCGAGATAATAAAAAGTCCAAGAAGGATAGTAAATCCAGGACTTATCTTCATTATAATGATCCTCCTTCTATTTTTAATGTGCTAACGATAGTTGAAAATAATAAAGAAACTATTCGCCAATAGCTATTTGCTTAACCCAATAATCATTTTCCCATTCCCAAAGTGTTTTGGCAGCTAGGAACGCTTTGGTGTCGTGTTCAAGCTGGTCTAGTTCGCGCATTTCAATGTCGCCAACAGAGTCACCCCAGACATGTTCACAGGTTGATGGCCGACCATTTTTAGTTCTAATTTTTTTATTACCACCTTTCTCGCGCATTTTAGCACCACAACCGCGAATACATGGTCGAGCTTGATCAATACGCAGAATCCAGCGAGTCAAAGAAGGCATAGATGGTGTCTCTCTTAAAGCTTCGACATATGCGGCGGCTTGAATACCATAGTCACGATAAATTGCATAAGAAGTTTTAATATCCAAAACGCCCAATTTACCATCCACTTCGGCAAGGACGTCGATGGTCCCGGCATAATTGTGTTTCTTGCTTATAACTCTAGTTTCAATTTGATGGGGAATAATTTCGTGTTGTTTTTTAAAATTTAAAAAAGCGTTCACGGCCGGCTTGATGAGGTCGGGGATAGTCACTTCTTTATTATCTAGGATTGCCTCTACGGTTTCGTGGAGCAGTGTTCCCTCTTCGGCAGATTTATTTTTGATAGCTTCACCAACAGCAAAACTGGGCAAATCGGCATAATATTTATACAAGGCAGGTTTAGCTTTAATAGAGAGTATCGACGTCACACGGGGATACCAAATACCGTCAATCTCATATCCGTTGGCAGATTTAAAATTTTCTATATTTGAGTAATACATTGTTTATTTTATTTATTTTTAATAGGGAAGCGGGGCTTAGTATTTCCTTGCTCGGTCGCACAATGTAGGTTGTACGACATGATTATAATTAAAATCTGGTTTTGAAAGGTTTAACTGATCTGGAATTTAAAATTACACATATGCCTAATTTGGAGATAGGGGTAAGATTATAAGCGTTCATGAGTGACAGTATCAATTAACGGATTCGGAAACAAGGTTAAATTATTACACTAGGGAACTGGGACCACTCTCTCCCCTGTTTAAATTTTTTAAAAATTGACAACCTTATAAAAGTTATCCACAGTTAGTCGTTTTTACCAAACATTCTCACGTCAGTCAGAAATAATTTTGTAGCTTTAAAAAACGGCAAAACATTCAAGAAATATCTATAATCCACCGCTTCCCTAACTAGGTATCCTATATAACCACTGAATGTCCATCCATTAACATGAGCTACGGCGTACTTACCACCTACCGGCGCAATCCAAGAACCGTATTCAGGCTTATATTTTTTAAGTACAGTCATCTCGCTGTTTTTATTCAAAATTAAACGATAGATATTTTCAGCAGTCGCTTTCCCCTCCTCTATAGCAGGGGTGGCCATTTGAGGAACTGGTTTGTTTGTTTTAGGATCAATAAATACCGTTGCGTCCCCTATTGCGAAAACGTTCTGATGATTTTTAGTTTGTAAAAATTCATTGACCATTACCCGATCGTGCTCATCTAATTCAAGACCGCTTATTTTTTTGACAATTTCAGGTGCTTTTACGCCCGCTGTCCAAACTATCATGTCCCCCTCTATGGCCTCTCCACTTTTTAATTTTACGTTATTATTATTTACTTCGGCTATCTGTGAATTTTCCATGATATTAATGCCTAGTTTAATCAGCTGGTTTTTAATTAGTTTTCTTTCTTTTTCAGAAACCATTGGCAACATCATGGGGCCAGCCTCAAGAAGTGTAATAGATGTGCAGTTATTTTGGGTAATATTATGACGGTGAGCAATGTGGACGGTACAGTTGGAAAGCTCGGCCGCAAGCTCTACTCCGGCAAAACCTGCTCCTCCGACAATAATCTTAATTGGTAAGTTCTGCATACCTTTGGCTCCATGGTCGTAGAGCTCCTCGATCTTATCCGCTAATATAAGCCCGTCTTCAATGTTTTTAAATTTAAAAGCATACTCATCAACTCCGGGAATACCAAAAGTTGAAATCACTGAACCAAAAGCAATAACTAAATAGTCAAAATTAAAAACATTTCCGCCGGTAGTGGTAACTTGTTTGTCGGCAATATTTACGGTATCAATTTCTGCTTCAACTAAAGCAACTTTTTTATGTTTGAATATTTCACTATAAGGAATAGCAATAGTTCCACGAAGTTTAGTATGAAATGGATGTTGATGATCTACACCAAAGATTGATGCCAATTCATAAAGTGCTGGATAAAACGTCTGCTCACTAGCTCGATCTATCAAAGTTATCTTAATATCTTTGTGATAACCTAATTTTTTCTCCAAATCCAAAGCCGCTCTTATGCCTCCAAATCCCCCGCCAAGGATTAAAATGTTGATCATGATTTATTTTAACACAGGCAAGATAGAAGAAAAATCCTCCCGAGGCTCCGCGAACCCTTTTTGTTCGAAGGGACTCTCACAAAAAGGGTTCGCCTCCGCCCAGCTAGTTTACTTAACTAATTGTTTTATACCCCTGAGGAAAATAACTTATGATAATAATCTAGCGACCCAATCACCCTTTCTCGGGTACCGTCGGAACCGACCGGGCCGGTACCGAGCGTAAGCGAGGGGAGGACGGCAAGATTTAAGGGAGCCGACCTTGAGTCGAGATAAGCGAGACTGAGATTCCGCTGGGAATCCTAGTGGCGAACGTCCCGAGAAAGGGTGATTGGGGAGCGAGGTTTTAATTAAAAAAGCCTCGCAGAAGATAAAGCGCAAGGCTTTTCTATTGCGAGGCTGTTCTAGTCTTCTACTAAACTATAGCCACCATGATTAAATATTTTCTAACTTGCAACGACAATTTTTGATGAAAGAATGGGATTTAATTGAGGAGGTTCATATATCTCTTTCTCTTTTTTAGGATCGGGATTTAACCTCCATTCGTGTGTTGGATCATGTACAACGATTAAAGCAACAGCAATTCCATGATCACTATAAGTACGCGTCTTAACAATTCAACCTTCTGGAACCCTCATGCGGTCAAACGTCTCTATTCCGTAACGGTCTACTACTACGTCAAACTTTTCCCACATTTTTTCTCCTTTCATTGAGTTATGGGTGTTTTTTGTAAACTACAAGGAATTGGCTTTCGTGGACAACGGAGTTAGACACACGTGTCACGGCATAAACCTCTACCTCCTCTCCTTTCTCAAAATTATCAGAATTTGACGCTAGACAAACAAAATAATCACTACCCCCTCGTTTGATTATAATAGTCTGCAAACCGGGAATATTTCTTTGGTAATAAACAACAGTGAAGTGCCCGGGCAAAGATTCTGTAGTTATTTTTTTTAGACTCTCGGTTAGACTTGAAAGATGGTCTCCGTTGACTTTAGTAGTTGGTAAATATTTATCTACAACAACTAAAACCACAACAAGAACACCAATAAGCATAAACCCAAAAAAGAAAATCACAGCTGGATTTTTCCGCATTTTATTCTCCTTTTAGTGCCTAATAAACATAGGTAAGGTAATGCCCACAAAAATCAAAATAACGATTAGTACGTCAATCATGGTTTATTTCCTTTCTTTGAAAATTTAAAGTAAAAGAACTGTATGGTTACATTATCATATAGATTACAGGTAGTCAAGTGGGTTAAGAGAGCCGTCGAAGTAGTTGAAGTAGAGCTGGCTGTTCTTATTGTTAATGTAGGTGAAAAAGTCTCGATACACACTGAAGTGTAGATGAGAACCAGTAACATTGCCGGTATTGCCCTCATAGCCGATTATAGAGCTTGTTGTTACCGATGTACTATTAGCTAGACCGCTCGGGGATCGCATGTGAGCATAAAGCGTCACCAAACCATTGGAGTGACGGATAGCCACCCAATTGCCCCAGCCGTCATTAAAACCGCTAGCTAAGATTGCGCCATCAGCTCCAGCATGAATAGGTGTGCCATAGCCACCCGAGGTATCCACGCCGTTATGAGGCGCGCCACCGTAGCCTCCCCTTCTAGCATACGCCGTCATGCCATATCCTTGAGTAATATAATATACGTCTTCCGGCCATCTGAAAATTTTTGTTCCTTTGGGAGGTATGCTCGCCGCCGTTATATGGACAATAAAAGCCCCGGACTTCACAGCCTCGTCTTCTAGTGACTTTAACTGACTAAAAAATTCTGCTTCTTTTTTTTCAGCTTCAGTAAGTAGTTTTTGATACTGCTGTTCTTTGCCTTTAGTTTGAACAAGGAGAGAGTCTTTGTTTTGTTTATTTTCTGAAGCAATATTTTTTTGAGTAATATTTTTACTGTTTAAATCTTCCAAGTTCCTTTTCTGCGCCTCTAGGTCACTTTTCTCTTGCTGTAGCTGATCCTTTTTTTGTTTTAAATCATCCAAAAGAACAAGTAGTTTAGAATTTAAATTCTGTTCTTGATGGCTGATATTGGCAAAATTAGACAAGCTGGGATTTTGCAAGAGAATGGTGGTAAGAGATAGCTGGTCTCGCTTATAGGTTAAAAAAAGAAGATTACTAACCGTAGCCTTTTCGTTATTAATTTGTTCTTGAGTATCAAAAACTTTTGTTTCAAGATCTGATATTTGGAGCTTGGCGGTGCTGATTTGTTTTTCAGTAATTGTAATTTCGGTCTGAAGTTTAGCTATAGAGTTATTTAAAATACTTATTTGGCGGGCCAAAGTATCGGCTTGCTGATGGTTTTGAACAATGGTTTTTTTATATTGATCAGCTTGCTTGGTAAGATCGGCAATCTGTTTACGAAGATCAAGAATTTTTTGATTAATGTCATCCGCGTGAACAGGAGATACAAAATAGTAAGCTAGGAGTAGGAAAAAAACCAGATAAATAGAAAGCTTAGATATATTTTTTATTCTTAATTTCATAGTTTAGAAATTGCCTTTTTTAATCTTTCAATAGAGATTTTTAAGCCTACGGTTTTTATTATTTCAATAGGATCAGCAGAAAATTTCTCACCGCTTAAAGCCACTCGCAGTGGCCAATAAACCATTCCCCTGTCTCCGCCGAAGTTACTATTAGCGATTTCATCAAGTTCTTTACCTATGTCTTTTATGTCTAGCTCTTTTTTATTTTCCAGATGATTAGCAACTAATTCTAGTGATTTTTTAGCTTGTTTTTGGTTTCCCTTTTTCCAAATCAATAAGCTAGCTTCATATTCCGGTTCTTGAAAAAAGTAACGAAATTCCTCGACTTGATCGAAATATTCTAAACGCTCTCTCAATAATGGCGAAATTTTAGTAATAATTTCTTTATCTTTTTCGCCAAAAAACTTTTTAATAAACGGCAAGGCTACTTCTGCCAACTGACTATTGTTAAACGTTTTAATATATTGGGAATTAATCCAGTTTAATTTTTTAATATCAAAAACCGCTCCTGATCTGTGTATTTTTTCTAGACTGAATTGCTCAATAACTTCATTTTTAGTTAAGATTTCACGGTTAGTTTCGTTGGACGTCCAACCAAGTAAGGCCAGAAAATTAACTAGGGCGTCTGAAAGATAGCCCCTTTCACGATATTCAATTACCGAGGTTGCCCCGTGTCTTTTTGAAAGTTTGGATTTATCTGGCGCTAAAATCAAAGGTATGTGGGCAAATAGAGGACTATCAAAACCTAGAGCTTCTGTAATTAAAATTTGTTTGGGCATATTAGCAATGTGGTCCTCGCCCCGGATAACATGAGTAATATCCATTTCATAGTCATCGATCACAGCAGCAAGATTATAGAGAGGCGTTTGCACATCCTTAGCAATACCCATGTCCCCTATTAAACCTTCTTCAAATTCAATCTTACCTTTAACTATGTCATCAAAAAATATTTTTCTTTTTGAGTTCTCATCCACCGCCAACCTAACTATTCCGTCTCTTGTCCCTTGTTGCTTGTCCCTTGTTGCTTGTCCCTTGTATTTACAGACGTGCCTCGGTAGTTGTTTATTTTCTAGCTGGTCTTTGCGTTCCTCTTCTAATTCCTCTTCGCTATGATAGCACCAGAAAGCCTTACCACTATCCAATAATTTTTTAATGTATTTAGTATATATTTTAATACGATCACTTTGACGATAAAACTCATCCCATTCAATGCCAAGCCATTTTAATCCATCGACAATTTCATCTTCAAATTCTTTCTTAGATCTTTCTCGATCAGTATCCTCAATTCTCAAAATAAACTGGCCGGTATGATGGTGAGCAAAAAACCAGTTAAAAAGAGCGGTTCGAGCCGTACCGATATGTAAACTACCGGTAGGTGAGGGTGCCATCCGGACTCTGACTATTTTTTTGGGTACCTTGGTCATTTACCTAAATTCTATGATAAAATCAGCATCTTGTCTAAAAATTAACAAAGCCTATTCTTAAATAAGAACAATGTATATTCTCGACATTATTCCGTTAGCCTATATCCCTCGCGGTCAATCTCAAATATTGAGCTATTTTTATGATAAAAGCCTACCCATCGGAACAGTCGTTGAAGTAGATCTAAACAGGAGGAAGGTTAACGGTGTAGTTGTGGGCTTTGATACTATAAAAAACCGTAAACTAGACTTTAAAAAAAACGTTGACTTTGAACTAAAAAACGTTTCTAAGGTTCTGGATCCCGAGCTAAAGATCGAAAAATGGCAATTAGATATCGCTGCTTACTTATCAAACTATTATTATGCTCCGCTGGGCATATCACTGAAAACAGTTTTGCCGCCATTTTGGGGTAAAAAAAACTACCCAACAACGCATACTTTTGAATCTAAGACCCAAGGCTTAAAAATCAACAATAAGCTAATTCTAACAAATTTAAAAAACCACGAACTTGATTATATAGAAGAAATTGAAAAAGAAATATCTCTTGGTAAACAGGTTTTTTTGATGGTCGCCGAAAATACTGCGGCTAAGTATTTTTTGGAAAAATATGCGTCCTTAAATCCAGAGTTTGTTTCCAGTGGTCTTAGTAATAAAAAATATTATGAGTTATGGCAAAGGGTCCAAAATAAAAAAACCAGCCTAATCATTGGAACCAGAGTAGGATTATTCCTGCCATTTCAGAATTTAGGATTAATCATAGTGGATGACGAATCAAACGAAGCCTATAAATCAGACATGACACCACGTTATCACGGAGCCGATCTAGCCCAAGAAATCGCTAGAATTCATAGCGCTAAAACTATTTATAATGCCGTTGTCCCCCGCTTAGAAACGTTCAATAAGCATCCGGAAAACCATCTGTCTAATCTCAAGTTGTCATCTGCTGTTGTGAATATGATTGATGAGATTAAGGCTGGTAACTTCTCTATTTTTAGCCGTGATCTTAAAGATTTGCTTATTGATTTAAAAAATGATCAAAAAAATGCCATACTCTATATCCCCCGCCGCGGCCATGCTAATTTTATTTTTTGCCAAACCTGCAGTAAACCGATTTTATGTCCCAATTGCAACGCCTCATTGGTTCTTCATGAAATCACCGCACCAGTCCTTATTTGTCATCACTGTAATTATAGCCAGCCCAAACCAAAACAATGCTCCTATTGTAAAAGTTATAGCCTGAAATCTTATGGAATTGGTATTGAAAAAGTTGAAGATGAAATTAAAAAGTTTTTTAAATACCGAAATCTTGATCTGCCTAAATTATTCCGATTAGATAGCGGCAGCGTCAAAACTGAAGCAGAAGAAATGAAAATTATAGATGGCTTCATGAAAACCAAGGGTAGTATTATTATTACCACTCAAATAATTTTCAGCTATAAATACTTGATAAAAAGCGACGTAGCTGGCATAATAAACGCAGATACGCTCATTAATATCCCTGATTTTCGGGCTGAAGAGTCATTGTTCAGAGATTTACTTACTCTTAGTTATATGGCTAGCAAGGTTGTGATTCAAACCCACAACCCAGAACAAATCGCCATTAAACTAGCCAGTATCGGCAATCAAGAAGAGTTTCTAAAAAATGAACTTGAAAATCGAAAAGAGTTTTCTTACCCGCCATTTTCAATGCTTACTAAAATAACCTATCACCACCAAGATTCATTTCGAGCAAGGAAGGAGGCTGTGATTCTTGCTGAAAAATTAAAAACCATAATTAAGTACGAGTCTGGCCTGAAAGATATAGAAATTATCGGACCTAATCCTGGTTTTATAAGTAAGGAGCGTGGTTATTATATTTGGAATATAGTTTTAAAATTTAAAACAATAACAGGTCAAATTGATAACGAAAAATTAAAAGCGCGCAACAAATTGCTGCGCGCCGTGCCTACTGGCTGGTCTATAGACCAGGATCCAAAATCCATCATTTAGCCTAAAAAAATATTGTTCATGGTCTGCCCCCAAACATAAACATGCCTATTGAAATAACAAAAGAATCTAATAGTATATTACATCAAAAACTATCAAATGTCAATGACATAGATTTGGATATTAAAAATCTGATTGGCGAGATGAAACGACTCATGAAAGAAGCTAGCGGTATCGGGCTCGCCGCAAATCAGGCTGGCCATAATCTCCGGATTTTTGTGATTGAAGAAACCCTAGCCAAAGAAAATGAAGTTCCCGATGTTTATATTAACCCTGAAATTACCGAATATTCCAAAGACCTTATTCAAGCTGAAGAGGGTTGTTTGAGTATTCCCGAATTTTGGCCCCAAATTAAACGTTCAAAAAAAATAAAAATCAAGGCTCTGGATGAAAACGGCAAAAAAATAAAATTAAAAGCCAGGGGTTTACTGGCTCGAGTTCTACAGCACGAGACCGATCATTTGAATGGCCTATTAATAAAAGACAGGATCCACTCAAAATGAATCCCGTACGAAG
>OBEQ011943242.1_pt1 | contig 11216 bp, 8 predicted proteins | sample 1670901 | NCBI WGS metagenome assembly OBEQ01 (sample SAMEA104232315, study PRJEB22302) | groundwater metagenome | biome: forest; feature: aquifer; material: groundwater | place: USA | collected 2011-08-07 | depth 5.4 m | reverse complement strand
TTAGTTATAGAGGCAGTTAATGAATATAAAGAGGGAAAAGTGAACGAGTTAGTTATTAGTTTTATGTTGTGTGTTGCTCGCCCTGAGTGTAGCCGAAGGGTGGTTATGAGGATAAAAGATAACGACTAATATTCCAACCCCTAATAAAATAAAACCTATATATTCAAGATATTGAGGCAGATAAACAATTATTATCTTGCATTGTTCATTGTTACATTGTTTCATTGTTTCATTGCTTAACCTCCACCCATTTTCCCAGTTATTTACTAATACGTGATCTTTTAATTCCTCACCAAACCAAAATGGAAATAACTGCATTAATAATTTGTTAAATGTTAAATGTTGACTGTTCATTGAATATGCTTTCCATCCATCATCAAATGATTGAGAAAGAATCAAAATTGGATTGCTTGATTGCTTGATTGCTTGATTGCTAATATTAATCTGATACAAACTTGGGTTTGGATGTTCAACTGATAGGTTTTGTAAGGGGACTCCTTGCGAAAGCAAGGGGTCCCCTTTTAATATTTTCAGCCCTGTCAAAAATCTATATGGAATCGGATTTACAGTAATTTTCCCCAAATCGTTGACTGTTTTCATTCGACCAATCGAGATATTATCCAAATGCAAAGTATACCCCAATCCGTATTGTTCCATGGGACTGATAACGAAATAAGCGGTCGAGACACCTCTGTCAGAAGAACGTTTCGGCAAGTATGTTTCTATATCAGCACGTTGCGAATTCTTGTTAATTACAGAAAAAAGTAAACTTTTTCCCTCAATATTTCTATTTTCTACTGTCACTAAATACCCAATATCCTGTGATAAATTCGGCAGATCAAAATCCAGACAGTTGCTGGAACCGATGCTGGTTAAACGAAGAATAGGGTCAGACCTTAAATCTCCTGAAGGTCTGACCCTTATTACCTCATGAGTAAATACTCCTTTATTAAACTGGTCACAAGACTTAGGATCTAGATTCATCAGAATTGGATCCATACTAGAACTGTAATAACCATTAATCTTGGGCACACGAATTTCTAGATTTCCTTCTTTGATATAAGGAAGATCTAGAGACGCTTCAGAAGTAACAGACTGCGATAAAGACACCTCGGATGGTGGCAAGCTGAGCTTGCGAAACTCTGACTCCTCCGAGGTGGAGGAAACAGGAATAAACTCCCCATCCAAATATATCTGCGGATATTTCAAAGTTTTCCTGCTCAAATCATTCTCATCCAATTCTGTAACTTCTTTTTCATCAATAGCAGGAACTACTAATTTATATCCTGCTAATTCTTTGGGAATTTTTGCTTTAAAAGAAAAATAATCACCACGATCCTCTACCCCAAACTCCAACTCGTTCTGTTTCCTGCCGGTAAAAAGGGAGCGAAATGGATAATATACATCGGGAACAAGCATGCCCGAAGACACCTCCGAGGTGGCCGCATGGACTCCTATGACGGTGGAGGGATCAAAACCTTCTGAGGCTAAAATTTGATTGACTATATTTTTATTTTCGTGATACTCTGGAGATATGATGCGATTCTCCAAGTCTGAATATCGATTATTCTCTGATATCTGTATGAATGCGGGTGTGGTTTCTTTCGCTTTTCTATTTGCCTCACTATTCGTTGACAAAAAAGATATAGGAGTGGTACTATCTAGTTTAGGAGCAACTATATTTCTTTTGGGATTAAGCTGGTTTATAGTAAGGAGATTTAAATTATGACTACTTATATTTTTGCCAATCCTGCCTTCTGGGCGATACTTCTCATCATGGCTCTTTTCGGTATGATCACCATTCTTATGATCCGCCAAGATGGATCCGCTCGTTCTCACAAATCCTCCAAATCCTCCCGATAATTTAATATTAGGTTCACCAGATTTAAGTTTTAAGTTTTGGATTTGAGCTTTGAGCTTTGAGCTTTGAGTTTCTGTAATATAGTTCCCATACTCCTCATACGCCTTATCATAATTACCCCATTTATATCCTGGCTCTACCACCGGTAAATCTTTAGTCAAAAATACAAAATTTTTGGGTTGAGTATTCAAGTCAACTTTATAAATTTTAGTCTTGCCAAATTCCTTCTCAAGAGAAATTTTCGGTGAATTGGATAGAATTTTATCCAGTTGGTCAAGATAAAGAGTCTTGGCCGAAGAATAAGTCAAAACATTATCATCTACCAGTAACCAATTTATCTGGTATTTCTCAAGCACATTTTCAAACTTTTCCATATTTGATGAATATAAGCTATCGCTTAATTCCCAATAATAATTCTCGTTTTTATCGCTCCAAACATCAAAAGCACGATCAAGTATCGGCTGTTCAATTCCATACCAGAGAAAACCTGATCCACTATAATTCCATCTATAAAAAGTCCATCCCCAAAAAGTGTATTGGGGGAAATTAGCAATCCGCTCATTTTTATTTTGCTTTTTGAAAAAATCAAAAAGTTGAAAATACTCAGTAGGAATGAAAGCTCGTTCTTTTTCTGCAAAGAAATGCCCCTGAAAGATGGGCTTAAATAAAATAATCGGAATAACTATATACACTACTGCTATAATATATTTTGTTTTTTGTCTGTTAAATTCCTCAATAATAAAGACAACAGCTATCGCATAAAATATTGCAGTAGTAATAATATAGGTAACAATAAGTTTATTAAATACTACCCTAAATATCTGGGGAAAAAGAGGCACATTATAAAATAATTTGTCTAAGAAAATACCAATGGGGAAATCGCGAGCGATCATAAAAAATGAAAATACAAACATAAACATGAATGGCATAAGATTTTTATTTTTCTTCATTAGAATAATAAATATTCCAAAACAGGAGGTGGTAAATATTATGAAATTTATTATCCTTATAGATGAACTATCAAAAAGTCTTTTCCATACATCCAGTTGATACTTATTAGTTCCGTCAGGAACCATATCTACCGTATCAAACAAATAACTCTTCATTTGTATGACATCCTCAAGTTTACCGTACTTTATCCCCTCCAAAAGGTTATTTTCGGTCGCCATTAAATTCGTTTTCGCTTCTATGTTGATACGAGATTTTGTAAGAACAAAGTGAAGATTTGGGAGTAACCAAAATGCGTTAATTAAAAAAATGAAAAGGTATAAATATAGAATCTTTTTGATGGGGATTTTATTAAAAAGAAAAAAAATACAAAGGAAGACCAAGTTGATAAGATATACTATAAAAAATGTAGGAACATAATTTTGAGGTAGTGATAAAATATTAAGCAACAAAAATACAACTAAATTCTTTTTTGTACCGTTATTGAGAAAGCTGATTGCTGAATATAATAACCAGGGTAAAAAACCAAAATGTGTCGAAAATGACTCATAAGGAAAATAAAATATTTGAATTGTTCCTAAGTTCAATACATAGATTAATCCTGCTATAAATCCACCAAAGTCTTTCAGCCTATTTCTTGTCTGTGGCAAGATAATATCTTTGACTAAAAAATATACTCCAACCGCACCTACAATCAGCATAAAAAAATGGTAAGCGTAGCGTAAAAAGGTAATAGGAATAAAAATTGATAATATTAATAAAAAAATCTGATGAGGCAAGTCAGCAGCATGACCCATCCCGCCAAGCAAACCAACTCCTTGATACTCTTGCCAGACAGCAAAAAGAGATCGTTTAATATTCATAAATGGATTGAATTCAGGATGCAAATTGTCCCATCCAGAAAGAAAAGAACCTGGAGAATAGTTTGTAGCAATAATTATAAAAATTGTAATTAGAAGTAAAACTAAATATTTATTTTCAAGTAAGTTTTTCTTAATACTTTCCATAATCAAAGTGGCTTTACTACACGAAAACAATCATTTTTCAAACATCGTAAATTATCCGTATAAGTAAATACCCATGGTCCTTTCTCTAATATTTCTTTTTCCGTATATCGCGACCTATAAATATTTTCAGCCTGTAACCTAATGGCTAAATGTTTCCATACGCCAGTTGATATATAGTAAAAATATTCTCCAGACCAAAAGTTATTAAAAATACCAAATAAATAATCTCCATAAGTAAAAGCGTTAATATTATTATATGGTAAATTTTTAATATAAACGGAGACGTTTTCTTTTTTAATTCTGTTCCAATCTGGAGTATCCTTAGATATGGCCTCAACGATCTTCAAATCATAAAGATATTGCAACCTATAATTATCTACTATTCCTATTTGAATCAAAAAAAATACCAGAGATAGACCTGACATCAAAGTTATAATAAAAATTATATATAAATGGTTAAGATATTTATTTATAATGTGAACTGTAAGTATTAAAAGTAGGGTAACTGGTAAAAACAATAATCTAAAAGGTAGATAGTTATTTTGCCAGGATAAAGGAATTAGACTACAGATGAATAAAGCCAACCAAAAAAATAATACACTTTTGCCAGATGGAATTCTTTCTTCTTTATGAATATAATTCTTATATAAGAAAAATCCTGCAATAATTACGCAAAATAATATTAAAGGTAATTCTAATACCAAAACCAGTCCATGAAAAAGTTCTTTCCTCCAAAAACTCTGGAAACCTTCAGGAGAGATTAAGATATTAATACTACTAAATAAATTATGCCAATGTAAATAAATGGTGTTCAGATCTATTGTTTTTATTCTTGTTTCAATCTTTGCAGGAAATAAGGACCACATACCGATATAGACAAGTATCGGCAAGAAAGTGGAAATTATATATATAAGACTTTTCAATTTTATTTTTATAGAATTCGATTTACTCTTTAATAATAAATATGCAAATAAAACAAATGGAGTAAAGAATGTGGATTCATATATAAAAACAGAAAAAAGTTGTAAACAAACAAGATAGAAAATTATTTTTTTATTAAAATTATATTTTTCAAGCAGATATATCTGCAAAAATAAAAGAAAAATTACTAAAAGAGCTGAATTAGCGGATAACCAGCCATATGCTTCTACAGCAAAAGGCAAAGAAAGTATCAAGATTGCGCCTGATACCGCTAAACCTCTTCTAATATTTTGCAAAAGAAAAATTCTAAAGATCAAATATCCAGTTAAGAAATAAATTACTAGCGGTATTAGATGCGCTAAAATCGGAGTAAAAGTAAAAAGCTTAAAAATAAAGTAATAATATAATAGAGTAAAAGGTCGAAATAGTCCGTAATGATATATATACGTCTGGAAATGGGAAATAAAATCTCCTTTTATCGCCGGAGAAATAAAGTATGCATCATCAAGATACAGCCTAAGCTGTGAAACAAAAACTGCCAGTACAGCAAAAATAAGTAGGAGAACAAGAGAAAAAGTGTTGATTTTGAATCCAAGTATCTTCATCTTTATATTGTTGGCCAATTGATAACATTTTATATTATGCAAGATTTGCATTTTTTTTGAGAATTTCGGCAAAGTGAAAAGTTCTCATGTTTCGAAAAAAGGAATAAAGACCTATAACTTTTTCTTCAGGTATCATTTTCATTATACTGCGTACAGTCATCCTGAGGATACGACTTTTTATTGTCGGTTTATAACCATAATATTTCGCTGCAATACCCCTTACTTTATCTGCTTCTAAAAATGATGCTTTTGGTGATTTAAGTGATAGGCTTTTATCATGTACACGATAGTACATAAGAAACTCTGGTATATTGGCGAATTCTCCATACTTTAACAACCGAAAAAGTACATCCAGGTCATCTACAATTGTAAGTCCCCGAGTACTGCACCAGGAAAAATATTTGGGGATTAGTTTTCTATTAAACATCACTGTAGGATGCTGAAGTCCCATTACATAATACATCATCTCATAAATTTTCTGGTGTTCTATCGGCAAAAATCTTTTCCCTATCACTGCCCCTTTCTCATTAATTTCCAAACACCAGGATCCTACTGCAACTACTCGAGGATTTTCATTCAGAAAGGTTACTTGTTTTTCAATTCTTCTTGGTATCATGATATCATCTCCATCCATCCGCGCCAGATAATACCCTCGAGCTTTCTGTATACACTTATTTAGGGTTGCACCAAATCCCATGTGTCGATAATTGCGTCTGCTCCTAACTCTTTTATCTTGTCTTTTGAAGGTCTCGATAATCTCCCAGGTATTGTCGCTTGAATGATCATCTACTATGACTAACTCAAAGTTTTTATGCGATTGATTTAAAATACTTTGCAATGCACTAGGTAAATAATTTGCCACATTAAAAACCGGCATGATTACTGATACCAAATCAGTATTTCGAGAAATATTCTTCATATATTGTTACCTTGTTTTTCCACAGGTATATAAAAAGAGAGACGAAAGGCAGGTATTTGGCTGGCAATTTTACGAGTCATCCAGTTTATCCTTATCCTGACCATATCTCGCAGAGCTCTTTCGATATCTCTTAACAATTTTACCTTACTTCCCTTAATTACTCCCTGCCAGACGACTGGTAACTCCAATGTCAAATATCCCATATTTTTCCCCAAGAAGATCACTTCCATATCAAATCCCCAATGGTTGAACCTGGAAAAAGGAATTACTTCTTTTATAAATCGTCTGGAAAACATTTTAAATCCTCCCTGGAAATCCCAACACCAAATGCCTAAGATTAAAGCTGCCAGGAAGGAGTGGCCATAGCCTACTATTGTTCTTATAATTCCTCTCCCATTTAGACAAACTGCACCGGGCATTTTTTTGCTGCCGATAAGTAAATCGTAATCTTTTTCCATATATTTTGAAAATTTTATTAGATTACAAAGAGGAATTGACAAGTCTCCATCTATATATACAGCATAGTCGGTATCTACATTTTTAAAACCTCGTCTTACAGCAAAACCACGGCCGCGATTTCTTTTGTAGCTGAAGATTTCAATAGCAGGATGGAAATTCTTATTTTTAATTTTATTAAACTTATATCTCCAATGATGAAGTACTGAAAGAGTATTATCGCTGCTGCCATCGTTGATAAATATAATTTTTTCCACTGCAATATTTGCCGGTGGCTTGTAAACCACAAGCTTCTCCAGAGTCTTTTGTACTCTTTCTGCCTCATTAAAAAGAGGTATGATGATAGTCAAAGTTTTCATAATTTTATATGTTAATTTATAAATGATTCCTCTGATCTTAAATAACTTTAAGATCAAGGGAACAACGAGAAACGCAGTAAAGCAGAGAAAATAGCAAAAAAGCTACAATGAAGACGCAATGTCTTCTGTCTCTTTTTTTACTTTCTCGCTGCTCCGCAGATTTTCTTTTGCTTCCTTGTATAGAAGCTGAGTAGTTCTGCAACTACTTTTTTACCCGAAGGGGCAGAGGCACTCGTGATACGAGTTTTCAGTTCTTGAAACGAACACCTCTGAGACTTAACAGCCACGTTGCTGCCAAGTCTGATTCGGCAGACGGCCGAGGTTCTCTGCAAGACTCGCATAGAAACTCAAGCCCTCAACGGGAATACTTGGAGTCATCCCAGGAATCCCTGCGCCTTTGTTGCGTACCGTGTATCCGAGTGTTGCCAACTCGGCTTCATTGAGTCCGCATTTGCGCTCACCATGTAGCCAACCGAACTGCAGGCTGGTCCATGGGTTTACCATGTAAAACCACGGGATCTCGTGATCCGTGGTTGTGGCGTCACCCTCGCGGGTGATTTCGAAATACGGCAATCCGCTCACTGGATGTATTTTCATTACGATCTCTTTTTCATCCAAGTCCACACATGCCACGTGACCGGATTGCTTGACCTTTTCTATTTCGGGGCAACGAATGGAACCGTTCCGCGTGATAGCGTTGTAAAACTCCTCCGCGGTCATCGACCATGCAGGACCGATTTGCACCGGTGTGTTCGTGCGCGTCGGCGTGCTAGTGTTCGTGCGCGTCGGCGTATTGGTCGGCGTGCTAGTTGCCGGCGCGGAAGCGCTCGTTTGCGTATTCGCCGGAGTATTGGTCCGCGTGTTTGTCGGCGTATTGGTCGGCGTGCTAGTTGCCGGCGCGGAAGCGCTCGTCTGCGTATTCGCTGGCGTGCTCGTCGCGGCGGGCGTACTCGTCGGTGGAACCGGCGAGTTTGTCGCGGGCGACGTGTTAGTTGGCGTCGCGGTTCGCGCGGGCGGTGTCGCGGACGGCGCGGGCGGCGTGAACGTCGGCGGCGCTACCGCAAGTCGCGTCGGGGTTGGCGGAATCGTTGGCGTAAAAGGGCCAACCCCAAAGAACGCCGCCAGCCCAATCCCGATCACTACTAAAACTAACACTACACCACCAGAAATGAGATATAGAGGGTTTAAACCTCTCGTTGGTGGCATTGCCATTTTTTTTCCTTATCCTCATCTCCTTGATTTAGGATTTCCTCGTGGATTTCCTAGAAGATGAAGATTTTTTTCTTTGACTTTCCCACGCAAGTTCCACTCTTTCTTTTCAAATCCTTGACGTGACTTCCTGTGCTAAGTGTCGTTAAACACTATGACTGCACAACAGAAATCTGGTATGGGACACTTGTTGTCCTGAAATTCATACCCGTCGGTTAAAATGTCTTTTTTTGGTAGAGTGGATCTGGGAATAATAAGATTCTGGACAAGCCAGAATGACAAATTACTTCCAAAGTCACTCTACCAATTTTTCTGCCCTTCATACTTCGTACCGAATAAAAATGAGGTACTCAGTATTCAGGACAGTCCGCTGTAATTCCATCCTTCGATAAACTCAGGATTGGAAACAGCGTTCTACCCCACTCCGCTCATGTTCGCAATAATAATCTAAAATATATTTTCTGCCCCACTCCTATTTTTTGGGGTTGTCGAAATGGAATCCAGAACCTTTACAGACAATTTGCTATATGTTAGACTTTATCCACTATGCAACAAGCTACCAGTAATACGATAAATTTACCTATAGGATCTCTCTCAACACTTGGAGAAGAAATTGCGAAAATTGCCGATAGTCTAAGTCGCGTCGGTAAAAAACTTCAACAAATTTCTTCCATCCCCACTGTTGAGGTAAAAAGAGAAACAGATCCCGAGATGTTTACTCGTGAGTTTATCAACATTGTTAAAAAATCCCGCCAGGATTTTGAAAAAGGAAGATATGTCGAATACAAAGATTTTCGCAAAACGCTTGATCTTTGATGGAAGAACCTGCTTATCGTGTTTTCATCTCCAAAACCGCTCAAAAAGAAATCAAACATCTTGATCCGAATACCAAAAAAAAAGTAGACAGAGCAATTCTTGCCTTTTACGAAAACCCATTTATGTCAAATACGGAAAAACTTATCGATCACCCCGAGGCAGAATATCGTCACCGAATAGGCAACTGGCGCATCCTTTTTGACCTTCTAACTGAAAACACTATTCATATCGTCCACATCTGGCCACGCGGTAAAAACTATAAAAAGTAACTTTATCTGTAAAAGTTCTGGATCCATCCGCTTCCCCCTGTCACACTCCGCTCATGTTCGCAATAATAATCTGAAATATATTTCTGTCCACTAAAAATAGGACAGATTTTTCTGCCCTTCGTACTTCGTACCGAAAAAAAACGAGGTACTCAGTCCTCAGGACAGTTGAGAGTATTTCTAAACCTAAAGTTTAGAAACTCTCATCTGCGTTTCTCGTATGTTAAAGTGCTACAGCTTGGATAAAATATTTAGAATCGCAATATAGACTCAACTATCTATTCCAAACAGCCTAAGTTTTAAACTCAGGATGAAGTGTTGGGTAGAGAAATTATCCAACACTTCATTCCGGATTCAAAAAAGGCATAATAAAACCTCCACTGTAGGAGGTTTTGACTAATTCTCCTTGATCTCTACAGCAAGGATACATTTAGTTTGTGGTTTATATAACCACCCAACTCTCAACTAAAAAGTGCTTTTTTTCTTAGATATATACCAGTAGTTAAAACTATACTTAGTCCAACAAAGGATAATATCCAATGCTGTGGGCCCGCTGTGGGTACCTCTGGTACTACCATTTCTTTCACTAGACAAAATTGACTGGAGTCTGAATCCTTTTGTGAATCACTGGTGGCATCCACAGTATTTATATCGCAAAAAACTGATTTATTTGTAGGAAACAAAACTGCAGAAACTATCCTACCTGTGACATCAAATCTTTGAGCAGTACCTCCAGCAAGATTTAAAACATCAAAGGTAAGATTCTTTGTTTTTGAATCATACTTTCCCGGACCTGAAGTAAAATCTACAAAGGATGGAAAATGGTCAACCACAGTAATTTTATCCAGAGTCTTATCTCCGGTATTTTTCATTGTGAGGCGAAAAGTGATGGTATTTCGAGGTTTGAATTTTGGATCGGAAGGACCCAGATTATCCACGAAGATATTTGTGGATGGATTCCGAACTGTTTTGTCTATCAGCACTTGGCCGACTCTAGGGCATTGTACTCCACCGCCGTATACTGGTACACATCCGCTTTGTCCGTAAGTTCCATCGGCAGAAACAGAAGATACATTTACAAAAGTAGTCAATATCAACCCTATAAATAAAAAGACTGTATTTGACATGTTTTTTCTCATAAGGGGCGGATTATATCACGCTAAACCTACCCTGTCAAGTATTATAGGTCTAGGGGTTACGGGTTGTTGATTCTCGGTCTGTAGTTTAAAATAAAAAAACATGAAACCTCGATTTTCTCCATTTTCTGCCTTGAAGTTTCGCGACTACCGCCTACTTTGGGTTGGGTTATTAATATCCAGAATTGGCTCTGAAATGCAGGTAGTGGCAGTAATTTGGCAGATATACATACTCACAAATTCCGCTCTTTCTCTCGGACTCATTGGACTTGCCAGATTTTTACCAATTATTTTACTCTCTCTTTTGGGGGGTATGGTGACTGATCTATACAACCGCAGAAAAATCATGGTTCTTGCCCAGATCGTGATGACAATTGTATCTGTGATTCTTGCTTTTTCTACATTTTCAAATCATATAAATCCGCTTCTCATTTACTTACTTCTTGCCTTAAATTCGGCCGCCTCGGCCTTTGATACTCCAGCCAGACAAGCCATCCTTCCCTCTCTAGTACCCCAGAAATATTTTATGAATGCGGTGAGTCTAAATACGATTATGTGGCAAAGCGCAATTGTGCTGGGTCCATCTCTTTCCGGCTTTGTCATAGCCTATTTGGGAGTGGGAAGTATCTATATTATAAATACTCTGTCATTTGTGATCGTCATCTTATCGCTTCTGGCTATGCGAACGGCAAAACACGATACTGCAAAGACCA
>OBEQ011067786.1_pt1 | contig 11216 bp, 12 predicted proteins | sample 1670901 | NCBI WGS metagenome assembly OBEQ01 (sample SAMEA104232315, study PRJEB22302) | groundwater metagenome | biome: forest; feature: aquifer; material: groundwater | place: USA | collected 2011-08-07 | depth 5.4 m | reverse complement strand
GCCGACGAAGGCGCCGCCGCTGGGAGCGCCGATGCCTGCGGGGGCGCCCACGACACGTTTGACCGTGACCTTCGTGGCAGCACTCAACGCCCCCAACGGCAGGACCAACCCAGCTCCACCTCGCTGGCTGCTGCCACCGCCGACCCCAATCTCGCCACCGGACGGTCCGACCTCAAGGGTGGTTTCCGGTCCTCCCACCACTTCGGTCGCCGGCGTGGCCACCGGGACCATGGTTGCAATGGCGGAGGGGACCGGGAGGGGCGTGCCGGTGGGACTGCCGGATGGGGGCGCCAGGCTACTCCGGTACCCTGGCGATGGCGACGGGTTGTCCTGATAGCGGCACCCACTTAAATTGCCGGAGATGCGCTGGAGAGAATGCCCGGCCGGCACTGCCGGGCAGGGCGGGTCGTTGACGGTGCGGTCCGTGCCCCACGAAAGGCCATCCACCGGGTGCCCGGTGGCATCAAATAGCCGCAACCGATCGCCGCTGTTGGCCAGGCCGTTGCCGATGGAGCCATCCGGCATCACCGCCAGGGGCACCCCGTCCGGAACCGCAGCAACCGCTTGAGCGGACGCAGCAACGACGGCCAAGCCGTTGGCCGGAACCACCAGCGGCGGTAGCGGTTTCGTTTTGTTATTGTCTCCAATGCTCCATCCTTGCAGGTCCACTGCAGTGCCGGTCTGGTTTTCGATCTCGAACCACTCGAAGGCCGCATCCCTGCCGGCGGCCGGCGCGTTGAACAAGACTTCGCTGATCACCAAGGATCCCGGCGCCACCGGCGTGGCAGAAGGAGTTCCCGCCGGGGCGGGCGCAGGCGCAACTCCCCCGCCCCCGGTGCTGGAGGCTCCACCGGCCTGAGCCGCCGAGGCTGCGGTCGCGGTCGCTGGGGCCGCCGATGCCGTAGCGGTAGGCGTCGCCGTCGCCGAGGCGGTCTGATTTGGAGGCGTTGTTGCGGTGGCGGTCATGGTCGCGCCCGGCGTTGGCGAGGCGGGGACCGAAGTCGGATCCGCCGTTGCGGATGCTGCCGCGGGCGTGGCAGTGGGTGTGGCTGTCGTTGAGGGTGACGGCGTCGATGTGAGCGTGGGGGTCAAGGTGACATCATCACAGATGATGCCCCCGGGCGACCCGTTGGTCCTGCTGACCAGACTGGTCCTGATCCGGGCAGCAGCGGCGGGAGATTGGACGCCGTTCAGCGCAGAACGCTGGTAGCTCGGCGAGCCGAGGGGGAATTGGGCGGTTACCGCGGCGATGGTTCCACCGTTGGCGGTCAGCCAGGTCAATTGGAGGGCCGCCGAGACCACGTTGGGGCCGGCCACGATGCAGAACGCCTCCGCGTCATAGGTTGCTGAAGGCACTGCGTCCACCGTCTGCCAGACTTCCTGAGGAGACTGCAAGTTGTGGGTAAATCCGATGGCTGAGGCGCCGCTACGCGAGTTGAAGGATTGGGCCACCGAAGTCCCCGGAGACGACGCCCATGATTGCGGTCCCCCCGGCCACGATTCGAACCCACCGTTGTCCAGCAGGTTGACACTGGCCAAGACCCTTGGGCCACCAACGCCGAGACCCGCGGCGGTGATTGACGTGACAATGGCAATGACTGCGATAGTTCGGGGACGCATGTGGCGGCAACCCAGATGACAGAATCGCCGACATCTTACCTGAAACGGAACGGAATCAGGTAGGGGTAGGGGCGGGTTTGAAACCGCCCCGGCTCCTTTTTGAAGACCAACGGGCGGTTCAATCCTGGATGAGGTCCACGCCTCGCAGGACCAACGGTATCCGAAGTTCGGCTGGAGGGTAACACAGGACATCGGTGCAGGCCTGGTATCGTACCATCGCCTGCAGGCTGACGTCGCCGTGGAACTTGTTGATGGCAAACCAGAGTGTGCCGGTGACGTCGTTTTCGTAACCCTGGAACTGCTCACCAAATGAGGTGATGGTGCTCGGCGGCGGCAGTTCAAGCGCGGCCGCTTCCAGGCCATCGATGGTTTCCAGGGCGCCGGTCAGGCCGGTCTGCCCTTCGGGCGCAGGGTCGGCATAGACATGGGCGCCGGCGGGTATCTTCAGGCGTAAGTGAAGCAGCAATTTCTGATACGGGCGGTAGCAATCTTGGCCTAAGGACACGGTCACCCGGATTCCGGCTCCCTCGGCCGCCGCCGAGGCGCTGGGGCGGGTTGAAGCCCCATGCAGCACGGCTTCCACCAACGCAGCGGCTGAAGGCCGGGTCCGGTGTTGTTGCTCAAACACCTTATCGGCCACGAGACCATCTTCATCCAGCACCAAGGCCCCTGGATAGGGAATGCCTCGGTGCCGCTGCTGAGTCTCCACCCCGAAGTAAGCGTGTTGCTGATCGATGTGCTCATTGAGCAACCCCAATTGCCTGATGACGGCGCTTCCCTGGTCCGAGAGCATAGGAAACGTTATACCCCGCTTCTCGGCGAAAGCCGAAAGCACCTCCACGGGGTCATAGCTGATGGCGAAGACTGCCACCCCCGCACGTTCGAGGTCCACCAGGGACTGCTGCAACTCCACGAGTTGCGTCTTGCAGTACGGTCACCAGCTGGCGCTGCGGAAGAACACCACCAGCGCCCGGCGGCGCCCTCGAGTTTGGTGCAGGTCAACCGACAGCCCTTTCTGGTCTGGTAAAACAATATCGGGAAACCGTTCACCGGAAGCCGGCCCGATGACCGAAAAATCCAGAACCGGCAGGGTCAAACCTTGTGTCTCCATCAGTTGCCACACCTCCGCCAAGGCAAGATACACATTCGAAGGGCTTTGCTCCTCATGCACTCCGCTGGCACTCCTTGAACCCCGGCTTGGGCGGGAGTGCAGAGGGCGTCAGCCCTTTGCCAAGGGGCGCGGGGGATGTTCCCCCGCTAGTACCATAAGTACCCCGAAGGGTACCTGAACCCCCTTAAGGGGGTTTGGGGGTGTGTTGCAGCATAGGCACGAATGCCTTTCACAATCAACTAAGCGCCGCCCCCTCAAGCGTGAACAGTTACCGGTTGGCATCACTGATGGACGCGCGCGTAGTGGCCACGGTAGAAGACCAGCGGAGCGAGGCTCTCTCCGAGTTCGCACGCCAAGGCTTCGCCCAACACTATGGCATGGTCCCCGGCTTCGAAACGATTGGTCACACGGCAGTCCAACCAACCCACGGTGTGCAGCAGGATCGGCGCCCCCGTCACCACCTTGCGATGATCCAAGCCGTTGAAGTCATCCGGCACGGGTTCGCCCCGCCCGGCGAACCGGTTCGCCCACTCCTGCTGAACGTGGCTGAGTATGTTCACGGCGAAGACGCCGCTCTCGGAAATCAGCGGCAACGTCCTCGACGCACGATCGAGGCATACCGCCACCAGGAGGGGTGCCAGCGATACCGAGGAAAAGGAATTGACCGTGCTTCCGTGGAGGCGCGAACCGACCGCCGTGGTAACAACGGTGACGCCCGTGGCAAACTGGCCCATCACCCGGCGGAATTGCTGGGAGTCGACTGGGGCGGGCACATCCATGAATCGGTCCTCGGCGGCGAGAGCGGAAAGGCCGGTTGCAGTTCGCCGTCTAGAGTAGCAGCATTGCGTCGCCAAAGGAATAGAAGCGATAGCCCAGTCGCTGCGCCCGTTCGTAGGCGTCCAGAATACACGCTCGTCCGGCAAACGCGCTCACCAGCATCAGCAGCGTCGTCTTTGGCAGATGGAAGTTCGTGATCAGCCCGTCGACCGCGCTGAAACGGTACCCCGGGAGCACATACTTTCCCGTGAAACCGGCGTACGGAAGCACCGGCGGCTGGGACACCCGATCTCCGGCAGGGTCCCAGCCACTGCGTTCGACCGCGTCTTCCAGGGCCCGAACCGAGGTCGACCCAATGCAGATGAACCGGCTGCCCCGGCTCGCAGCTTCCGACAGCTCCCGAGCTGAAGCGGCGGACAGTTCATAGAATTCCTGGTGCATACCGTGCTCGCTGGGATCGTCTTCTCTGACCGGCCTGAACGTGTCGAGGCCGACATGGAGGGTGACCGAAACGATGCGGATGCCCCTGGCCAGAGCGTTGTCCAACAACGCCTGGGTGAAATGGAGACCGGCGGTGGGAGCGGCCGCACTCCCGGGCGCCCGGGCATACACGGTCTGGTAACGTTCGGGATCCGCCAGAGCGACTCGGATGTAGGGGGGCAGTGGGGTTACGCCCAAGCGCTTGGGATCGACCCCCACTGGGAAGCGCAGCAGGCGAGTCCCTACCGGGCCGCGCTCCATGACTTGGGCTTCCACCGGAGGCCCACCATGAACGTCTTCGAACAGGACGCAGGCGCCAGGCTTGAGCCGGCCCGCCGGCTTGGGCAGCGTTTCCCAGACGTGGGGGTCGCCCCCCTCCCGGAGGAGCAACGCCTCCACCCGGCCTCCGCTGCCGGGACGCCTGCCAACGAGACGGGCGTTCAGCACACGGCTATCGTTGCAGACCAGCACATCCCCAGGAACCAGATAATCGATGACGTCCCGGAAGGTGCGGTGCTCCAGTGCGCCCGTGGAACGATGCATCACCAGGAGGCGGGCGCTGTCCCGGGGCTCCACCGGCTGCTGAGCGATGCAGTGGTCCGGCAGGTGATAATCAAAATCGCCCGTCCTCAACGAAACAGCCGCGGCAAGAGGTTGATGGGGACGGTAAGGATGATGCTCATGTGTCAATCCCAGGTTCATTGTACACTTCGCGCGTAGGGCCTGAACCGGATGGGAGACGAGACGAGGCTATGGCGCAGACGAGTTTCTTTCTCGACGTCGAGGCAGGCGATAACTGCCCCCATTCGATTCAACTGGTTTTTTCAACGCTGGACCAGCCGGGGCAAGTGAAACGGGTCCGAATCTACCACCGGAATCCTGAGGGAGAGTGGTGCGCCATCACCGGTTGGGAAACGGACAACACGCCCAGCCCTGCTTGGGCGGTGCGGGTCGAAGACTCGGGGCAAGCCATGGCGTTCCTGGTATACGGGGGATCGAACGGCATCCGCATGATGACGCATCCAACGGACCAGGCTTGGGACATCGGAACGGCCGGCCAATGGGGGGAATCCCATTTGCTCTTGGCGGAAGAGGAGGACATCGAATGGGGTGACCCGGCACGGGCAGCCGGCGCCTGAACGAAAGCGCGCCACGCCCGTTATAACATTTGATGGCTGCCAGCGTTTTGACGGCCTGCAGTTCCGTAAGGAGCATCGATGGAACCGACGCAACAGATAACCGGTCTACTGGGCGGCGTACCCATATTTGCAGGATTGAACAGCCACGATCTGGAAGTGTTGAGCCAGAGCGCCCGCCGGCAGGGCTTCAAACCCGACGAGGTTATCTGCCAACAGGGCGACCCCGGCCACACGCTGTTCGTCATCGTCTCGGGACTGGTTCGCATCCTCCTGCCCTCCTTTGAAGGGCAGGAGGCCGTTCTCGTCCTGCTGCAACCGGGGGAATTCTTTGGAGAACTCTCGCTCATCGATGGCGAGCCTCGTTCAGCCAGCGCGGTCTCGATGGGAGCCACTGAAGTTATCGTCCTTTACAGGGACGATTTCCAATCATTCCTCCTGGAGCACCCAAGAGCCGCCATCACGGTGATGACCGTGCTGTGCTCCCGGTTGCGCCACACCGATGACGTTGTGGCCGACGCGGTGTTCCTGGACACCCGCACCCGCCTCGCTAAGAAGCTGTTGGAACTCTCCGAAACCTTCGGCGAGAAGGTGGATGATGGTGTACAGATAGCGCTCAGGCTGCGTCAACAAGACCTGGCCAACATGGTCGGAGCCAACCGGGAAAGCGTCAACCGCTACCTGTCCGCGATGGAGAACCAGGGCTTGATCCGCATGGAACGTCAGCGCATCACCCTGTTGAAACCTCAGGAGCTTCGAGGGCGCTCCGTTTAGTGTCTGAACATCGCCATGCCCTGCCCCTATCTGGCAGCCTACAGTCAGAAGCAAGCGACACCGGTGGTGTGAGGCCAACAAATCGCACGCAATCGCGTTGCATAGGGCAGAAGGTGTTACAGGCAGCCATCGGCCCTTGGTAGGGGCGGCCCACCGCCGCCCTGATTCCGGGCCCACCGCCGCCCTGATTCCGGGCAGGCACAGGGGCCTGCCCCTACCGGATTTGTCGTTGGCGGGCATGGTCGTTACAACCCACCTTGCGGGCCGTCACCCGGGTACGGGCTTGCGCAACGAGGCCTCCAAGATCTGGGTAACGCATAGCTGCCGAGGCGCGGGGTGGTCCCCACACACCACAGAACTTGGGTGGGAAGTAAAGCGCGGCCTCCTTAGCCTCAATCGGAGGCTGCTGGAAGCGCAGACGTCCCGTCTCCCCTCAAGTGTGCATTGTTACAGAGATCGCAGGCCGCCCGTCGTGGCTTTCACTATGCGTGCAGCGTATAGTGGTGCATCAGCTTTTTAGCAACACACGGATGGTTGGGTAGCGCTAACTCTTTGCAGGGGAGGGATGCATGGATACGTATGCTACGGCCATGCCGGTTTCCCGGCGGGGCTTTCTCCGAGTGACCGCGTTCAGCGGCGCGGTCACCAGCCTGGCGGCGGCCTGCGCCCCAGCCGCTCCACAACCGCCGTCCGGCGCGCCCCCTCCAGCGGCCGGGGCCGGCAAACCCGCCTGGCAGCAGCAATGGGACGATCTGGTGGCCGCGGCCAAACAGGAGGGTAAGGTGGTGGTTGTCACCTCCGGTTACCGCGCTGCCTTGGACGAATTCGAGAAGGCCTTCCCAGGCATTGCCGTGGAACACCAGTCGGTCCCTTCCACCAGCCTTTTCATCCCTAAAATCACCGACGAACGGAAGGCGAATATCTTTAGCTTCGACGCGGCCTCCTGCCCGCCACCGAGCTTCCTCTCCACGCTCAAGCCCGCCGGGGTCTTCGACTCCATTCGAGCGGCCATCATCCCCCGCCCGGACGTGGTGGACAATAAGAACTGGCTGTTCGGATTTGAGTACGGTTTCACCGACCTTGAGAAGAAGTTCATCTTTGTGACGGAGGGGGGATTGCTGGTCGCCATGTGGATCAACACCGACCTCGTTAAAGACAATGAGATAAAAAGCGCGAGGAATCTGCTGGACGCGAAGTGGAAGGGCAAAATCCTCATGACCGACGTCCGTACCGGCAATACCTACAGCGTACTTGCCTCCATGAGGAAGAACCTGGGCGACGAGCCGATCCGCCAGCTCATTCAGGACCAAGGGGTGAGTTTCCGGCGGACCGGGACTGAGGTGGCTCAGGAGTTTGTGCGCGGCAACGTCCCAATCGCCTTTGGCCCGACCCGCGCCGATATGGATGGGTTTTTGGCGCAGGGGTTGGGGAAGAACCTGAAGATCGTGGACCTGCCTGAAGCGCGGGCCCTCGGCAGCACCTCGGCGAAGTTCCTGTTCAACCGGGCGCCCCACCCGAACGCTGCGAAGCTCTTCATCAACTGGGTCATGACCAAGGAAGGCCAGCAAGTCTGGAGCAAGGCCAGCCAAACCAACAGTCTGCGCACGGATGTGGCGCCCATACAGCCCGGAGACGTGCCCGATCCTAAGAGCACGCTGCTGGACCTGTCGATTGAGGAGACCATCCCGTACCAGGTGAGCACCCGGACATGGCTGGAGGGCCTGGTGAAGTAACGCCCGTCCGGCCGGCTAGTCGCGGGGCAATCCCCGGCCGGCGCCGAAGTTGGCGGCCAGCTTGATGGCGGCCAGGATGCTCTCGTGGTGGGCTATGCCCTTGCCGGCAATGTCGTAAGCCGTCCCATGGCTCACGTTGATCTGGATCCGGGGATCCGAGGGATCTGCAATGGAGACGGTCCCTTCCAGCTTCCGGGTCTTCTGCGCAATGTTGGCCTGATCGTGCGTCATGGCCAGCACCACGTCGAATTCACCGTCGGCGCAGCGGCGGAAAACCGTGTCGGGGGCAAGGGGCCCCACCGCGTTAATGCCGCGGCGCTGTGCCTCCTGCACGGCAGGAGCAATCTCCCGCTCCTCTTCCTCGCCCATGGCGTGGGGGTTGAGGCCGGCCACTGCGATGCGCAGGCCGGTGAACCCCCAACGCAGGAAGGCCTGGTGCATCTCCTCCAGCGCCTTGATCAACTCATCTTTCTTCACCTCATCCGGCACCCGGCGCGCCGGGACGTGATCGGTGAAGCGCACGATGCGCAGCGGTCCGTTGATGTTCAGCGTGCGAGAATCGGCAACGCCGGGATAGCTCTTGTAGAGTCCGGCCAGACGGAGCGCGTCGGTGTTCACCGGAGCCGAGACCACCCCCTGGACCTCTCCCGCCTCCAGCAGCCGGTCCGCCAGTTGGCGCCACTCCCAGGTGGCTTTTCCGCACGCCGCAGAGGCCTGCCCGGTGACGATCTCCTCCGGCTTCAGGTTGCCGGGATCCAGCACGTCGATGCGCCCTGGGTTCCTCCCGGCCCCTGCCGCTGAGGCGACCGTGCCCACGGTGAGAGGCGCTTCGATCACCTTCACCGCCAGTTCCATCGCATAGGCACTCCCGATGACCACCGGCACACACAGCGGGTGGACCTCTCCGGTGGCCAGCGACTTGGCAATGACCTCAGGACCGATGCCTGCAGGATCGCCCATAAAGATGCCGATGACGGGATGATTTGCCATGATAGCTCCTCGCGTGCGGTTGACGTTCCGGCTTTCTTAAAGTGTCCACGCCTCACTCAGCCATCATATCCTGCTTCCAGCGGGCCAATTGGCCCCGCTGCGTCACCTCGTCGCTGCCATCAGCCACCAGGGTACCGGGGATGAAGGGCTCGTCCATATCGATCCGCTGACGATTGAAACCGCGCCCCAGGTAGATCCAGGGATTCATCTGCGCCTGCATGCCCAACTGGGTGCGTTCGAAGACCTCGTAGTCGTCGGGGTTGCCGCCGGAGGCCGGACCATAGAAATTCTCGTGGGCCCGCAACCGGAGTTCATTAAGCTCAGGAGGCACGCCCTCGTACAAAGCAGGGTACATGTAGATGATCGTATGACCGGCCGATACTGGATAGATCACTCGAATGTGCGTTCCGATGAGTTGGACATTGGGATAAACGTGGAGATGAGGGTCGGCGTCGGACCGCAGGATCTCGTGGGTCCACTCCTTGCCATACACGCTTTCCATTTGCGCCTGATACTCGGGGAACCAAGGCTTGGTCCTAGCGGTTGCAAAAACACCACGGGTCCCTCCCATGGAACGCATGTCCAGCATGGCATGGCCCCGGCCCAGATCCCGGGTGTCGTATTCCCCCGTCCTCCGGGGAGCGGCGCCGCCGGCAGCCTGGGCCTGGGCACGTTGCCCCCCCACCGTCATCCAGGACTGATGGACTATGGGGGCGTGATACCCATCCATCCCCACCTGCTTCCAGTTGCCGCGATACTGGTGCTTGTGCACTCCTGCCCGGATAATGATTTCCCCCGTGGGAGAGCCGTCGCAAAACAGGTCGATCATTTTCCTGCAGGCGTCGCTCATGTGCTCTTCCAGACTGATACCCTGAGGGCTCAGGCTGCCGAAGATGAAGCCCCGGTAGGACCCCATTCGAGGCACCGGGGTCAGACCGAACTCCTCTTTCCGGAAGGATTGATCGTAGCCGTTGGCCCCGGGTACCCCTACCAGGTCGCCTCTGCTGGAGTAGGTGAACCCATGGTAGGGACAGGTAAAATACATGGAATTCCCGGTTTCGTACTGGCAGACGGCCGATCCGCGATGACGGCAGCGGTTGATGAGCAGGCGGATGGCGCGGTCCTCGTCCCGCACCAGAATGATGGGCATCCGCCCTATGGATTTGGTCGCGTAATCGCCCGGCTCGGGTATCTCGCTGCTATGGCCAACATAGACCCAGCCCACGCCATAGATCTTCTGCATTTCTTGTTCAAAGACGGCGGGGTCTGTGAAGATGGCTGAGTGCACGCGATCTTCCTGGACCAAGTTCTCATAGTCCAGGACCACTCCGTTGCTCACCATGCTGCTTGTCATGCTTCCTCCTCCTCTTGAGGTATTGCCCCACCAGCAACGTCAGACTCCGTAGGCGCGGGCATGGGCTCTCACAGCAGGGTCCTGATATTCCCCATCACGGCGTCGAGGTTGGTGAGCAGGACCTTCTTGTAAGAGATTCTAAAACTGTCATCGACCGGCCTCAGGGTGTGGATCGAACGGCCCGCCAGCACAGATTGCTGGTCACGCCGCACTTCCAGCAGGATAAAGTTGGAGGAAGCAGTCAACTCGCTGTTCGGCGCCTCCTCTACCTCGATGTTTGAGACAACCCGCCTTACCCGCGATTTAGGCTCCTGTGCCCAGTGGACGGTGCTCTTCAACTGACTGATCCTATCCTCAAGTGCGGTGCGATTTTCGTGGAAGAGGGTCACGTGCCGCTTTGGGTCGATCTCTTCATCGTTGACCGGTGCGTAGTAGAGACAATCCTCGGTCCATAATGACAACCACTCGTCGAAGCGGTGCTCATCCATGAGCCTCGCCTCGTGGTACAGGAACTGCTCAACGGCTTTGAGTCGCTCCAACTGCGAACTGTCTCGCCAGATCGTCATGAGCTAGACCTCCGAAGAACGTTTTCTTCACGGCTCAGAGAGGCTCCCCCCTGGAATCAACAGGCCGCAATTTCAGGAACGGTCGCCAAAAGCGGGGTCGATGAATGGTTTCAAGTCGTCGTGGCGCAGACGGGTAAGCGCCACCAACTCCATGGGATCCAAGAAGACTTCTCTCCCTGTTTGCATATGCCGGACCGGCAGGCGGGGGCCGTTGGCCCGGCGATCCACATCGATCTCAACCGCGCCGAACTCGTTGACCAAATGCATGGCGGCTCCTTCAACTGGACCGCGTCGATTGTAGCACGCCACATTTCGCGCTGAATCCGTAATCGGGTTCGTGTAAGCGTTCAGTGGACATCTGTCCGTTCAGACATCCGGGGATACCGGAACATGACGTTGGTACCGCGCGTGGGGGGGCCAGAACCTAACCCCTCACCCCTTCCCCTTCGGCGGGCCCTTCGGCAGGCTCAGGGGAGCCTCGGGACGGCGCCTACGAGGGAAGGGGAACCAATCTCCCCTCTCTCCTCGTAGGAGAGGGTTCGGGGGTGAGGTTGTTCCGTCGGCCGAACTCGCCCCCAACCGTGAACTCTTACCGGTTCGTACCCCCTCCGTCTTGGGGGCAATGTGCCGGACTCCGATGAACGGGGTGTCCAGCGGGGCAACCCCCGTGGGGGG
>OBEQ011015830.1_pt1 | contig 11217 bp, 14 predicted proteins | sample 1670901 | NCBI WGS metagenome assembly OBEQ01 (sample SAMEA104232315, study PRJEB22302) | groundwater metagenome | biome: forest; feature: aquifer; material: groundwater | place: USA | collected 2011-08-07 | depth 5.4 m | reverse complement strand
GGCTATAGAACATAACTTGGGCCAGATTAATTTAATCGGTATTTATGGCCACTTGCGCCTTAAAGATATTGCGGTTAAAGAGGGTGAGCGAGTAACTTCGGGCATGGTGATCGGTTATTTAGGCAATGGCTATACCAACGAAACCGATGGCGAAAGAAAACATCTTCATTTTGGCTTGTCTAAAAAAGAAGAGGTGGATATTAGAGGTTATGTTGCTGATAAAAAAGAATTAGATAGTTGGCTGGATCCAACCCGTTTTATGCGCGGCGTCAGCGCTAAGGAGGTTTATTAGAATTTTCTTTCTTCTAAAACCAAATCCAGAGCGTGTTCTTGGTCGCCTCGCAAAACTTTCAGACCAATTTTTTCGCCGATTTTGCATTTTTCCAAAACATCTTGAATGGTGGTTTGGGCGGTTAGTTTAACGCCGTTAAATTCCATAATAATATCTTTTTCTTGCAGACCGGCTTTTTCGGCGGGACTATTTTTTACCACGGCTTCATCGCCCGGAGCGTCTTCTTTCATTACATAAGCCCCGGCTTCCACCGGCAATTTTAGCCGATCTTTCATGTCTTTATTTAAAATCAAATATCTAATGCCTAAAAATGGTTTGCGAATGCGGCCGTATTTTCTGATATCTTCTAGATCGCGCGCGGCTGAATTTATGGGGATGGCAAAGCCGACATTTTGGGCGCCCAAAATTACCGCCACATTTATGCCCACCACTTTGCCCTCGGAATTTACCAACGGCCCGCCGGAATTGCCGGGGTTGATAGCGGCGTCGGTCTGAATCAGTCCGCGCAAAAAAGCGGCTTGTCCCATCGCGTCATTTTGGGCGGTAATATAACGCGACAAGCCCGAAACCACACCCACCGAAACCGTATTTTTAAATTCACCCAGAGTGTTGCCGATGGCAATTAAGGGTTCACCTAATTCCAAACGGGAGGAGTTGGCCAGTTTGGCATAGGGCAAAAAATCTTTGGTTTCTATTTTTAATATGGCGATGTCGTTGATGGGATCGCGGGCCAAAACCTTGGCCGGGAAATGACGATCATCTTCGGTGACCACGGTATAGATGGCTTCGGGATCCTGAACCACATGCTTGTTGGTTAAAACCAAACCATCGGGCGAAACAATAAAACCCGAGCCGCCGCCAACTTTTATCCGGCCATGTTCTTGGGGCAGTTCATTTTTTTCCGGGTTAAGTTGGAGTGGCGGCAAGGATTCGCCGGGCGCTATGAAAGGGAGAGCGTTTAAAACCTCGGGCGGAATTTCTTTGGTGATGCTAATACTAACCACCGCCGATTTTACTTTTTTTATGGCCTGAACTATGGGATTAAAATACATAACAGTTTAATTATAACAGAATATCCAGAGTCGCAAAGGTGCGGGATAAGGTTTTCTTGCTAAAATTTATTCGGCTTACGCTTCCAAATTTTAGAGAAAGCCCTTACATGCGTTCGGGCATTTCTATCCCAAGCAAATTACAACCGGATTTAATTATAATCATGGCCGCGCTGATTAAAGCCAGGCGCGAGTTTCTTATTTTTTTTTCGGCTGGCAGAATCGGCACAGTTTCATAGAGCGAGTTTATTTTTTCGGCCAATTTTAGCAGATAGTCCGCAATTTTGTTGGGCTCGTATCTTATGGCGGCATTTTCAACAGTTTCGGCAAAATGCATTAAGTGTCTCGCCAGCGCCAGTTCCTCTTTTTCTTTTAACAGTTCCACATCAAGGTCTGACCTTGATGTGCCCGCCTTTCTGATAATGCTTTTTAGCCGAGCGTAGGAATATTGCAGATAGGGCGCGGTGGCGCCTTTAAGGTTCAACATTTTATCCCAATCAAAAATAATATCGCTGAGGCGATTTTGGGCCAGATCAAAAAATTTTAGAGCGCCGATGCCAACCATTCGCGAGATTTTTTGTTTTTCCCCAGCACTAGGCGCGCTTCGTGCGCCAGCGCGGGATTTCACTTTTTGAGACAGTTTAAGATTGAATTTATCTATTACTTTTCTTGCCCGGCTAACGGCTTCGTCAATCACTGTTTCTAGCGGAATAAGCTTGCCTTCGCGAGTGGCGAATTTTTTGCCGTTAGCATCAAGCACCATGCCAAATTTAACATGCGTTAAGTCCACTCCCCGGGCGTAATCCAGTTTATTAGTCGCTTCAAAAATTTGTTTAAAGTGAAAAGTTTGCTGATTAGCCACCACGAACACGATTTTTCCGGGCCGCCATTTTTTAACCCGGTATTTCATTTGAGCCAGGTCGCGGGTGGCGTAGAGCGTGGCGCCATCGGATTTTTGCAATAGCAGGGGTGTCTTTTCTGTTTCCATCGGAATAATAACCGAGCCATCCTCTCCTTTTTGGGCGATCTTTTTGTTTAAGGCCTCGGCGATCACTGCCTTTAACATTGGCTCAAAAAAACTTTCCGAAAATATATACGGAATTTTTACGCCCAATTTTTTATAGACCCGATCAAAGTCCTTAAATGATTCTTTTCTGAACCATCGCCATATTTTTTTATTTTCTTTATCGCCCTCTTCCAGTTTTTTAAATTCTTTTTTGGCTTCTTCTTGAAACTCTTCGTTGTGTTCGGCCATTTGTGAAAACCGGACATATAAATTCAGCATTTCTTGAATGGGATTTTTCTGCAGCTTTTTTTGGTCGCCCCATTTTTTATAGGCGGCGATAAGCGAACCGAATTGCGTGCCCCAATCGCCCGGAAAAGTCATGGCTAAAACCTTGTAGCCCAAAAAGTTGTAGATATTAACCAAGGCCTGGCCGATAATAGTGGTGCGCAAATGGTGCACGCCCATGGGCTTGGCAATGTTAGGCGAGGAATATTCAATTATAACTACTTCTTTCTTTTTAAACCCTTGGCCGAATTTTTCTTTTTTATGTAAGATATTTTTTATATTCTCGGCCAGTTGCTGGGGCGAAATATAAAAGTTTATAAAACCCGGCGCCTTGATCTCAATTCTAAACCAGTTTTCTTTACTGCCTTGAGTTTTTAGTTCTGTTACCACGGCGTCGGCGATTTCCAGCGGTGTTTTTTTTAGGGTTTTGGCCAGCACCAAAGCGATGTTAGTGGAATAATCGCCGTGTTCGGGCAATTCCGGCGTTTCCACCGAAAATTCCGAAATTTCTACGCCGCCCCAAGCCCTTCGGGCGGCCAAGAGCACAATTGATTTTATCTTATCTCGCATAATGAAGAAATTTTATCAATTTAGCCAATAAAAAGCCAACTTTTTCGTTAGCCCTATCCTGACATATACTGAGATAGCGATCGCTATCTCAGTATATAGTTAAATTTTACCGTTTTTTATATCGGCGCGGATTTTTTCTATCAGAGAATTAAAATAAAAGAGGTTATGAAAGGTGAGCAGGCGCATACCAGTTATTTCTTTGGCTTTTAACAAATGGGCGATGTAACCGCGAGTGTAATTTTGGCAAGTTGGACAAGCGCATTTTGGATCAACCGGTTTTTTATCTTTTAATATGGCCATGGTTGTTAAATGCAATTTTCCGGCCGAGGTAAAAGCGGTGCCGCGGCGGGCGTAGTGAGTGGGCGCGATGCAATCAAAAGTGTCCACGCCGGCTTTAGCGATTTTTAGCATATCGTCGGGATGGCCGATACCCAAAAGATGGCGGGGTTTTTGGGGCGGCAATTCTTTAATCACCCAGCCGATCATTTTACTCATTTCATTTTTATTATCGCCAAATTCGCCGCCAATGCCAAAGCCATCAAAATCTAAACCGCCAATAAGTTTAGCGCTTTCAATCCGCAAGTCCTTAAATCGGCCACCCTGCACAATACCGTACAAGGCCTGTTGGGATTTTTTAATTTTCAAACAAACCTTAGCCCACTCGTGAGTTTTTTTAAGCGAGTTTTTGGTGTAGTCGTAACTGGCGAGCGGGGGAGTGCATTCGTCAAAGGCAAAAATAATATCGGCGCCGATGTCTTCTTGTATTTTTATGGATTCTTTGGGGCCGATAAATAATTTTTGGCCGTCTAGGGGTGAGGTAAACCACACACCCTCGCTGGTTATTTTGGTTAACTTAGGTTGTTGGCCCTTAGCCACTTCTTCTGACTGTTTTTCTTTTAGGATTTTACCCACGCCCAGATCACGCCCAAAACCCAAACTAAAAACTTGAAAGCCGCCCGAATCGGTCATGAGGGGTTGGGAGCAGTTCATAAATTTATGCAAACCGCCGCTGGCTTTGATTATTTTTTCGCCGGGCCGCAGGTGTAAATGGAAAGTATTGGCGATTAAAACTTGGGTTTTGGTTGGGGGGATTTCCTCGCTGGTTAATGTTTTAACCGTGGCGGTGGTGGCCACCACCACAAAAGCCGGCGCTTCCACTTCGCCGTGCGGAGTTTTTAAAACGCCCACCCGGGCGTTTGATTTTTTGGATTGTTTTAGAATTTTAAATTCAAGCATTGGTGGTGTTTGTTTGAAAAAGTCAGAACCTTTTCGGTGTTGCCCTCGTAGGAGTCCAAACTTTTCGCCCGCGAAGCGGCTTCACTAAAACTTTACTATAAATCGTGCTATACTGAAATTATCAATCTATTTGACCGTCTTTGATACTTAGAGTATATTTCAATTGTCTTATGAACTACTCATTCGCTAACAAAAATGTCTCTATTGGTGGGAAAACCGTAATTACTGACTGGCGTCAAGCCAAAGTAGTATCTCCTGAAAATCTTCAAGAAAAGGTTGAAGCAAATGAAGCTGCCAAAAAGGAGATCAAGAAACAAAAGGAAGTGACTCCAACGAGCACTAACACCGCTACTGCTGAGGTTGCATAGGTTCTTCGGACTTCGTTTCTTCGGGAGTCTTCTCTTCTTGAGAAGGCTTTTTTTGTCCTCTCTTCATTCCAAAATTTACAAAAAATTCTTCTGTACTCTCAATCGTTTTCACGATGTAATTGCCCGGATCATTTACTAACTGTTGTTTACGAACATAGAGTTCCCAAAGTAAATTATCAAATGTCTTATATTTATTTTTATCTTCAAAAATATCCTCAAGGCGTTCAATTATTTTTTCCGTCCGTAGAGCATTATCTTTAAGATCAGAAAAACTTATTAATCTTCCGTGAGATTTTGTAATATGTGGATCTCTAAAAACATCAAAGTCTTTTGAGCTTATATTCGGATATTGCCCAATTTTCTCGGCAGAAATTTTCCCAATAATACTGTCCGATAAACTTAATTCATTTTTAGCGTTTACATACATTGCATAATTACACTGCTCCAAAAGTTTCATCTTCATTTCACCTGGAAGTCTAGAAAGTGGTTTATTGTTATTCTTATTGAAATATCTTTTAAAGAGTCCAGAATTCTCATTATCAAAAATATTTTCTAGCGCATCAACATATAAATAAGCAGGTTCTACTTGTATATTTTCGTCTTTGTCAGCGACGATAAACTGTGGATCTACTGGCCCAAGTTCGGCTGTATCTCTTAAATAAACCTTATCTGAACCCAAAGCGACAATAGTTGCCGCGCTTTTCGCTTTTTTGGGAACTACGACAAAAAATTTACTCTCATCATCCTTCTGCACGCAGTAATTTTTACAAACGTCAATCATCCTTTCAGCAGAAAGCGAGAAACCGCCGCCGCTATGTAAAATCAGCACTAAATCTTTTTTAGAGCTAGGGACACTTAGTAAATTTTCAATTATAAAAACATCTTCATCGTTGACCATTGAAGCGGCATCGTTGCCTGCTTCTGAAGAAAAATAAGCGATAACCCTTTTATTTAGGTCATTTTCTAAACTCTTAATTATCACCTTACACCGCTCTATCGAGGCGTCGTGGTTTTTATTCTTTTGTAGTTCAGCAAGAAGCTGTGAGAATATTGATTGAGCCATGTTTATTTTCTATTCCTAATTTTGTCGTAAAGTTTTCCTAATAACTCTGCACCAAAGCCAACCATTGTTCCTGATACAGCACCCTTCCCAACAGTATACCAATCAAATCCAGAAAATAATGCAATTACGAAACCGACAATAATTCCAATTGTAAAGCCACCCCAAACAGCATTTCGTCTTTCCCAATAAACTACCAACAAAATTGGGGTTACTATTCCAAGAATTGTCCAAATATTCTCCATATTTTATTTCACAAAATAACTTAAAATCCCGAAGGGTTACCCTTTGTGGACCGTACCGGATTCGAACCGGTCGCCTCTTCCATGCCATGGAAGCGCTCTACCGAATGAGCTAACGGCCCATCGTTAACAGTTAATTATTAAGAATCAACTGTTAACTTTTTGCATTACTTCTTTTTCTTGCTTAAAACATAAATATAAAGAATATCTAGTATACCCAGAGTGTTGATTATCAACAAGGTCACGAACCAGGGCTTGCTGTTGTGATGAGCGGCGCGCCAGAGTGATCGGCCTTTCCAGTAGAGCGACCAGACAATTAAGAACGCCAACAGAATTCCACCAAAAGCGATGCCGACAATGCCCAAGGGCACGGTCCAATGGCTAAGGTAACCACCCCAATAACCAGAGCGCATCATATTATCGTAGCCATAATTATAATCCATCATAATAGTTTTCTATTTGATTTTTAATTTACCGACCTTTACCAGTAGTAGAATTTTGGCAACCCCGACATATCGTCGGGGTAAAATAATTAAGATAGCCAAAATTCACTAGCCGGGTTCCTCCTGTGCCCCCAGACCGAATCGAACGGTCATTTAGGGATTAGGAATCTCTCGTTCTATCTTCACCCGCCCAAATTTTGTCCATGTGTCCCTGGGAGGAATTGAACCTCCATCCGCACATTAGGAGTGTGCTGTTCTATCCGTTGAACTACAGGGACAAAACTTGGGCGGGCAAGTTGAACTATAGGGGCAAGGGCTTTAATTCAATAAAATCATACCAAATTCAAGTATTTACTCAAAATCGTTACTTCCTTGCAAACTTGCCAGTTATATAGTATAAATAAGCGCATAAGAGAGAAAATAAGAATAGTTCATTTGTTTTTCTCCTTTTAATAAATTTTCGCTTTTTATGGCTTATTTGCTGTTCAATCGGCCTCAACCAGAGAAATTTTCCAGTAGCGAATCGTTAAAGCAAGTCAAAGACGAACAAATACTGCAGGCCTCACGAAAGAACCCCAACTTGTTTGGGGTTTTAGTGGATAGGTACCAAGAGGCCTTTATGCGCGCGGCCAAAAGGGTGGTTAGAACCAACGAAGACGCCGAAGATGTGGTTCAGGACGCTTTCGCCAAAATCTACAGGAATTCCAAGAAATTCAAAAAACAAAAAGGCATAGAGTTTAAAAGCTGGGCCTACAAGGTGCTTTTGAACACTTCTTTTTCGCATTATCAGCGCATGAAAAAGAAGCAGGCGGTTTCCATGGAGTTTTTTGAGACCTACAAATACGAAATTATAGACGAAAAAGATAATCTCAAGGGCGAAGTGGAAACCAAAGATCTGATTCAAAGAGTTCTATTAGAGTTACCGGAAGAGCTTAAAAAAATAGTGGAAATGCATTATCTGCAAGATCTGTCTTACGAGGCCATAGCTCAAAAAGAAGGCCTAACGATTCCCGCCATAAAAATGCGATTGTTCCGAGGCCGAAAAATTTTAAAAAAGGCCATGGACGGTCTTAATCAATAAAAACATCATGACCAATCAGCAACTTAAAACAAAAATAATGCGCCGGGTTTATCTGGCCTGGTTTATCAATCGGATGAAACCGGTGGTGTTGTTGCAATTGCCGTTGATAGTTTTCTTTTTAGGTCTTGAACACAAGTATGTGGCCTTTAAGGCGGTGGCCAGAAATAGCGTTGGTTCTTTGAGCAGTGTTAGCAGCATTTTCCATTATACCGTTTCGGCTTTTCAAAATACCCAACCGTTGGTGGCTTTTTTGGCGGTGGCCATTGGTTTGTTTGTAGTGTTGGCGGGGCAGAGCATTATCAGGAACTCCCGACAGATATTCAGCAAGAAGCCCATTGCTTTACCACTCAAAGTGGAAAAATAAAGGTCGATTATAAGTTTTTTAGAATAAGCCCCCTTTTCAGGCGGGCTTTTTTCGTGTTTAATAAGTGTAACACCAATACACGAATGAACACTAATGACGCAAATAAATTAAATCCATTAGCGTCATTCGCATAAATTAGCGTATTGGTATTATATTTATGGAACACGACATTAAACAACTTTTGGAGAAAAATTTAGAAGTATCTCAGGAATCGTTGCGGTTGATGCAAAAAATGCACCGCGCCGCCATGTGGGCCAGATTTTTTGGGCTATTAAAGTGGGTGATTATAATCGGCGGCACCGTCTGGGGCTATTTGGTCATCCAGCCCTATCTTAATCAACTGCTGGGTTTGGGCAATTCCATACCCCAAGGGTTTGATGTCGGCGGGCTATTGAAAAACATCGGCAAATGATTTATTGATTCAAGCTCTGCCGAGAAATTTGGAAGCGTGCCAGAGAGGTTGAATGGGCCGCACTCGAAATGCGGTATGCCCGCAAGGGTATCGGAGGTTCGAATCCTCCCGCTTCCGCCTTCGCCGCGCCGAAGCTTTAGCGAAGGCGGGCTCACGCTAAAGTTCAGCTCGGCTTCGGCGTGACAAGTCCGCTTATGTATTATATTTATAGTTTGAAATGCAGAGATGGATATTATCTCGGTTGCACAAATGATCTTGAAGATAGAACTGAAAGGCATCAAAAAGGCCATGTTCCCGCAACAACAAACCGACTGCCTATAAAATTAGAATTTTATTTTGCCACCGAAAATAAATACAAAGCTTTTGAATTTGAGAAGTATTTAAAATCTGGCTCTGGTCGAGCGTTTTTAAAGAAACATTTTTGATACTTAAAAAGATAATTAGTATTAAATGAAAAAACAAAACCTAAGCATTGATGTTTTAAGAATTTCTTTAGGCATTATTTTTCTGTGGTTTGGATTGTTAAAATTTTCCAGCCACAGTCCGGCTTTAGAAATTATCAAAGCCAGCTTTTCATTTTTTGGTAATGGCGCTGGCCGATATTTACTGGCCGGATTTGAAACTGTAATCGGGGCGGGTTTAATTTTAAATATTTTTCCAAGAATTATCTGTACCTTATTAGTGGTGCATCTCGTGGCTACCTTCGGCGTGTTTATCCTGGCGCCTCAAATGATGTTTGATCCATACTTTCCGTTTTTAACTTTAGAGGGCGAATTTGTTTTTAAGAATTTGGCCCTGGTGGCCGGCGGTTTAGTGGCTCTGGAACATTATTCCCACCACCCCAATTTCCAATGAAGCGAGCTCATTTTATTGGTATCGGCGGCTCTTTTTATTTATTTAATCATGTTAGAATCTTAATATGGGTGTGATAATAGATTTTCTCACGGATGGAGCTAAGATAGTTTTTGGTTCGGCCGTGGTTGGGTTTTTCATTCCCGGAGTTCCTGGTGAAATTACAAAAACAATGTTTATCGCTGGTGGCATTGTTACGGCTATGTTTTTGATTTTGGCCATGATATTATCAAAGCAAGTTCAAAAACAATGAATCCAATCATTTTTTACATTGGGGCGATGGTTCTAGCTATAGTATTGTTTTTAATAGGCATTAAATTTGGCGGAGATAAAAAATAATGACTACAAATACTTGGCTTTATATAATTTTCGGTGTGGTGGTAATAATAGCTTTAGGTATGGCTTATTATTACGGTCGGTCTAAATAATATAGCTTGTGATAAAACTCACGCCCAACGATTTTTCGTTGGGCGTTTTTATGTTAACTTGAAATTATAATGAAAATCCATTTTATCGGTATTGGCGGGATCGGGGTGTCGTCTTTGGCGCAATATTATTTGGCCCAGGGCTGGAAAATAAGTGGGTCGGATGCGTCAAGGTCGGAAATAACCGACGAGTTAAAGAAAAAAGGCATTAGAATTTTTATTGGCCAGCGCGCGAAAAATATCAAAGGAGTAAATTTAGTAATTTATTCGGCGGCCATCAAACCCGATAATGCCGAATTTTCTCAAGCCAAAACGAAGGGTTACCCTTTGTTAAATTACGCCCAGGCGGTGGGCGAGTTAACCAGAAAATATTTTACTATCGCGGTGGCCGGATCGCACGGCAAAAGCACCACCACGGCCTTAATCGGCCTTATTTTGATTGAGGCCGGTTTAGATCCTACTATAATTATTGGCACCAAATTGAAGGAATTAGGCAACACCAACTTCCGTTTAGGCCAAAGCCAATATCTTGTTTTGGAGGCCGATGAATACGCCAAGGCGTTCCATAACTATTTTCCAAAAATCGCGGTGGTCACCAACATAGATAAAGAGCATCTGGATATTTATAAAAATCTAGCCAGAGTTTTGGCCGGATTTAAAAAGTTTTTTGGCAATGTCTCGGCCGATGGTTATATTGTGGCTAATAACGAAGATAAAAATCTTAAAAAAATCATAGATTCTAAAGTCATTTGGTACAGTCAAGGTAAACACAAACTTTTTGTCCCCGGAATTCACAATCAATTCAACGCCGAAGCGGCTTGGCAGGCGGTTAAACTTTTGGGCGTTAAAAAATCTGTGGCCGACAAAGTTTTTAAAACTTATTCCGGCGCCTGGAGAAGAATGGAGTTATTGAGTTCCAAGTTTCGAGATACGAGTTCCAAGATTTATTCCGATTACGCTCACCACCCCACCGAAATCAAAGCCACACTTCAAGCGCTCAAAGAAAAATATCCGCACAAAAAAATTATCTGCGTTTTCCAGCCGCACCAACAGGATCGGCTGAATCGTTTGTTCAAAGAATTTATAGGCGCATTTGATGGGGCCGATAAAACTATTTTATACCCATTGTACAGAGTTAAGGGTCGGGACACTGTCGGCAAATCATCAACCGATTTAGTCAAAGCTATCAGATCCCGCACCTTAGGAAAAGTGCGGGACAAACCCAATGTTATTTACGCCGATGATTTTAAAAAGGTTTTGGAATTTATTCAGCCCGATTTAAAGTCAAACAATGTTATCGTTTTTATGAGCGCCGGGGATTTGGATAATAAAGTCAGAGAATATTTTTTGGCCGCAGCATAGCCAAAATTATCTAGTTGTGGTAAAATTAAATCGCTAATAAATCTGCCTGTAAAAAGGCGGGTTTTTACTCGCTCAAATCATGGAAAACTCGCTTTCAAACAATCTGGGTGTGTTAACTTCAGTCCCGCGCCAGAGCGAGAAAGTTTTGGGTTTAATTGAAAGACCGCCCG
>OBEQ012048334.1_pt1 | contig 11219 bp, 12 predicted proteins | sample 1670901 | NCBI WGS metagenome assembly OBEQ01 (sample SAMEA104232315, study PRJEB22302) | groundwater metagenome | biome: forest; feature: aquifer; material: groundwater | place: USA | collected 2011-08-07 | depth 5.4 m | reverse complement strand
CGTTATTGATAAAGATTGCTTCGTCGTTCCTCCTCGCAATGACATATGTTTATGATTAGCGCTGTTATTCTCACCAAAAATGAAGAAAAAAACATCAAGGACTGCCTTGAAAGTCTCTCTTGGTGCGATGAGAGAATCGTTATAGATTCGGAGTCGGAAGACAAAACTCTTGAAATTGCCCAAAAGTCAGGAGCGAAAGTGTTTACTCATAAACTTTATAATTTCTCCGACCAAAGAAATTATGGCCTCGACAAAGCAAAGGGCGACTGGATCCTTTTCATTGATGCCGATGAAAGAGTCTCCTCAGGATTGTGGTATGAAATAATGCAGCATATTAATGAGCCAATAGAAAATCCTTCCGGATTTTTATTTAAAAGGGTTGATATAATGTGGGGCAAGGAGTTAAGACATGGTGAAGCAGGAAATACAAAGCTGCTTAGACTGGCTAAGAAAAATACTGGGAAATGGACAGGCGCCGTGCATGAGAAATGGAATATAAAAGGAAAAACTGTTACACTGAACAATCCTCTCTACCACTACCCGCATCAGTCTATTAAAGATTTTCTTGAAGAAATAAATCATTATACAGATTTAAGATCCCGGGAGTTATACAAAAATAAACAAAAAACAAATTGGTTTCTCATTGTTCTTTACCCAAAAGCTAAATTTTTGCAAAACTATTTTTTGAGATTAGGATTTTTGGATGGTTTACCTGGATTGGTAGTTGCGCTTATGATGTCATTTCACTCTTTTTTGGTAAGAGGAAAGCTTTGGCTCCTTTGGGATAAGAAAGGTAATAAATGAATAAATTATTATTATGTATGTTTATCCTTTGCTGCTGCTTTATCCTTTATCTCTATATTTTCCATCTCTTAGGCAGAGCAGGATATGTTTAAAAAATACATAATTCCGTATTATCAAGTTTCTAAAGAGTTCAACTATACCAGGGATATAAGAGATTCTGTCAATCTTGCTCTCCAAAAGACTCAGTAATTGATAAAGTAAAAAAAATAGGCGTTTGAATTAATGTACAATAGCGAGATGTTTACCTTTGGTATATCGATCGGAATATATGCCTATTTAATTTTTTTGCTCGGAATAACTGGGCTACTCTACAACAATATTCTCAATTCTTTAACAATAGTATTTTGGGGCGCTTTTTTTTATTTAAATAGAAGAACTCTAAGTAGAATAGTAGGGGACATAAAAAAGATCAAAAAGAGTAAAGATAAGCTTTTTCTCATGGTATTTCTTTTTGTTTTTATACAAGGGCTCATTAATCTGCTTGGTGCGTTGGGTCCGGAGATCGCGTTCGACGCGTTATGGTACCATTTAACTATACCCAAACTTTGGCTAAACGGTCACAAGATATTTTTTATCCCCGGAGGATTACTCTATTACAGCGCAATGCCTAAATTAGGGGAATTATTATATACCTCCGGTTTAGTACTATTTAATGAACAACTGCCAAAGCTCATTCATTTTAGTTTTGGGCTCTTAACATGCATCGCGCTTTACAAACTATCAAGAAAATTCTTTAGTCCATTTATTTCTCTTATTGCAGTAGTAATTTTTTATTCCAATCTTGTTGTGGCTTGGGAATCCATAACAGCATATGTTGATCTTGTTAGAACATTTTTTGAGGTCATGGCATTGTGGAGTTTTATAAATTGGTGGGAAAACCAAAAGCTCAAGTGGTTTATTTTATCAGCAATAATGGTAGGATTGGCGATAGCAACTAAATTATTAGCAATTGGAAGTTTAGCGATATTTAGTATGCTTATTATTTATAAATTTTCTACTAATGCCGGAGCAAGTTTGAAACTTGCTACGAAACGTTCCGGAGCAGATTACCCTTCTTCGCTTTCGCTACGGCGGACAGGCAAATCTGCTCCGGCAAAGTCAGCTACCTTGTCCAGTATACTAGTATACTGGACAATTTCTTTAGCAATACCTCTGCCTTGGTTTCTATTTTCTTATATCAATACCGGTAATCCAGTCTATCCCTTTTTTACTCAGGTTTATAAAATTTTTCCTGAGCCATTAACAGCATGGAGATTTTTTAGCGAGACCTGGAATTTATTTATACATTCCCCCGACCCGCTTTCACCGATTTATATAATGTTTCTTCCCCTAGTCATATATGTATTTCCTAAACTTAAAAAAGAAATAAAAATCATTGCTCTTTACTCGTTTATTGGGATTTTAATGTGGTATTTTACTCCAAGAACCGGAGGCGGAAGATTTATACTTGCCTTTTTACCGGCTTTTTCTATCGTATGCGCGGCAGTTATTAATTTTTTTATAGAAAATAGGAAAATATACGGCGCGTTTATGGCAAAATTTCTGGTATTACTTATTATGTTTGTTACCTCAATTTCAATAGTTTACCGTTTCGCCGCGAACTCAAAATATATCCCAGTAATTTTAGGCAAGGAAACAAAGGATCAATTTTTAACAAATCATCTTAATTTCCCCTTTGGAGATTTCTACGACACAGACCGCTATTTTGAGAGGAAGATAAAGCAGACAGACAAAGTGTTACTGTTAGGATTTCACAATCTATATTACGTTAATTTTCCTTTTATTGACTCTTCCTGGATAGCAAAAGGGGAGAGGTTTAACTACATTGCTATCCAAGGCGCCAAACTGCCGTCTCAATTTGGTAATTGGAATCTTATTTACAATAATCCGAAAACTCATGTAGAATTATATTCTATGGAAGGAGGAAGATGGGAATATTGGAAATACTAATAATAATCGCACTAATTTTGTTTCCCTTAGGTGAGCTGGCTAGAATAAATATTATCAAAGATGTTACTCTCCACCCGGTAGATTTAGCCGTTTTCTTAATTTCTATATCATGGATAATAATACAATTAAAAAACAAAAAAAATCTCTTAAAAATAACCAATTTTAAGCCAGTTGCAATATTTGCGCTCATATGTTTTACTTCACTAATTCTCAACTCATTCTGGCTAAAAGTAACTGAACTTATTGCCTCAGGTCTATATCTCTTTCGCTGGTTTGCCTATGCCGGAATATATTTTGCGCTAAGAGATACAAAGAAAACATTTGTCCGTAAATTACTACCACGAATACTGATATTCGACGGACTATTCATAATTATTGTGGGTTTTCTCCAAATTTTATTTTACCCAAGCCTTTTAGCGCTTGAGAGATTCCAGTGGGACAGACATATTTATAGGATGGTCTCAGTTTTTTTAGACCCCAATTACGCAGGTGCATTTTTCACTCTGTATTTAATGTTGGTAGTATCTAAATTTTTTGAGTACTACGACAAAAAGAAATATAAAGCCTCAAGACTCTTCGGCCTTATTGGGCTCATAACATTAGTCGCTATTTATATAACTTTTTCAAGAAGCGCGTTGTTAATGCTTTTGGGCTCGATAACTCTATTTTTGATACTTATAAATAGAAAAAAGTACATTCTGTTTTTATTAATTACAACCGCTATTTACGTAATAATCTTGTCTCCCAAATTTTATATTGAGAATCTAAATCTTTTTCGTATAAACTCCAGTATGCAACGGATTGAATCGTCAAAAACCGCCCTACTAATTATTGAAAAAAATCTAGTTTTCGGAGTCGGTTTTGATACTTATCATTATGCTCAGGAGCGATATGGCTTCCATCCGACAAAAACTAATTTCTCAAGCCATGCTGACGCGGGGACTGATAACAGCTTTTTGTTTGTTACTGCTACAACCGGAATAGTAGGATTAATAACTTACATAAGTTTATGGTTTCACTTGTTAAAGAAAACTTATCGAAGAAGTAAAGATAAAAACAACTATTATGCTGCTTGCGTTCTATCATCATCGATTGGACTTAGCGTTAATGCCCTGTTTATAAATAGCTTATTTTTTACGACCTTTATGCTTTGGATGTGGATTTTAATTGGGACTATTGATTCAAGGTAACGCTAAGCTCTTTACTGGTCTGATTTCCAGCCTCATCTGTCGCAGTTACTTTAATTTTATTATCTCCCTTTTGTAAATTCAGTAAATACGAAAATTTACCACTATTGTCAACTATAGTCTGATAATTATTCACAGTCACTAAAGCATCGGCATTAGTTTTTCCTTCAACTGAAATATGATTACCTCCTTCTGATATAATTTGTTGATCATAGGGTTTAATAATTTCCAAATCAGGTGGTTTATTTTTATATGCAATATGTATATTTTGAGAATAATCACTTTCTTTGCTCAAATCAATCGATTTTGACATTATATTATTATCTCCTTCCTCAAGAAGCACATTTTTAAAAACAAAAGTCCTATCATTGTCAACAATAGCTTTATCAGCATATTTGCCGTTAATATAAAGTTTGATAGTTTGTTTTGGGATCGCGGATCCGGAAATAGTAATTCGTTCTTTATTAGTAGCATTGGGGAGGGGATCCAAAACTGGAGGAGCTATATACTGTGAATCATTTTTAACTGTATATTTATCATCACTATTTTTTACACTTCCAATAAATATGCTAAAATTTATAAGGAAAGGTATTCCATATAAAAAGAATATGATAAGCACAATAACAATACCGATAAAAATAAATAATATATTTTTTTCGTAGTGTTTGCGTGAGATTTTTTCCAGTCTAGAATTTTTTTTCATAAAACCACCATTAACTCGAGTCTGAGCCCTTTGTCAGAATCGAACTGACATCGACGGTTTACGATACCGCTGCTCTGCCACTGAGCTAAAAGGGCAGAGATATTTTATATAATTTAGCTTAATAAGGCAAATAGAAAAGTAGTTACTCTACCTTTGGGGAATTGCGCTTCGCTCGCGTCTATGTCTGTTAGCTACATTAATTTGCAAAACAGCTTTTCGTAATTCTGCTTGAGCAACAACAAAATCTCTCTGGCTAATACTTTCTTTTGATTTCTTCAAAATCTCCTCAGCTCGCCTCTTGGCTTCCAATGCTTTTTCAACTTCGATTTCCTCTGAATGAATTGCGTAATCGGCAAGTAGTGTAATTCCTTCTCGACCAACTTCAAGAAATCCGCCCGTCAAAGCATAATGCTCCGGATTTCCCTTAATTTTCAATATCATTTCACCAGGCGTTACTGCAGTTACCAAAGGCATATGATTGGGGAGAATACCAATCTGTCCGCTGGGAGTATTTACTATTAATTCATCAATGTCCTTATCGATAACTGTTTTGTCAGGGGTAATTACAGTAAGCTGCATAATTTTATTTCGCTTTTGCGACAGCCTCGTCTATTGTTCCGACCATATAAAAAGCCTGTTCAGGAAGATTATCATGCTTGCCTTCAAGGATTTCCTTAAATCCTTGGATAGTCTCTAAAATCTTAACATATTTACCCGATTGTCCCGTGAAGATTTCCGCCACAAACATGGGCTGACTTAAAAATCTTTGTATTTTTCTCGCTCTTGCGACAATAAGTTTGTCTTCATCGGAGAGTTCATCAATTCCCAATATAGCGATAATATCCTGTAAATCCTTGTATCTTTGTAAAACCTTCTGGACACCTCGCGCGACGTCATAATGCTCTTGCCCGACAACCGATGGGCTTAGAATTCTGGACGTTGAGGTGAGCGGATCAACAGCAGGGTAAATACCTTGTTCCGCAATCGATCTTTCAAGTGTAATTGTCGCGTCCAAATGGGCGAAAATTGTTGCCGGTGCGGGATCAGTATAGTCGTCGGCAGGAACGTAGATTGCCTGTAGTGAAGTAATAGAACCTTTCTTTGTAGACGTAATCCTCTCCTGCAAGCCGCCTATTTCTGACGCGAGAGTTGGTTGATATCCTACAGCCGATGGTACGCGACCGAGGAGCGCCGAAACCTCACTACCTGCTTGAGCAAAACGGAAAACATTATCTATAAAAAGAAGCACGTTTTCATTTTTGACATCTCTAAAATATTCAGCCATTGTCAGAGCAGTAAGCGCAACTCGAAGTCTATTGGCTGGAGGTTCATTCATCTGACCATATACCATAACAGTTTTATCCATAACTTTTGCTTCCAGCATTTCAAGCCACAAATCTGTACCTTCCCTCGTCCGCTCTCCAACTCCCGCGAAAACAGAGTGGCCTTTATGCTCTTGGGCAATATTTCTGATGAGCTCTTTTACAATAACCGTCTTTCCGACCCCTGCTCCGCCAAAAATACCAATTTTCCCACCCTTGGTAAATGGAGCAAAAAGATCAATAACTTTAAGGCCTGTTTCCAAAATCTGCGGTTCTGTTTGTTGGTCAGTTAATAACGGCGCGGATTTATGTATTGAATCCATTTCAACATCCTTCATATCAAATGATTTTCCATCAATAGCCAGGCCTAGAACATTAAAAATTCTCCCAAGAGTTTTCTCTCCAACCGGGACTTTAATTGGATTAAATGTTCGCTTGACCGGCGTAGCTCTACTCAGAGAATCGGTTGAGCCGAATGCCAACGCGCGGACTTGCTTTTCACCAATCTGGAACTGAACTTCTAATACTAATTCGCTTTTGTCCGGCATTATAAGTATTAAGGCCTCATAGATGTCAGGAATATCATTTTCGAAATAAATATCCACAACAGGCCCTGTAACTCTGACAACAATTCCGTCTGTATTTTCTTTTTTTATTTTCTTTTCTTCTGCCATATTTTTACATTTATTATGTTTTATGCCGTAGCTATTCCCGCTCCGGTAATATCTAATAATTCGCTTGTTATCTTTGCTTGACGGGTAATATTATATTCCAGACGCAGGTCTTCTATAATGTCATTAGCATTATTCGTAGCGTTTTGCATAGTCAACATGCGGCTTGCCTGCTCCGACGCAAAACTCTCGAGGTAGAAATGATAGAGTGACATTTCAATATTATGCCTGAGTAATGAGGGCAAAATCTCCTCAGCTCTCGGCTCAAAAATATAATAAAGGGTAGAATCTTTAGTCTCCAAATTTTCATCAGTCAATTTAACCGGCAAAAGATCTGCTCTGGTTGGGTTTTGCGAAAAGAAACTGGTGAAATCGGTAAATAACACTTTCACCTTATCAACTTTACCTTCCATATAATAATCGTCAACGATTTTCATAACTCCGTAAATGACGTCAAAGCTAGGTGTAGTTATTCCGAAATTAAATGTAGCAATTACCTGCTTGCTCAAACGGGCAATTAGGCCTTCAACCTTTCTTCCGACTACGACATAAAAAGCATCTACTTCTTCTTTTTGGTAACCGATAAATGCTCGGAGAAGGTTTGAAATCAAACCTCCGCACAACCCTTTGTCAGGCGCGAGAATAATCATGAGAGTTTTTCCTGTTTTCGAACCTGCTTTTACATATGGATGATGAAAAGTTTCTAAATCAATTTTACCTAAAACGTTCTTTGTCATAATATCCAACTGTTTCACGTATGGTCTTGTTGATATTGCCCTCTGTTGCGCTTTCTTTAACTTGGAGGCGGAAATCATCTGCATCGCCCTGGTAGTTTTGGAAACATTTTGTGCCGCTTGTATTCTTCTTTTTAATGATAGTATTGTTGCCATAGACTTGTACTGTATACGCTATTAGACAGTAAAATGATTTTTAAAATCTTTAACAAGTTTTTCCAATGAATTAATCTTTCCTTCATCCAGCTTTTTTCCATCCGCCAATTCATCAATAACCTTCTTTGCATGAATGCGGGCGTAACTTATTAATTCTTTCTCGAATCTACTTATCGCCTCAACTGGAATATCATCGATATGTTCGCTCGTTACAGACCATATAGAAAGTATCTCTTCCGCCTCAGAATATGGTTGATATTGTTCTTGTTTAAGAATCTCCGTCAGACGGACTCCTCGATCCAGCTGTTTTTGTGTTGATTGGTCAAGTTCGCTTCCAAATTGCGCGAACGCCGCGAGTTCCCTGTATTGCGCAAGGTCTAAGCGCATTTTGCCGGTAACTGATTTTATCGCTTTGGTTTGCGCTGCACCTCCTACACGGGAAACAGAATTACCCGCGTTAATTGCCGGTCTGATTCCGGCGTTGTATAAATTCGCTTCCAGGAATATTTGTCCATCAGTAATAGAAATGACATTAGTCGGGATAAAGGCAGAAATATCGCCGGCCTGCGTCTCGATAATCGGGAGCGCGGTTATTGACCCCCCGCCATTCTTGTCATTAAGTTTAACCGCGCGCTCCAAAAGCCTGCTATGTAGATAAAAAATATCTCCCGGGTATGCCTCGCGGCCTGCAGGCCTTCGAAGTACTAGTGAAATTTGTCTATAAGCCCAGGCATGTTTGGTCAAATCATCAAAAACTATGAGCGCATCGTTCCCTTTCTCCATAAAGTACTCGGCTACCGCCATTCCTCCATAAGGCGCTAGATACTGAAGAGCGGCAGGCGTTGAAGCCCCCGCTGACACAACGATCGTATAATCCATTGCCCCTTCCTCCTCCAGTTTATTTATAATCTGCGCCACAGAGCTTTCCTTTTGCCCAATCGCGACATATATGCAAATGACAGGTTTTAAATTTTGTGTGTTTTCTTTACTCTTCGCCTGCAAATTCCGCTGGTTGATAATTGTATCAATAGCAATTGCAGTTTTTCCAAGTCCGCGATCTCCGATGATCAGCTCCCTTTGTCCCCGCCCGATCGGGATCATTGCGTCAATTGCCTTAATACCTGTCTTCAATGGCACATTTACAGGTTCTCTTTGTGTGACACCGGCTGCGATCCGCTCAAGCGGCATGTGCGTCCCGCTTTTTATTCTTGGTTTTCCATCAAGCGGTTCACCCAAAGGAGTAATAACCCTCCCCAAAAGCTCATCCGATGCTTCAACTGACAAAACTTTTCCGGTCACGCTCACTTTATCTCCCTCTTTAATAGAAACATTTTCACGGAGGAGAATAATTGAAACACTATCTTCATCCAAATTGAAAACAACGCCTGTCGCGTTATTCTCAAAATTCACAATTTCTCCCATCCCGACCTTAGATAATCCCGAACTGGTAATAACCCCGTCCTGATTCTTTTCAACAACGCCTATATTCTCAACATTTTTTTCTGAGGAAAAACTGCGTATTCTATTTTCTAACTGTTTAATAATATCTTGACTGTCCATCATAGTGATTCTTTAATATAATCTTTTATTTGTGCTAATAAATTTTTTATATTCACATTATATAACATATCATCTGCCCTTATTCGAATTCCAGATATCAAATTCGGATCAAGTCCAAAAATTAAATTTTTATTTGGGAATATTTCTTCAATACTTTTTTTATTTTGCTCACTTAATTCAAAAGAACTATCTACAAATACATTGACTTGTCTTTCTTGTTTCTGTAAAGCCTTTAAATACTCTCGTAATTCACTGGCAGTTAAATGCTCTATTATTCTATTAACACGGCTTTCATCCAGTTTATTATAAACATAACTTGCTTCAGTCAATTGTCTAATTTGCTTCTTTTTCATCAATCTATCCTGTTCTTTATCTTTAGCAATGCGTTTTTTATGATCTTTTCCTGATCTTCTTTACTGAATATCCGGCCTGCTGATTTTTGTAAAAGCACAATCGCCAGATCGCTGATATGCAATGACAACGCTTTCTGCGCTTCTTTAGTCTCGATTGCTAATTGCTTTTTGGTTTCTTCTAATATTTTCTGCGCCTGATTTTTAGCTTTTTCCTCGCCATCCTGTAAAATCTCAATTACTTGCTCTTTGGTTTCTTCCAGCATTTTTTTTGATTGCTTCTGTGCATTTCGGAGCATCTCTTTTTCTGCGTTTTCTGCTTTCGTGAGAAGCAATCTCGATTCTTCTGCATGCCTCAAGCCTTCTTTTATTACACTCTGCCGTTCATGCAAAACACCCAGTATTTTTTTATAAAAAAACCTTTTGAGTATGTATAGAATAATTAAAAAATTAACAATTTGAGCTCCCAGCAAAAAGGGATCTATACCAAATTCTTTAATAATTTCCATATATTATTATTTGGGCAATTAGCGAATAAACGCTATGATAAGTGAATAAATTGCGATTGCCTCGGCAAAAGCCATGCCGAGTAACATCGCCGGCAGAATTCTCCCCGATGCTTCAGGATTTCTTCCCATTGCCTCGACAGCCTTCGCCCCGATATATCCTATACTCATCGCCGGTACAATACCTCCAAGTGCTACAATTAATCCTCCGGTTATACTAAATTGCATTTATAAATCACCTCCTTCTTGCTAATGTGAACCCTCACTATGTGATGTCATCAGCATAGTCATAAATATCATAGTCAACATCGAAAATACCAGAGCCTGGACGAACCCTGCTATAAGTTCCAATGCTATAAAAGGAATAGGCGCGAGGAGTGGAGCAAGCGCGCCGATTGTTGCCAAAAGAACTTCTCCGGCAAATATATTCCCAAAAAGACGGAAGGAAAGTGATATTCCTTTTGTAATTTCAGATACAATTTCCAAAATTCCTACAAATAAATAAATTGGATTTAAAGAAAAATAGCGGCTAAAATATTCTTTAATTCCTAGTGTTGTAAGACTTAAATAATGAGTAGCAATTAAGGAAACTAAAGAAAGCGCGATTGTCACATTCAAGTCACTGGTACCATTACGAAAAATGGGTACAAGATGGCCTTTTTCTTTTAATCCGAATGACCCATGACCTGGAATTAGTCCTGTCCAATTAGTGAGAAGTATAAAAATAAGAAAAGTCATAAAAAATGGGAAAATCTTTTTTGCGTGCTCCCCCGATATTTGTTCATTGAAATTATATAGTGTTTCAACCGCCATTTCCATGGTATTTTGAAACATGCCCGGAATTTTTTTAAAATTTTTGTTCAGATAGTAAACTCCGCTGATTATAAGCGCATCTACTGCGAGAGTATTTAAAATTGTGTTTGTAATGGGAAATGATCCAATATGAGCAATAACCTCAGGAGCAAATTCAGTCATATAATTTATTTAGTTATCTCATGAATTTCTTATTAATTTTACCTATATCTAAACAATATGTCAATTACCGTCAACAGATATCTAAACAAAATCTTTTTTGCTGCACGCGTCGATAAAGCCTAGAAAAATAGGATGTGGTCTGAGTGGCCGACTCTTGTATTCCGGATGTCCCTGAGTACCTAAATAGAAAGGATGATCGGGACTTTCAATGATTTCAACCAGATTTTCTTTTATAGACCTGCCGCAAACGACAAAAGAATTTTTTTCAAATTCCTGCGCATAGTTATTATTAAATTCGTAT
>OBEQ011240367.1_pt1 | contig 11219 bp, 9 predicted proteins | sample 1670901 | NCBI WGS metagenome assembly OBEQ01 (sample SAMEA104232315, study PRJEB22302) | groundwater metagenome | biome: forest; feature: aquifer; material: groundwater | place: USA | collected 2011-08-07 | depth 5.4 m | reverse complement strand
TGAAAACGACCTTACTTATTCCAACGATCAACGAAATTGTCGGAATGCGGGAACTAATGCCTCGCATCAAAGAAGGCTGGGTTGACGAAATTCTTTTTGTCGATGGCGGATCAACCGACGGGACCATTGAATATGCTGAATCACATGGATATCGAATCATCCAACAAAAATCTCCCGGCTTGGCGGGAGCTTATCGAGATGGAGTAGAAGCCGCAACCGGCGATGTTTTAATATTATTCAGCCCCGACGGCAACTCAGTACCCGAAAGAATTCCTGATTTGGTAACAAAAATGAAAGAAGGCTGCGATATGGTCATCGCTTCCCGCTATTGCCAGGGTGCGAAGAGTTATGATGACGATGGCCTGACCGCATTTGGAAATTGGATGTTTACTCAGTTTATCAATATTCTTTTTGGTGGCTCCTACACAGACGCTCTCGTCATTTATAGAGCTTGCAAAAAAGATCTTTTCAAGACTTGCTCTGTCAATCGGGCAACCATCATGGGAGGAATTGAACCGCAGCTGTCCATCCAATGCGCCAAGAAAAAATTAAAAGTCATGGATATTCCGGGAGATGAGCCCGCGCGGTTGGGTGGTACTAGAAAGATGAAACCATTTCGGAACGGAATGGGTATTTCAATGCTTATTTTAATGGAATTGTTTGGAATCCGAGGCTCCCTGTCATGAAAGTGCTATTCATCGGTGGTTCCGGAACCATTAGCAGCGCTTGCGCAAAAGAATGTTGGCGGCAAGGAATCGATCTTTGGGTTCTATTGCGCGGCACTCGCGATTATCGCATTTCCCATCCTGATCGAATCATCCACGGAGACATCAAAAAAGACCCGGCATCTGTCGCACGGCTGCTCACAAATCAAAAATGGGATTGCGTGGTTGATTGGGTGGCCTTTAACGAAGCAGATATCGTGCGGGATTTTGAGTTTTTTCGTGGAAAAACAAAAAAGTATATTTTTATCAGTACCACAAGCGTGTACAAAAAGCCATTGGTGTCGCCGATTGTTAATGAAACAGCGCCTATCGGCAATCACATTCTCCCCTATGCAGAAATCAAGGCAAGGGCGGAACAATTGCTTCTGCAATTATTTCGAGAAGAAGATTTCCCTGCCGTTATTATCAGGCCGGGACACGTTTACGCTGATTTCGTGCCGATCACCGGATTCCGTGGAATGGGATTTGGATTGATGGACAGAATCATGAGGGGAAAACCCATTTTAGTTCATGGCGATGGTTTGGGACTGTGGAGCGCTATCTATAATGAAGATTTTGCGCGGTTCTTTGTTCCCCTGATCGGCCTTCAGACAATTGTTGGCGAGACGATTCAAATTACTTCCGATGAATTGTTAACCTGGTCGCAAATTTATCAGTTCTCCGCTCGATCGATCGGCCGTGAAATCGAATTGGTGACGGCCCCTTCAAATCTCATTAATGAGTTTGATCGGGAAATTGGATCAACGTTGCTGGGAGATAAAGCGTTTAGTCACGTGTTTGACAATTCGAAGCTTAAAAGGCTGGTGCCGCATGTTGAATCTTCGCTCTCCTTTTGGGAAGGCGTTCAACGCTGCGCCCTTTATTACCTGGAAAATCTAAACCAAATTTCTGTGAATCAAGCTCTCGACAAGCTCATGGACCAAATCATCTATCACGTCCATTCCAAGAACATTCAAGAGTCGCTCAGGCTTGTTTCCGATCTTTAATTTTTCCGCCGCCATCCATCGTACCCATATCCGGAATAGCGCTCTTAACTTTTAAGCAATAAATACTATTTCACCGCCCGCAAAAATAAGAACCGCCCGAAGTGTTCGACAACCGGAATTTTAGTTATCTTAGCTTCAAATTGAAATTGTTGATACTTTTGTCTGTCAAAAAAACGACTTAGCAACGGGAAATCATAGGCTTCCATTTGCCAATTTGAAAAACCAGCCTGCCTGAGAAGCTGTCTAAATTCTGTCTTACAAACAAAATCATGCGTTACAAAACGATCTTGTCTGATCAGTTCTTTACGATAAATTAAAAGGTATTTTCGAAATAATTGTATCATTCTCTGCAGATTATGTCTTGGTTCCAAAGAAAATAGAAAACCTCCTGGACGAAGCCACCTATAAATTTTCTTTATGATTTCCTTGCGATCCGTTAAATGATGCAGCGTATGGAAAAGGAAAATGGTATCGTAGGAATCCGGTGAATCTTCAAATTCAAAAATGCTTTTTTGAATGACCTCGATTTGATTCAATTTTTCTCGCTCTTTTATTTTTTTGATACGCTCTGCAAGTTCAGGAACCAGCTCAAGCACCCGCCAGAAACTGGATTGAGACGCCAGTTTTGCTGTCAGGAAACCGGAACCAGCTCCGATCTCTAACACTTTTCCCAACGGAAAACCCGAGAAACTTTTTTCAATCAGCTGTATCAACGGATATCCGCTGCCCTCGCCCGTTAAGTAACCATGTCTTGCGTCATAAGATTCCGCCTTCTCTGATTCGTTGGCTTTTAAATTCCATTCCAAATTGTTTCTTTTCAGTTGCTCCAAGTCAGCATCGCTAAAGAATTGCTCCTTAACAAAATACGGTGTGATCAGGTAGACAAGGAGATTTTTTTCTTCTACCACATTAAATAATTTCATTGAATCTTTTGCTTCTGCATTGCCGCTTTTTCCAGTAAATCGATTTCTTGGGCAAGTGTTTTATGAATATCAAATTCTTCAACAATTTGATTTCGTGCGCTGAGACCCAACGCTTGCCTCTTTTTTGGGTTCTTGAGCAAATCAAAAACCGCATCCGCCCACATTTCCGCGCTTCCCAATTCCAGCAATAAACCAGTTTGGTTGTGCTTCACAAGAGCGTTATTACCAGAACAATTCGACACAACGCAAGCGAGCCCAGAGCTCATGGCTTCAATCAACGCTTTTGGATGTCCCTCCGTTAAAGACGGCATCAGAAAACAATTCGCCTTGGCATGATAATTTTTAATGTCGGCATATGGAATGGAGCCCAGAAATTTCACGGGAAGATTTCGTTCTTTCGCATAAATTTCCAAATCATTCCGCAGCGAACCATCTCCAATAAGAGTCACTTCGACTTCTGTTTTTTGACAAAGAATTGCGATCATATCCATTAAAAAGAAAAGGTTTTTCTGCCGTTCCAATCGGCCAACAAAGAGCAATTGAAAAGAGCGGCTTGCATTCCTTTCATGAACTTGCGAGAACCAAGCGACATCAACCCCATTTGGAACCAATTGAATTTTATCCGAAATTCCGACATGTTTTTCAATCCATCTCTTTGATTCCTCAGTAGTCACAATAATCCCATCTGCATCCCGCAAAAAGAAAGGAAGTAAGCAACGCAACATAAGCGTTTTCAACCAGTGGCCTTCTATTTTTGCAAAGGCGGCATAATCATAGCCATAGGTCACAATAAAAGGAATCTTAAATCTCCATTTTGCGAGTATGGCCGGAATAATTCCGTTTGCTTGCATCACTCGAATGACAGAACATTTTCGGATGGTTTCACAATTTAAAAATGGTAATAAAAATTGATACACATAACGATGCCAGCGCCGACGATTCGGAAAGATGGTGAACTGTTTGGTTGCGCTTCGCTGCAATTCCGTAGTTTGATCACCATAAGAAAAATAATAAATGACGTCAAATCTCTCTGCATATTTGGCAACATAATAATCAAGAAACAAGCCTTCCCGGCGGTCATTCCGCTGCGACTCGATACTTCCGCCCAGCGAAGGCAGAATGCCCAGAATTATTTTCTTAGAATCCATCACTTTTTGATTGAACCTGCCTCTCGCTTCCGTTACATTGTTACCCGTTATGACCATATCAAAAAATCCGTTTCATTTTTTATTTCGGCATTTTCTGCTTCCGGAAGCTCGACTCATGAAATCGGATGACCATTCTACTTCCGAATTGCACCGCACCATTATTCTTAAGAAACATTTTCTCCGTAAACTGTTTGAGCGATATTACAGGAATTTTCTTGCGGTTGAGCGATCGCTTGCGATCGGCGGACTCTCATTGGAGATTGGTTCGGGCGGCGGGTTTTTTAAACAAATTTGCCCTTCCATTATTACATCTGACATTCTGAGGCTCCCGCATGTCGATTGTGTAAACGATGCGCACGCTTTGCCATTTAAAAATAATTCATTAAAAGCCATTTATGGGCTTCAAACGCTTCACCATCTGGGAAAACCGAAACAATTTTTCCGTGAAGCAGTTCGGTGCCTTAAACCAAACGGAAAAATTTGCTTTTTAGAGCCCTTTCTTTCTCCTTTTGGCCGCTTCCTCTATACTCACTTTCACTATGAGCCTTGTGATTACGAAACTTCTTGCTGGGACTTTCAGCAGAACCGACCGTTAAGCGACAGCAATCAAGCGCTTCCCACCATTATTTTTAAGCGGGATATCTCAACTTTCCAGAATGAATTCCCCGAACTTCGAATTGAATCCATTCGTTATCATACGTTTCTTCTTCATGCGCTTTCCGGCGGCGTGCGCTATCGTGCGTTCGTTCCAAACTTTCTCTTTGGCCCGTTAACGGTTTTTGAAGACGCATTATCTCCTCTCATGAAATGGCTTGGAACTATGCAAACTATCGTTCTGGTGAAAAAGGACTCTAAACGAACTTAAGTTTTCGAAGCGCAAATATCGTCATCTTAAAAAGCAGCCAGCCATGACGAAATCTATGAATTTGCGTTGTGCCGTAAGTTCTTTCTTTATAATGGACAGGAATTTCCACAATTTTTAGATTCAAACGTGCGGCCCCGAATAAAAGATCAAAATCGCCGAACGGGTCAAACTCCCCGAAATAACTACGCCCTCGCTTAATTTTTTCATAATCATCGCGCCACAGCACTTTTGTTCCACATAACGTATCTCTTAACGGTTGTTCCAATAAGTAGCTAAAAGCTCTGCTGAAAAATTTGTTTGCCATTAAATTTAAAACCCGCATCGCCTGCTTTTCCATTTGATACACAAACCGAGAGCCATTCACGAACTCCCCTTTTCCGGAAGTGATTGCATCATAAAATTTCGGCAGATCTTCCGGAGGAGTTGTGAGATCGGCATCCAAAATCATCAGAATATCATTTTTTGCTTCCGCAAATCCTTTTCGAATGGCGTCGGCTTTTCCGGCACCTTCCTGTCGAAACACACGAATCGAAAGCTCGGGGAAAACCGCCTGCATTCGCACGCATTCCTCGTAAGTTCCGTCCCGCGAGTGTCCTTCAATAAATACAAATTCCACCTGCTTCGAAAACCGCGGTGTGCGTTTGATAGCATTTTCAATATTGCCCTTTTCATTCCGGCACGGAATGACGATGGAACACGAAACATCCGATACGGCTTTCCGCTTTGTAAGCAGCCGCGCAACTATGACTTCGTTCACGCATAATTTCCAAAAAAACGGTAAATTTGCAACCACCCGGTTCAAGAATGAGGAAATAACCGGTATTTTAAACGGGCAGAGTATTCGATAATTCCGCCGCACAACTTCAAAATCACTCAGGTGAAGCAAATTTTCAATAGCATCGAGCGGAAGCCAGTGCTGGACCGGGCGCTTTTGGCGCAACCTTAAAAATTCAGCAAACTTAAGAAGAGGCGCCCAAAAATAATTGAAATAAATAATAACCACTCGCGTATCGGAGCGGCAAACCGTTTGAAGCTGGGTAAATACAGACTGAATATCCTGAACATACCCGATCGCGTCTGAGAGAACCACATAGTCAAATTTCTCTTCTAATGAAAATGAACCGTATTCCTGGGTACGAAATTCAAGATTTGAATATTTGCTCTTCGCAAGGCGGATGGCTTCTGAGTTTGAATCGATCCCGAGTCCACGCGAAGGCCCCAGCGAAGCAAGCACATCACCCGTCCTGCAGCCCAATTCCATCACGCTGGAACCAGGAAGGATCAAAAAACGCAAATATCGCTTGAGTTCTTCAAAGTAATAACTGCGCAATTTTTTCCAGCGCAGCTGATCATGCTCGATCGGATTTAATTCAGCGCCGGAATTCAAATGGGGATTTTTTAAGACTTGCGGCATTTTAGGACCGTGTAAAGTTTAAATACAGAATTGATAAAATAGCGCTGTTCTTCAATTCGAAACCATCTCTCAAGCGCCGGAATGATTTCCTTTTGACCGCTGGGATGGTCGTGCTCCAATTGAAAATCATACATTTTGTTGAATCGCTTGTAAGTGAGTTCGTAAAGCTTGAAGAGAGAATTCATTAAAGCTGTCTTTAGCGGAAACCCAATTAAAAATACGCCGCCCGGTTTTAAGCAATCGTAAACATGCCGGACTCCTTTCTCGATCAGTTGCAACTGTATGTGCTCAAAAACGCTGGAGGAGATGACGCAGTCAAAATTGGATTGAAATGAAACGGGATTGCTAAAAATATCATGCTGATGTAATTTAACGTGGAAAACTCTTTCCCGCTCAAGCATCTGTTTAACCAGCGGCTCGAGATCATGAATATCAATCCCGTGGACTTCGTGAAACCGGCCCGACAACTCTTTCAGGCAAATTCCGGAGCCGTAACCAACCTCCAAAACTTTTTCTTGTTTGTTTGCAGGCAAAAAATCACACAGCATTTCTAGCTTCTGGCGATAAAAATATCCCAAAATAGCCGAATAATAGTGCTGGGGGGCGCTTCCGTGATCTCTCGCAAATTGCATATTTTCTTTTTTCGGCAATAACATTTTTCCCCAGTCTATTGGTTGCGCTTGACGACCTGCCATAAGGTATCGTGCGTTTGATCAAAACGATAAAGTTGCGAATCATCTTTTTCCCAATACTGATAAAAAGGAATAAACCCATACTTTTCCTTGAGCCGTAGAAACGCATTCTCAAAATCGCTTACGGAAAATTGACTTTTATGATTATAAAAATTAATACCCCAGAGCGCATATTTTCCGGGGATAAAATCGCAGATAAAAACGCGTCCTTTGTGACGAAGCGTTTCTGCGATATTTTTCTCAATCCATTTAAATCCTTCTGTCTTTTCTGATGTTAAAAAAATACCTTTGATCGAAAGTTGTTTACATTTTATATTGGGAACATCTTCCAGGGTGGATTCGGTTGATAATAATAAATCGGAAGGGAGAAATGAAACGTTCGCAAAATGTGAAAATTCATTGATCATCTTCCCGTAGGAACGCGCAGGAAGAATCCCGGCAAACAAATTAACCGAAAAAGTCGAGAGTATGAGTGAAAAAACCACAAATTCTTGAATCTGCTTTTGTTTAATCAAATGAATTCCTATCAGAACGAGGAAAAGCCACGGAGCCAAGGACGCCAAATGGTATTCCGGCGATTCCGGAAATAAATTTCCGTTCACAATCACCTTGTAAACCACAGTCCATATCAGCATTCCAACAGCAATCCGCCGGAGGGATTTGCTTAGAATTTTCCAATCTAAAAAAACACGCGCAAGCAAGAAGCAAATCAGGACCGCTGACCATCCGGTTAGAATTAAATAAAACCAAACGCGTCTGTTGTTTCGAATTTCGGAATATCGCACCCAGTCCACTATTATTTGCGCTCCATAATTAAAAGCCATCAAAGCACCTTTCAACAGCCGAAACCAGTGAAAGCTTTGATGCACCGTGGAAAGATGCCCTGTTTTAGCGTGCTCATGGTAGACGTACATCCAATTCATAAAATCAGGCAAGGATCGCACTTGGTATGCAAAATACGCAACCATTCCAAACACCCAGGATGCCAGCAAAGCAAAAATGAACCAATAGATAACCAGGAACCGATTAAAAACTGGGCGAAAGTTGTAAGTTAATAAAAGCCATGAGAGCGGGAAAACAAATAAAAAATGTTCTTCGTGCAGCGTGCAGGCAATCACACTGAGAACGGCAATCAGACTGGCGAGGGCAACGCTGGGTTGTTTCGGAAAAACAACTCCGGCCAAATAAAAAGCCAAAAGAATGCAGAACAAGCTTTGATGATGAATTTCTCCGTTAGCAAAAAACCACAAGCTAAATGAGAACACAAATAAAAAAGTTCCGGCCAAAGAAATGACGGGTTTTAACTTCGCGCCATCTAAAACCTTAAAAAATAAAAAACCAGCTAAAACCGCAAGAATGGTATTGGCGATCTGCATGATCTTTAACATCGAGATAGACAACCCCAAAATAGTCAGCGCTTTTTTTAGCGCGAGAAAAAGCACTTCGTAAAACATGTGATTGGGTAAAAGAATATAACCCCAATGAGAAATTTCCATATCATGAATATATCGTGTTCCGTCACTTGCGGGAACCGATGAATAGGTAGCAAAATAGAGAACGCCCTGCAAAATTAGAATCCCCGCAAGAAACCACTGCTGGCGCTTCATGGGCGCGTGTGATCCAAATCAAAAAGAGCGCTTTTCAACCAGCCCGCGCGGTGAAATCGGTACTCCAATGCGGTTTTCAAAACACCCAAGCCGTAAAAAACGCTTTTGCTGAAATTGATGGATGAGGCTTCCGGAAAATATTTTGTAGGGCAAGTAATTTCACCGATCTGAAAACCAAAATAAATCACCTGAGCGAGTATTTGATTGTCAAAAACAAAATCGTCAGAATTCCTTTCAAAAGGCACCCTTTCTAGAACTTTTCTTGAGAAAGCGCGGAATCCAGTGTGATATTCCGAAAGCTTATGGGATAGTAAAATATTCTCGACGAAAGTTAAGAAACGATTCGAAACGTATTTATAAAATGGCATCCCGCCTTTCAGCGCACCGATGCCAAGAATTCGCGAACCCAAAACAACATCAAATTGACCGGAAGCAATCAGGGAAACCATGGGCAATATCAACTTGGGTGTGTATTGATAGTCCGGATGAAGCATCAGAACAATGTCACCGCCCAATTCTAACGCCTTTTTATAACAAGTTTTTTGATTTCCGCCGTATCCCAAGTTTTTCTCATGGACAATCACATGCCGGATTCCGATTTTTTTTGCAAGCGCTGCGGTTTGATCGCTGCTTTTGTCATCCACTAAAATCACTTCATCGACAATCGAAAACGGGATTTCGCGGTAGGTTTGCTCGAGCGTTTTTTCAGCATTGTAAGCCGGCATCACCACAACCGTTTTTAAACCATCAATCATAAGACGGATCCTTCCGAACACTTGGTATAAATTGACATGATTTCGTTTACCATTTTCTTTTTACTAAATTGTTTCTCTAGCAATTCCACGGAGCGCTCACCCATTTGCTTTGCTAATTTATGATCTTCCAAAATTTTTATGATGGCTTCCGCCAGCGCTTCCGGGTCTTCCCGTTCCACAACCAACCCATTTTCACCGCTCACAACCTGCTCCGGAGTTCCGCCCACCCGCGTTCCCACAATGGGTTTTCCCTGGGCCATCGCTTCTAAAACAACGCGGCTGAAAGATTCTTGACACGTACTTGGCATCACAATCATGTGTGCCAACGCATAGAATTTTAATATATTTTCCCGTTCCATTCTAGGAAATATCTTCAAGCCTTCCGCAGGCTCGCGCAAACTTCCGGAACCAATCAAAACGAACTGAACCGCTTTTTTCTGAGCCAGCACCCTGTGTGCGGCACGCACAAAATGATCTGTCCCTTTTCCTCTCGAAAACCCGCCCACATAAAGAACAATGGGATCGTCCGATAATTCATATTTTTGTTTCAAGGTCTTTAATTCTTCATTCGAGGCGCTTTTTACTCGATCAGTAAAATTGTAAATCACAGCCCGCATCGCTTTACTTCCACGGAAAACCCTTGAACGTTCGTGAACATTTAGAATCCCCTGACTCACACCAACAATCACGTCCGCGCGGTTTAGACAAAAACGCCTTAAATGAACATCAAACCAATGATAAATTTGCCAAATTTTATCTTTGATGTGGAGAAAAGCAGATTTTTTTTCATAGTAATTTTGATAATATTCTTCGGAACATTCTCTTAAGAGTTTTCCAATCCCGCAATCAGCCGGCACGGTTTCGTGATGGTGCAGACATACCGCGATTCGGCAAATGTTACTCGTGTCACGGATGCTTGCCACAAACGGCACTTTTAAAAATTTGCTCGCAAGATAAGATCCGACGATAGAATATTTGTTTTGCGCGTGGATCAATTCAATTTTTTCGCGTTTTCCGATTCGGTATATTTGAAACGCTGAGTATAAATAGTAAAGCACGTTTGCGTGCCATATAAATCCGGGCATTTTTCTGCCCGAACTCATTTTTTTGGGAAACGGAAACCTGAAAACCTTCATGCCTTCAAGCATTTCTTTTGCAGAGGCCCCATAATTTGGCGTCATGACCGTGACCGCGTTTCCTGAATCGACAAGCGCTTTTCCCAATTCAAACATGCTCCACTCGGCACCGCCGGGCGCAAAGGGAGGGAAAAATTCATTGACGAGCGCAATCCGCATTATTTCTTCCTCGCGACAACTCGAAATCCGGTTGCTTCAGTTGGATGTTCAAGCCTCATAGCAAACCCAATCCGCATTATTTTTTCCTCGCGACAATTCGAAATCCGGTTGCTTCACTTGGCTGCTCAAGCCCCATTTTTCTCTTCCATTCGGAAAGTCTTTTGTAAAACGGAAGTGAGATGCCGCCCACCAAGTCAATCATGCCCACCCACGGCGTATCATACACCGTCGGTTCAAAAAAAATAATTTCAAACCGATGTTTATTTAGAATATCTTTAATTTCAGGTTCGGTGTATTCGTGTTTATGATCAAAATCCGAATAGAAAAAAAGGTTATGCTTTTTTAATTTTTTCTTCCAGGACGTTTCGGAATTTGGAACTGATAAAAAAAGCCGGCTGTCGCGCTTTAACAAACGATGCGTTTCATTCAAAAACTCATCGCGCTTCAACAAATGCTCTAAAATATCAAGCGCTAAAATCGCCGAATAAGAATCCGCTGGTTCCTGAATGGGTTCTTCGAGTGAACCTTCCACAAACTCAACTTTGTTTAGATGATTTTGGGCTGCCAATCTTTTTGCAATTTCAAGATTTCGCGGTGAGTGATCAATTCCTTTGACAAACGCTGCAGCGTGAGCCGCTTTGATGCTGTGAGCGCCGCACCCGCAACCTAAATCAAGAACCGTGTCGGCGCGGTCCAAAAAAGAAACGAACCAATAATGATCATCGGTTTCAATAAAATGTTTTGGATGAACGAATTCTTTGCTCTTCCCTGTCCATTTCACCAAGCGAATAGAAAGATTTTTTGCCTTT
>OBEQ011220442.1_pt1 | contig 11220 bp, 7 predicted proteins | sample 1670901 | NCBI WGS metagenome assembly OBEQ01 (sample SAMEA104232315, study PRJEB22302) | groundwater metagenome | biome: forest; feature: aquifer; material: groundwater | place: USA | collected 2011-08-07 | depth 5.4 m | reverse complement strand
CGATCCGGGATCGAGTGTTCTGATATTGGTAAAGTTAGTACCATCTTCAGATCGATAGACGATCACGTTTTTCTCATTTGTCGAGTTGAGCTTCCATGACAACGATATCTCTGATGAGGACTTGGCCTCTCCGGCAAGGGTGGTGGGGGGGGCTGGTTTTTCGGTTGGGGTGCGAGTTGGTTGCGGAACAGGGAGTACACATTTACCGTCGACACAATTTCCCGACTCACACTTGGAATCATCCGTACACTGTCCTCCAATGGGCGCGAGTTTCTTTGTTGTGGCATCGCTTGTCGAGCTTTGGTCTGAGGTCGCCTTACAATTTAACGCGACAATACGATAGGTATATTTCGTAAAGGGTGTTAAATTGGAATCCACATACGAATAGGTGGCCGCGCTTGTTGTTGGGATACCCGTGACCTTTGCAAAATCCACGCTTGCCCCGTCGGCCCGCTGCAACTCAAACGCCTTTTCATTCGTCCCTGCTCTTTTCCATCCTATTGTTACTTCGCCCGCTGTCTCGGAGACCGCAGAAACATCGGTCGGCGGGTTCACTGGTGCCGTATCGGAGCACGAAGCAGTATCTTTTGTCGTCGCATCGACCGTATTAGAAAACGGCGATGGGCCACTGTCGTTAGATGCGCGAACTCGATACCAGTAGCGCGTAAAGGCACTGAGCGACGTATCGGCGTAGGTACGCATATTTTTGCCGATACTGTTGTTCGGTATGCGCGCGAATGTCTCTCCGTTTGTCGAGCGCTCGATAAAAAAATTTTCAACGGTAGCATCGCTGCTTTTCCATGCAAGATTAATCTCATTGGAAGACGTTGCCGTCACGCTCAAATCCGTTGGAGGCGCCGGTACGGCAAGCGTTGTGGTAACGAACGCCCGAACTTTATATCGATACGACCCTGCTGAGAGATCCGAATCGGTATATGTTATGTCGGCTCCGTTGACCGTGGCAATAGGGGGTGGCAAATTCGCGTCTGTCGGCCATGTGGCGGTATCTTTCAGGCGATATATTTGGAAGCTATCTGCTGTTGCATCGGTAAATGTCCAAGATAGTTGTATATTTTTTGTACCATTAATCTTTGTCGCGCTTGTGATACTGGGTTGAGTTGTTGAAAGATCGGCGGCAAATACGCTCTCTGTCACGGCAGCAATGAGTGTAGATAGTGTATGCAGTACATCGGATCCAAAACCGATAATGATTTGACCAAATCCATTTTTTTGTTTCTTAACGAATTGAGTTGACTGCGGCGCTGCACTCGTAAGAAAACATCCCTGCTGGATCGTGCGATTTTTGCCGGAGCAATCCGCGCCGTCGACGCACGCAGAGTTTGAGCCGGTGCATTTTGTGCCCGCTCCACTGCAGGTCGCGTTTGGGCCGGTACAGTGCGCCCCATTCGTACAGATGGCATTGGGCGCAGTACATACTTCTCCGGGTAGCGTGCAGATTGCACCACCATTATCGACACACTTACCGAGTGTATTATCGCTAAATGCTGATTTCACCTCATTGCCGACAACAACGGCATAGCTCTGCTGAAGGGAGAGCAGTGACTGGGGGCTAAAACGCGCGCGCGTCTTGGCGGCATTCCCTGTGCCAAGTGTTTGAAACTCATAACTGCCCTTCACGGCCGGATTCAGGTTAAAATTCTTTTTTACCGAGTCCTCGTTGACGAGTTGATTAAAGGTGACAGAAAAAATTGAGTTCTGATGAATGGCTTTCCCTTGCGGTTCGATTTTTTCTACGGTGAGACAGTGGGGCTGCTGAGCACATTGACCCGCGACACACCGCAGCGTTGAACACTCATCGCCGGTAGCACAGGCATCGCCAAGCAGCTTTGTCCCAGGCGCGCAGATGCCTTGAGTGCAGCGATTCGACTGACACTCTGTTTGATCTTTGCATTGCGCCCCGATTTTTTTCAATGTTGGCGAACACGTGCCGTTGACGCAGAGTCCGCCAATCGTACACTGCTGATCAAAGGCGCATGCTTGCCCGATAGCTGATGCCCCTTGGGCGCACCGTCCATCGGCCCCACACGCGTTCGAAAAACATTCCGCACTGTTCTTGCATGTCGCGCCAAGCCCTTTCAGAAGGCCTGTGGAAAAACTCCACGAATAGGTGCATTGGGCAAGGGTCTGTTCGCACAACCCGCTCGGCCGGCACGATCCGTCTGAGCAACAACTGTTTCCCTCACCGCATTGATTTGCTCGACAAGCACCTTGAGTATACACACTCGGATTGGTCAGTGTATTGTCAGAACGGATAACACGAATCGTACTTTGTGCACCGGAAAAAGCAGGGACAGATGAGAGCACGATTTCAGTATCGTGCCAGCCACCCTCTGCCACCTGCGCCTCAGTGGTGCCAAAGGTAACTTTTCCTTTCGTGTCACCAAATCGTTCGCCAATAATACGAGCGGAAATACCAGTTGGCCCATTATCGGGCGTTATCGCACAAATCCCCGGAGGAGCGACACCACTCGTCACGGTAAAATCCAACTCTTTAATCAGTGTGCCATCGGTACCCTTTATCTTAATCTTATTCAAACCATTTTTTGCTTGCGAGGGAACCTTTACAATAATCGACGAATCGCGCCACCATACACGTTGACACTGTGAGGGGAATTGTGTGTCGGCATCGACTGCTTGTCCGCCTTGAACAAACTGCACCGTGCCGGGCACTGTACCAAGATGACTTCCCATCAGTGTGACGTACTGGCCCCGTCCGCCCGACTGAGGAACGCTTCGCACAATCTCTGGCACTGTCCCTGCTCCCTGTGTCGTCAATTGCGCGTGGACGACAGAAAAAAATGCAAAGCCAAACACCGCCGCCCCTAGGGACAGTGCGTATGCCAGTATTTTTTTCTCTAAGATAGATCGCCTCATAGCTTATCGAGTGAATACGAAACACCGGGACCGTTGCAGGGGTTGTAGCAATTCTGATACACATCGGTAACTGGCGACTTGACCGCGGGAGTATAGGTTGACTGCGTTTTAAACGGATCGTGAGAAATTTTTGTTCGTGTTTGATGCTCATTGAGGAGGTGTTTACTGGAGATCCAATAGTTTACTTCTTGGGTAAACCCGACCGTCGACACATTCAACGAGGTGAGATCCATAAGTTTAGAAAATACAATATCGACGGGAGAGGTTAAGCTGACGCCGCTCGCGTCGCGGCCCGGCTGCATCGAAAGGATAGTTGGGGTCGTGGTCTCTTTGACAGATGAACTCGTAAAATTCCAATAGAAATCATCTTTCTCTGCTCCGTCACTCTTCCCGTTGCGGGTCGCGCCGTTAATTCCCCCGCCGTCCAGCGAATTACCTGCGGCATCGACAATACCCGAGTACGGAAATGCCGCTTTGTTCGCGTTGTCTTGCGCAGATGCTTGACCTTTGAGCGCTGCTGCTTTCAGGCGCACCGTAAACTGATTCTTTGACGGGAGACAAAACATTGGCGAGCCACACTGGTTCGACCCGCACTGCTTCGATGAAACATAGGTGATCGTTCGATATCCATTGCCTATCGACCATGTTCCCGGCACCGACACAAGCGATCCGGAAACACCTGAGGAAACATCGAGATACTGCCCGCTCACCACAAACGGATCGATCGGTTCGGTAAAGGTAACCTGAACGATTGCGTTCGTCGGATTTGTCGACTGCGCGACAGGAAGATACGAATCAACGGTTGGCGGTGTTGTGTCACTGAGACCCGACACCTCAAACTGCCACACATAGCCGGTGTCAGTCGTGCCAAACAATGATGACCCGTCTTTTTTTTGCAGTGCTTGTGTTAATACGACGCTGTATGAAATCCGTTTATCGGGATCGCCGAGCAGTGTCGACGGTACTATTTTCAGCGTTGTCCCATCAACACTCAAAACGCCTGTCGAACGAACAACGCCGTAGTCGCCAAACGCACCAGCTGTAGTTCGTCGAATAATAATGCTGTCTTTTTTAATACCGTTTGTTGAATCGAGAACACTGTCTTTTAAAAGGGGGTCGGCAAATGTTATTAAAATACTTGTGTCGCGAGGGACATTTTGTTCGTTACTGGCCGGGTAGTGATCGACTACCTTCGATGTACCGATGCGTATCCCCGACCCCAAGGAAGGCGTATATGGCTTTGCGCCTCCGCTCCCTTGCCCTGATTTGGTATATCCGCTCTCGATAACGGCAAAAACAATGCTTAAAATAATGACGAGAATAATGCTGGCTGCAAACGCGACACCTCCGTAGAACATCAAGCGCTTTGCATGGGGCCCCTCTTCAAGATCTTCCGGATCGGCCTGGCGATACAAAACAAATCCGTAGATGAGAAAACCAAGCGCGCCTACGCTTGCGAATATCCAGATAATCTGCAGGACACGAATGACAACCAGACGCATATCGGGATATCCGACACCAATAAAAGACGCAAAAGCGCCGACCTCTTGCGCAAAAACAAATGCAGGGAGGGTCAGCGCTATGAGCGTTGCAAAAAATGTGCTTATCTTGATCACGCGCATGGGGGACGAGTGATTACTTACTTTGACATGTGAAACTCTGATGTTCGGGTATTCCTTCCTCGGGGCCGGATATTTTTCTGCTGAAAAATTCCTTAGACTCGGCCCGTCGGCCTGCGTATGCCCCTGTGGAGGAGCACCCAAACATAAGTTTCACATGTCAAAGCATATTGTTTAGAGCTTCATGAGGGCCTTCGTTCCGGGAAACTTATTATCTTTGAGCTTGCCGGTTTTTCTTAGGAATTCCTTTTTACCTTCAATAGTGAGCCGGCGCATCGCGGTCTTTCTTTTTTTACTGGCGCTGACTTGGGCGGTAAAAAAACGTTTCTTACGCACTTCAAGAAGCTTTCCGCTTTGCTGTACATTCTTGGAAAACCGTCTCAGTAAACTTTCGTACGATTCTTTTTGTTTTCGTCTTACTTCTGGCATTTCTAGTCACCTCACTTTCTATAGTTATTTCTTATCCTCGGTTTGAATAAGCAGTTTTTTGTGCAATATGGTAATCAGTTTTTTCCGGTCAACTACTTCCTGTTCTCCCCCCTCCATATTGCGAATAATAATCGTTCCGTCTATCAACTCTTGCTGACCCAGAATTAAGCTGATTGTTACATTAAGTTTATTCGCCAACTCAAGCTGCGCCTTCAAACTATCTTTGGTAAACGACTCCGCGACCGCGAAGCCCTCAGCGATAAGATCTTCATAGAGTACCATCGCCTTTTGCTTTGCCGCCTCGCCCAGCTGAGCAACAAAGATATCGATTGATTTCTTCGGTGGTATGATGCGTATCCCCGATGATGCCTCGACAGCTTTTATGGCAAGTACAACACGCTCAAGGCCAATGCCAAATCCCGCTGCTGGCGTACTTTGTCCACCGAACATTTCAATAAGATTATCATACCTTCCACCGCCTCCCAATGCAATGGGTGTCCCCTTTTTCTCCTGCTCACCCTCTGAGGGTTCCTGCTCCGGCGACTCTTCCTTGATCGCGTAAAATTCAAAAACGGTGCGGGTGTAGTAATCGATGCCGCGAACAAGGTGCGGATTGTGCTGGTACGGAATATCGAGCTCGTCGAGATAGTTGACCACGCCGTAAAAGTGCGCGTTGCATGCCTCACAGAGCGAATCGACAATGTGGGGTGCCTTATTCTTTAGTTCCTGGCAACTCTCCACCTTACAATCGAGAACACGCAAAGGATTTTTTGCAAGGCGCCGTTTACAGTCCTCACACAATACCGAGCGTTTGGTGCGATAATATTCGATGAGCTGTTCTTTGAATACCGCGCGACAAACCAGACATCCGATACTGTTGACATGAAGCTGGGGACTCAATCCAAGCGTTCGGAGAAATTTATAGCCGAGAAACATGAGCTGTGCGTCTGCCGCCGGCTTTCCCTCGCCAAAAATTTCACAACTCAGTTGATTATGCTGACGATATCTCCCCTCTTGCGGCTTATCGTGACGAAATACCGGCCCCAAAGCATAGAGCTTGACCGGTTGTGGCCAGACACCCATGCCGTGTTCGATATACGCGCGCGCCATACCGGCGGTGAACTCAGGACGCAACGCAAGATGCGCGCCTCCCTGGTCGTCAAACGCGTACATTTCTTTTTCAACGATGTCGGTTTGTTTGCCAATACCGTGTGTGAAAAGTGCGCTATCTTCTACGACCGGCGTATCGATACGTTCAAAGCTATACAGCGACGCCAGCGAACGCACGGTATCACGAATATACTCCCAATACGGCTGATCCGTCGGGAGGATATCCTTCATCCCCTTGACCAACTGTGGCCGCTCCTTCATCTTTGGCAGCTCTATCGGAGGGGTGTCTGATTTCTGATCTTCTTTTTTCTTTCTTGGCATATCAATCGAGGGTATAGGGTATAGGGGTTAGGGTCTAGTAACTGAAAGCTAGAAGCTAACAGCTAAAAGCTTATTCTTTAATAGGTTGGGGGTTCGAAGACCGTGAGGCGTTCTATGGGCCATCCGCGGAAAAATACCCGTCCGGTAATCTGTGTTGCTTTCACGGGGCCGAATATCTCGGAGTCCATGCTTACCGGGCGATTGTCGCCGAGCACAAAGTACTCATCATCGGTAAGCGTTTCGTCGATCGACTGGTCACGCAGAAGATAGGGGTTGTACGAATTCTCGTTCAGCGCAAAACCGTCCGGATGCTCGGTACTATAAATCGTAATCTGACGGTTCTGGATCACGACCCGCTCACCCGGCATACCGATAATGCGTTTGATAAGATATTTGTGTTCAGTGACGGGAAAACGAAACACGATCGCCTCTCCCCTCTCGTAGGCCCTGAATCGTGGTGAGATTTTATCGACGATCAAGTATTCATTTTCAAAAAAATTCGGCTCCATCGACGCCCCCTTCACGTAGAACGGCTGAATGAGAAAAAATCGAATTGGCAGAATAACAACAACCGCCAATATGAAAACCTTGATAACTTCGGCAAGCGTTGCCCGAAATTCCTCTTTTCGTGTCGGCGCCTGCTCTGCTTGCGAACCGATGTCTTTTGGAATGAACGTATTGAATAAATTGTTTTTCATGGTATACAAAATACGGAGACATATTAGCTTGTCCCCACCTTTCATAACTATAGCATGATTATCGAAAAAATGGAAGAGTATGCGCTGAACCATTGACAAATTCATACCAGATCAGTAGTATTTGAGCCATAAAGGAGGATTCTCGATGAGAGTTACCGCCCTGTTGGGGGCGGTTGTGGTGCTCCTCATCGCTTCATGCGATGGGGAGGACTTGTTTTCGGTGACGACAAAGAAGTCGCCCCCGACTGTCCCGCCTCCGGCGGGACAGATTCAGGGTGGTATACTCGCCACCCCGACACCAGCCCCACCCCGGCCCACCCCAACCCCGACACCCACGCTGGCGCCTCTCGCCCCGCCGCCCGTGCAGGCCCAAACGCCTGCGCCCGCGATTTCTGGACCGGTAGCAACCGGTTCGACGCCTCTCTAGCGAGAGGTGGGGCAAAAAAACAATCGACTGCTTGGCACTTGCCCGGCGGTCGATTATTTTTTTATATTTTTCAGTTCATCTTCAACCATTTTTGCATACTCTGGAGCGTGCTCGCGCAACCACACAAGATCCTGTTGCATTGCCTTTCTATCACCTATTTTTTTACTGTAAAGTGCGGCAGCACCAATATAATCGGGAGAGTTGTCCTGCCACCCACTTAGCAAGTAAGAAAAAAAACGAGGGCTCTTTCCGTTGGGAAGTAGCTTCGCTAGTTTAAAATAAAACGACCCGTCCTTAAAAATTGGATATCCGTACTTTTTTGCCAGATCTATTTCATCATATACCCCATCGAGGTTGCTTGCGCTTAAGTGAATCTGAGCCATCACCCAATGCGCATCACCCCGAGATGGATCCAAGTCGATAATTTTTTGGGCATACTCCTTGGCGACCTCAATCCTTCCGAGGTCTCTCTCGATGAAGACATATTCAAACAGTACATCGCGACGATGTGGATATCTCTCGGCTAGCTTTTGCGCAAGCCCTTCTGCAGTGGTGAGAGCGGCTGGTGAGTATTTTGCATATGAACGATACAGAGCAAGAAGGAGCGTACCGTGCTCGAGAGAATAGTCATGCCTACGCAACCCCTCTTCCATCTCTGCAATTGCAAAATTCAACAAATCCTTTTTTTTCTGCTCGGGAAAATCATATTTTTTATCGTAAACCAATGCTGCACTAGCAAGCTGGTTTCGAATATCATCGCTCACGAATGATGGGTGAGATAACGTGCGCTGAAAAAAGAGAAGCCCCCTATCGTAATCCCTTACTACCGTATCAACGGCTCGTTGCCCAATCCTGCCCTGTTTGTAGGGTGTGATACTCAACACCATAATGGCGATAGCGGTAAGGAGCGCCGCCACTGGCACCACAAACGCCACAGGAACTCCGGAACTCTCCCCTCGCCCCTCTGATTCCTTTTTTTCGTCTGATGTGAAAAAAACAACGAACGCAAATATGCAGTACAGCGGAATGAGCGGAACCGGAGTATCGAACACCGTCAGATTTTGTAGAAAATATGCAAAGAAAAATAATGCGATAGTACTGTATCCTATTTTTTCACGAGTACTGCCTGCGGATATAAAACGATTCCAAAGAAGATACCACGCTACGCACCACGACAGAAGATAGGCAAGGAAGCCAACAATACCCGTCGTTGCCAGGATATTCATGACATGATTGTGTGCCTGGTCGTACCACAATTTTGGAAATAATATTCCAAAATCATGCGGCTTCACATAGGATGAAAAAACATACGAATAGTTGTTCGGCCCCCATCCAAAAAATGGCTTGGCCATAAATCCCTGCCACGCGATATGCACAAGCTCAACGCGAGCAGGATCTTGAAATGTCTCGTAGACAAGACGCTGAAGGCCCGCGGGAATATGCCCCTGAGCCCATGCGGTTCCACCCGCTGTCTGGAGCCAGAGAAATAATCCCACCGTACATGCTATCAATGCTCCAAGAAGCGATAGCGAAATGATACGCTGCTTCTTTGATGCGGTGCCAAAAAGGAGGAGTACAAAAAATAAGACAAGTGAAATAAATAAAGCGAGGACCGCGGATCGCGTTCCGGTAAAAAATATCGTGCCTGCCAGTATACACACGGTAAAAATAAGAAGGATTTTTGCGAACTGCGCATTTTCTTTCACGAAAAGAAAAGCAGCAAGAAAAATATGCAGCAAAAGATAGTGCGCAAGATAGATTGGATTGCCAACGGTTGAATAGATACGACCCAGTTCAGGATCGTAGTGACTCGCGCCAAATCCAATGAGCTGCCCCAATCCAAAGAGTGCTACTGCTACCGATACTCCCACGCTTGCCAAGATCATCAATCGCCATTCCTTCCATTCTTTGAACACCGAGACAAGGATAATAAACCACGCGTAAAAATGAAGATAGGTGATCGTTCCTGTCATCCACTGTGCAGTCGACCACCACGATCGAGACGCGTCCACACTAATAAAGGATAAGAGGGCGAGCACCACGATCCACACCGACTGCGCCTGTATCAGTTTATTTTTCCAGTCAACCCGATACGACCGTTCGAGGAATTGCAGAATAACGTACGCACCCAAAGACACCTCAACCAAAAACTGAAAGGCGACCATCTTTGAAAACGTATACGGATAGATAGTACTCCCGTCTACATATAACGGCAGAAACAAAATCGCAAGAGAACACAAACGAATAATCCAAAGAAGAGTTTTTTTCATATTTTCTCACTTCTACCGAATACATCCTCCCCAGATATAATTAAGAAAATTCGGCACTGCTTTTCGTCCAATGAGCTTGCATTGTGTTATAGCAATATTTTTCGCAAGGCGCTCGAGTGTTCGCGCGTCCTGATCAATCGGGGTTTCCTTTGCTTCAAGCGCAGTACTATGGTCAAGAATAAAATCAATTTCATCGCCGGTTTTTAATGCATAATACGCGATTGCTCCCTTTGCGCGCAATTGATTAAATACCGTATTTTCAAATTGTGCCCCGCTACTCACATCGGCTAGATGATTAAGAATGCCTGTATCCAAAAAATACAGCTTCTTTGCTTTAACTATTTCCCTGTCTGAATTTTTAGATACTACGGAAATTCGTGCGATAAGATAGGTCTTCTCAAAAAGATCAATATAATTTTGCAACGCGACTCGCGGAATACCAGACAGTCGCGAGAGCTTGGAGTAATCAAGGCGACTCCCCACTCGCGAGGCAAGCATTTTCATAAGCGTATATATATCATGCTGGCTGCGAAAATCGGCAAGTGTTTTAATATCTATATTTACATAAGAACTAACAATATCTGCAATAAGATCACGCTTCTCATCTGCGGTAGGCGCAAGCACCACCTCAGGAAATCCTCCAAACTGGATGTGTTCCTCGTAATATCCAGTAAGTCGATCATACTCATCTGATAAAAATGCTATGTTTAGAAATGATAGTGGCTGAAATGAGATATTTTTAAATTGTAAAAATTCGCCAAAACTAAGCGGGTACAATTCAAAAATTTTTTTCCGGCCGGCAAGTGATTCTGAAAATAAATTTTTGAGGTAATACGAACTGGAGCCAGTAATAAAAAACTTTATGTCATACGAATCGTAAAGATATTTGATAGCACTCGCAATATTGGGGGTAAGTTGAATCTCATCAAGCGCAATATATGCCTTTTCTGCGAAGGAAAGACCCCGTCGGGTCAATGATCCAATAATGTCATCATAATTCTTCACATCGAAAAGTTCCCGATTATCAATCCGCTCCAAATCAATATAGAGCTTATTTTCAGAAGGAATCTGTTCAAGAAGCCATCTGATAAGCGTTGTTTTGCCGGTACGACGCATACCGGTAATAACCGTAATTTGCTTATGGTTGGAGTGTTTTTTGAGTTCGGGACAGATATCTCGTAAGAATTTCATAAAAAAGCTTTACTAAATTACTCTCATAATATACAAATAGTTAACCTTTTTGTCAATAGCATGCCTTATTCGTATCATTTTAGTACTTTACACATATCACATTGATACGATAATTATACCGAGATACTTTTAATGCTGCGGCTTTTCTAAACAAATCACCACACGCCATGCCAAGAGTCGTGCTGGTTGGAATAAACAGAACAGTTTCTGATCTAGCGCATCAAGGGTATTGATCACTTTCTTTTCATGAGACGTGCCCT
>OBEQ010344124.1_pt1 | contig 11221 bp, 6 predicted proteins | sample 1670901 | NCBI WGS metagenome assembly OBEQ01 (sample SAMEA104232315, study PRJEB22302) | groundwater metagenome | biome: forest; feature: aquifer; material: groundwater | place: USA | collected 2011-08-07 | depth 5.4 m | reverse complement strand
TTTTTGATGAGTGGGGTCATAGGTGTCATCAGTATACAGGTTCCTTAAAAGGATGCAAGAATTTAGACACTTGCTGTTCCCCTCTTAAGGTAAGAGGGGCGAGGGGAGTTATGTTGTGAGCAAATTTTGTTGTCAGCATAACCCCCTCTCGCTCCCCCTTACCTCGCTAGGAGCGAGAGAAGTCACAAAGCGTCACAGCTTTGGGGCTTCCGAACGACGACGCGAGGCAACGAGCGCCCTTTTTAACCTCGCGAAGTTACCCTAAGGGGGAGAACAGCTTTTCGTAAGTTCGTAGAGGTTCGTAGTTTCGTGACGAAGTGCAAAACAATCAAAAAATCCCGACACCAGTATAGTGTCGGGAAACGATTTACGAATTGCCTTTTTCGGCCGAAGACTTCATGAACTCGACGCGGTCGCCGTCTTCGAGACGAGCCGCCATGTCCGATTGGGTCACCGGGCCGTCGCCACGCGTGAGGTAGATGCGGGGCATCTTTTCGATGGACCACGCCTCGCGCAGGCCGCGGTGCACATCACCGATCGTCTTGCCGGCAAATCCCTGAACAACATTTTCGTAGGGTGGGTAGACCACCGTGATGCCTTGCGCCGCCGGCTTCGAAACCGCCGCCACACTGGACGACGTCTTTGCCGACGCAACCGGTGCCGAACCATCCTCCGCGATCAACTCGCCTCGTGAAACAAGGTGCGCGATGACCGCGTTCATCATCTCGGAAGTCGGCATTCCCGAGGCATCCTTGACACGCAACTCCTTCGCAAGCGCATAGACCTGTTCATCATTCATTGCTCTCACATCAGACTGCTTGTACGTCATGTTCTTCCTCCTGCGAGGTCACTCCTCGAGTGCCTCGCTTCTCGAGGTGTGACCTCGATTTGGTGGTTTGGTAAGATCACTCCTCGGCGAGGTCGCTCCTAGGGATTCTTAACTTCCCTAGGTGCGACCTCGAGGTGTGACCTCGATGTGGTGGTGAGAGGCTAAGCCTTGAAATTCGAGGCTCGGCCTTTTGGTTTTTCGTTCAAGGCCGAGCCTCTAAAGGCTTAGCCTCGAATTCGGTTGTCGTTTCATCGCCGACTACCTCGGCCGCTTTCTGCGACACCGGTATCCGGCGACTCATCATGCGATTGCGGTACGCGTCAAAGTACGTTTCCGTGTAGGCCGTCTCGGTTTGAAACACGGCATCGCCCTTTTTCTCGGAAATGAATCCATCAGGATGCAGAACGAGACGATAGAGTGTGCCAAACATTGACACCGCCGCATACAAATTTGCCACGAAAAATTGTGGCGCTCCGTTTGCGGCGCGTTCTTCACAACTCATTTCGTACGGCGCCTTTTCAGTCGGGTTCTCAATTTCAGGATGATCGAAGGTAAGCGGTGGCGTTGCATCGGCACCATCACGGCGCAGATACGTTGCCGCGTTTCCTACGAGATCATCGTTGCCGCCCGAAATGATCGAAATGTTTTGCAGATTTTGCGCATAGTCAGACACAAACTTCCGTGTGGCGTGATTGTCAACGCAGAGCAAAACGATTTCATCTTCCAGAAGAATGAATGCGGCATTTTCCGGTGACACATACTCCGGCACCGCATCAACGGTCAACTTCTGCGCCGCATGACCGAATTCCTGCGCAATTCTTTTTGCCACCGATTGAGCTTTGTTGCCCATCGAGAGAAAAGACTGCCGTTCACGATTACGATCTTCAAACTCATCACGATCAACGAGAGTAAGCGTGTGCTCACCCGGAAGAACGGAAAGGAATCGAGCGGCCCATGGGGCCAAATTACTACCAATGCCTCCAAGACCGATAATGGTAATTCTCATTGCGCCTCCTTCTTTGTGCACGTAGCTCAGGTCTTTAGACCTGATGCCGTCCGTTTCAAACCTAAAGGTTTGAGCTACGAACGGTGTCCGGTCCGCTTCAAACCTAAAGGTTTGAGCTACCCATACCATACATTATCACGTTTCTACCTTCTCGCTATTTCTTACCGCGACGGGTGGGGGTGTGTCAAGTTCGTTCGCCGCTTCCCCCGTAGTAGATGTGCCATTATCTGGCTTGGTTACAAACTTTTTCGGCACCAATGGATCCCGCACAAAAGTCATTCTTTTGCCGGCATCCATCATCTCGTAAAACTCGTCGCGATTTTTTTCCAGATACGCCCGAACCGCTGAAAGTCTCATACCAAGCGTCATGTTCTTCCACTTGATAGCCGCTTCACGGGATTCGCCACCCAGAATCGGGATGAGTCCTGCCCACAAGGCGTTCAATTCAATTTCCGGAAGTGCCAAAATCATTTTCTGAAGTGCGTTATCGGATGTACCACGAAAGTTAACGACGATATCCTCAACGTGATTAAAGTCGTCGTGAACGTGCGTCTCTCCCTTCTTCTCTTTTGATGGTACTTCTGCAACAGGTGCCACGATGGGTTCTGGTTCAGGAACATACTTCTGACCAAGACCCGCACGCACTTCCGGCGAAATGATGTTCGTGATTGGATCCTTCAACTCACTACGCTTTGCTTTGAAAAACGCGCGCAGTTTGTCAATGAATACCGTTGGCGGCGTAACACCGGTTTCATTGAAGTACATTTCAATGCCCTGCGACAGAGCATCGCGGGTACTTTTTGCCGAGTCCCACCATGTGTCGAGCAATTTTGTTTCCGTGCACACATCGCCATATTCAAACAGATCGCCAACCGCCACACGATCTCTCACGCGATGAAGCACATCTGTGTGAACATCTGGAGAACAACGCTTGCATGGAGGTTTGTGTCCTTGTGATACGTAGGGCACGCCATCGCCCTCGGTGTAATAGGACACACCTCCATGATAACTACCTTGATAGGAAGTTGTGGTCACCGCGTGCTCGATTTTGTGCACTTGCGCGCTCCACTCGAGCGGCGGCGTTGCGTCTTCGGGATCAACATCCGGCGGCAACTCCACCACAAAGCCTTCGGGTTCGTAGATGTACCGAGGATAGTTCGTTCCTCCGGCATAACCAGAGAGCGTGACCGGCCCGGGCGATGCGACAAAACCAATGCGCCGTTCGTGCCCTGCGGCTTGTTGCGCCTGTTTTTGCGCGTCGCGATGTGCACGACGACGCGCTCTCTTTTTTTTCTTGCCGCTTTTTTCATCCTGCTCACGACGCCATGCGACAAGCTCGGCAAAGGGACCCTTGGCGTACCTTTGAATGATAGCATGAAGGCCATGCGACTCGCCGGTAATCACTTCTCCCGCATCAGTCAAAATGACATCATCTCCTTCATCATCTTCACCATGAATCTCCGTCTCACGAGAAGTTGATACTGCTTCGGAAAGAGATTGTGCAGGAGACACCTCCGGCGGATCAGCAACAACAAGCGTGTCGTTTGCGGCAAGAGGTGCCGGTGCCGACGTGGGTGTTTCCGTGTGCGATGTGCTTTTCACAAAATGCGTCCCCGCGAGGACTCGCTCAACATCTTGCGGAAATCGTTTCCCGCTCACCGCAAGGCTCGCGACAATATCAATGCGCTTGTCCGCAATGCGACCGAACGTGATGTGAATGCCGTCAAAGTTCATTTCATCGCTCTCATCTTTATCAGAATGAAACGCCGTGAGGGAACCGTGGCTGTGACAGGTGCCCACAAACGTAAAACCTTCAACAGCTCGAAACTCATCATTCGATGTGCATCGTGTTGCATCTACCTGTTGATCAGGCGCATCAAGTCGAAAGGTGCCGCGTTTTTGGTTATACGAAATAAACAAAAGCGCTTCACTGTGCTCCCGCTCCCAAACGGCACGGAAAAAAAGCAACATACGCATCACGAGTTCGGCCGGAATCGGCGGAAGCAGATACTGCGCTTCACACTTGACCTCCGCAAGCGATTCAACTTCTTTAGCCGGAACAACGGCCGTGAAAACCAAGTGGCGCTTTTGAATGTAGATGCCATCACGACCCACGATGAATGCAAACGGCTCTTCCGGCGGCGGATCTTTTTCGTCACGCTTCAGATAAATGGGAAACATGGTTGCCTCCTGCGAGGTCGTTTCCAGGGATTTTCAGTCTCCCTAGGTACGACCTCGATGTGCGAGGTGCGACCTCGATTTGGTTGTCAATGATCTGAATTTTCGTAGCTCAGGTCTTTAGACTTGAACGCATCAAACCTAAAGGTTTGAGCTACGACAGTGCTTCGTAGCTCAGATCTTTAGACCTGATGCCGTTTCAGACCTAAAGGTCTGAGCTACGATCGTTACTCATTTTGTAGCATAATTGGCTCAAAAAGAGAAGAAGTAAGCTTAGCAAAAGATAAAATTAGTGTCAAGTCCGTTTAATAGATGCGCCCTCGGTCTCTGCAACGAAGGCTCGGAGTCATGCCACTGCATGGCTATGTCATTGCGAGGAGCCGCGCGACTTGTGGTGAGCGCAGCGAATCCACGAAGCAATCCCGTGAAATAAAGGAAATCTTTATTTCACGGAAATCTTTTCTTCTCGGGATTGCTTCGCTCCGCTCGCAATGACAGTCTGTTTCATTGCGAGGAGACGAAAAACTTCCGACTTGTGGTGAGCGTAGCGAATCCACGAAGCAATCCCGTGAATAATAAAAAACAGCTCTTCACGATTGAAGAGCTGTGTGAGGCTAAGCCTTGAAACTCGAGGCTGGGCCTTTTTGTTTTTCGTTCAAGGCCTAGCCTCTAAAAGGCTTAGCCTCGCATCCATTATTCTACCACTCTGCATCTGTTGGCACGCGCGAATATCAAACGCGCCCACCATGTCGGATCCTGAAGCAAACGCATCGGAATATTTTCAGCACCAACCTCTACTCTATTAGTCCTTCTTTCCGAAAAGACCACTTCTCCGGCATCAAGATACAACCATGCGACACCAAACTGCTTTCCGTAGTGAACCACGGTAAACACATGGCCTCCTCGTACAAGTCGCTCACCAAGAGGCGTGGTCGTTCCGGTGTCAAGACCGCTCACATCAGTCACTCTTACCCGATCACCAACTTTGATGATAGAACCGGTATTGTCCGAAGCGATTGCGTAACCGGGTTTCACGAGGCGATCGGTGGGCACTCGAGAAGACTCACGCGGCGCGCGCAGTGTGCGCAACCCTTCAAAACGTACGAGCTCTACTCCCTTCGGAACATGAATTGGTATTTTCTCTTCGGCCGAAACGAGTGGCACCCATACATTGTGCCGACGCATTTCAAAGACTTGTGCGTTCGCGGCCACGAGATCAAACGCGCGACCACATGCCGTGACGAGCATCACATATTTTTCATCCGGAGACGTGACAAAGTGCGAAATGAGAAATCGTTTTCCGCGCTTTTCATGTGGCACATCTTCGCGCAAACGAATCCGCATACCGCGCACGAGTGTCATGTGCTTCCGCCACTGCGCGCGATACGAAACGACGGTGACATTCTTCACGCGTTCACCGTTACGTATAAACGCTGTTTGAAAACCATCGGCTTCAATGTCAACATCCGCCGAACCAACCTTGACAAAGTGATCTATCGTACGACACGACCGCGTGCCGTCATTTATATGCGCACCGACTGGATAGTGTTCCCCGCCACAGTCCAACCCATGAGCCGAAAATGTAATCTTCGGCACGGCGCGGATATTTTGCATCGCAACGCCATCTGACTTCAGAAGCAATATCCACGTATGCGAAACATTCACCCACTGTGAACCGTTCACGAATCGCGGAGAAAATGCTTGAACCTCATGTGGCCCGCCACCATCAACCATGATGAGATCACCGCGGCGCAAAAACTGCTTTCCCAACCGAGCCACACGAAGCGGGCTTTGCGGCGCGCGCACGAACGATTGTGCGAGCGTGCCATCCATCGCTTCAAACCCGTAGTAGCGACCGTTGGTGGCAAAAAAACGATGGCCTTCCCCATTCGATTCAAGAGCGCGGAAACGATGAATCATCACTTCAGTGATTGTGCCTCCGATCATAACGAACAAACGATCGCCGATCTTGAGGTCAGTGCCATCGATCAAACGGAATGTGTGCGCCACAAGATATCCTTCATGGTCACACGCTTCGCGCGGCAAAAGACGGATGCCGGCAAAAAGTTTTTCACCGGTGCCGAGCACCGTATAAAAACCTTCTTTGACAAACTTCGCAAGCAGTTCTCCTGAAACGCCACGCCGCGATGACGCCACCACATAGTAACGCCGCGGACGATCAGGCCATTCTTCGTGATTTTGAATTTCAACGATGGTGCCGGCCTCGAGCCGCGTGCCACCGACTTCAATCACCTCTTCGGTCGCACCGGCATCGCGCGCAAAACCGGCGAGCAATTTCCCCCCGACCACGAGTGGCAGAGGATCATCGAGTCCGGTCAACTTCACGAGCCGATCACTATCACCACTATCCCGACCAAACCACTCGATGATGGATCGCGCACCAACCGCGAGCTCCGAAAAGAGCGCATGCGTGCACACAAGTACATCGCCCGCGCGCAATACGGTGTGGCCTTTCGCGTCAGTCACTTCAATCAAGTTCGTTGTGCTTGCTTTGACGCCACCGGCAGTTCCCGCGCGTCGCACATCAATCGGATCGGCGCGTTGCACACGATTCGCAAACAGCGTGAAAATCTGCGGGGTCGCATCACTTTTTTTCAAGAGATTGCGAATCACATCGCCGATCGTACAATCAGCGCTTCTCCATGGTGCATGAAGTGGAAACTGGGAATTAGCCGCACTCGAGCGCTCCCATTCCCATGGCGACGCCACTTCCGGAATACGCGACGCATCCGCAAAAAAATCTTCAGTGAGATCTTGCGTCCACGCACTTCCCCAAAAGTCAGCCTCGACAAAATTAATCATCTCGGCAAAGGATCCGCCATTCGTCTGCTTCGCAATCGGCGAAAGACACAGCTCGGCGTGCCGATGCGGTTCGCGAGACCATGAGGTGTACCGATTGGGAAGATTCGGTTCGAGAAGTCCATCAGACTCCGCGATCAGAGGCTTCACGCGATACCACAGAGATACAGACTGCAACACATCGCCCGCAAAAAGATATGCTTTCACGATGTAAGGAAATGCAAGACGGAAAAACTCTTGCGTGCGCAGACGATTGTCGAACGTCGTTACATCTTCATGAAGCGCGTGATGTGCGCCGCATTGGAGCAGACGTTCTTTCATCGGAAGATAATTTGCATGCGCGGTAATCCATCGCACCATGCGCGATGTGGGCGCATCTTCGATGACAAACACCGACAAGCCTTCATGAGTATCCGTAAAACGACACTTGGGCGGCAGGGCGTGAAGTCCGCCTTCGTCAGGCACGAGCGCGGCAAGATCCACGGACTTTGTTTCAAGCACGCGCCCATCACGCTCCCCTCCCCCGCGCCGGACATACGTTGCCTTGTCACCATCTTCTTCAATCGTAATCACGCGTTCTATGTCCATGATGGCCTCCTCCGAGGTGCGACCTCGATTTTGTTGTCAATGATCTGAATTTTCGTAGCTCAGGTCTTTAGACCTGAACGCATCAAACCTAAAGGTTTGAGCTACGACCGTGCTTCGTAGCTCAGGTCTTTAGACCTGAACGCATCAAACCTAAAGGTTTGAGCTACGACCGTGCTTCGTAGCTCAGGTCTTTAGACCTGAACGCATCAAACCTAAAGGTTTGAGCTACGATCGTTACGAAGAACGAACAAGTGAGCTTAACAAAAAAGAGCATTTTTGTCAAATGTCCTTCTCGATAAAGACATCTCTCGTGATTCTACACCCATGGTGCCCCATTCCCCAATAGGAACCGAACAGCGAACCTTCTCGAACCTTGCGAACAGCGAACATTCGTTGTTCGTAAGGTTCGTTCAGATTCGTTGTTCGGTTCCAATCGGATAATTTCGGTTCCCATCAAAAAATAAAAGCCACGACGGTCAAGTCGTGGCAACGAAACGAAACTAATCAACCAACTCACAATCATGAACTTGTGCAAGCGCCAGTCGCGACCACCATGCGGGATTATGCCGCAAATGTTCAGGGATGTTATCGAACCCATGCAAATTTTTCCATATACCCTGTCCCACATCTTCATGAGCATCAAACAAACAGTATTCCACATCTCTGGCAATACGATGAACCACCGTAAAGATTGTGCCCTTCTTCGCACACTCATAAGCACGCGCGCTGGATTCTCGATACACGCGATGCACACGAACCCGATCGCCGATTTTTATCGAATGGCCGTTACAATCGTCGCCAACCACTCTTCCGGGACTCACGAGTTCCACATGATCCGGCACGATCGTGGTCGCATACCCGTCCGTAAACCTCTGTTCCGCAACCGATATTTCGCCGATGCGCTGGAGATACCGTGCAAAAATATTTTGACAACATCCTTGTGGAGTCACACCGTTCCCAGTGTGTCCACCAGGCACCTTGGTGTCGAACTGACACACCCACAACGATGCATCAGAAGGCGTCGCCCTCACCATAGTCAATGGTATTTGCATGATCGCTTTTTCATGCCTTTGAAAATCAAAGGAACAATCATTATCTCCGCCCAAATACCGCGCGCGCACGCCGGGTGCCAACCATTCGCCGGGTTTGTACGCGACCGTTGATGGTACATCACGCGCAATAATCCGACGCCACTTTCCCTTAACTTGCTTTTCAAAGTAGGCGAGCCACGCATCCGTGAGCGAAAAACCGTGTCCATCTTCGCATACCACATGCGGATCTTTATTTTCAGACACCACAATGTGTGATACACGAAGCGTGGTACCGGCTTTGATCTCTTTGACATCCTTCTGCAGTCGCAGAAGCATGCCGCGCCGCACGGTGTGTCCGCCCGCCGTTTTCTTTGCACGCCATACCCGAGAAAATTGCGGCACGAGTTTGAACTGTTGCGCAAATACTTCTTGCGCACCATCATCAAACTGAACCACAACATTACCAACAACTCCGGAAGCCACAAATCGCGAAACCCTTCTCACGCACTTTGTGGAAGAATCAAAAACCAACATGCCGACCGGATAAAAAGTGTCGCCCACACGCACACCACGCGGCGTCACGGTCATCGCGGCAAACACTTTAACGAGAAGACTTCCGTGTTCGGTAAGTCCCTGCCATTCGCCGTTCACTTTCACGGCGCGAAAGCCGTTCACGAACTCCGGTGAAAATGCATGGATCATCGCATAGTGAATAGAACCAATTTCAACGAAGTCGCCAATCCGCACGGTAGCCACGGTAGCGCCGTTGGGGAGCACAACTTCGTTAATCGGTTCATCGGGTGATCGCAGAATGTTATCATCACACAGACCATTCTCATCTTCACAGACAAACTCGTCACCACTCGCATCAAGAATAAAACGATGCGCACCCTCATCATCAATCGGCAAAAACCCTTTGATGGCGTCTTCGTACATCTCGGTGCCGTCGCGCGCAAAAATGCGCGTGCCGACTTTGAGTGTTTCACCGTCCGCAAACGTAATCATGCGCGCGGTGATGAATCCGTCCTCGTCGCATGGTTCAGGAAACACGACCGTGACACCCGGGTAGAGCGTGTCGCCCTCACCGATCACGGTATCATGTTCCTCGTCAACGATTCGTACAAGCACACGGCGAGCGGCGTCGCGTTTGACGCGCTTTATCTGATACAAACATCGCTCGCGATGCGGCCACGCAGATTCACTGAAACGAAACCGCACCGAAGGCGAAATCGAAATCTCGCCGATCGTCACCGCATCCTGCGATGCTTCTTCCGCAATGATGGTTGCGTCATGCAAAACGTCGGCAACAATCAACGTTTCCGGAACTTCACGTTCACGAAACTTGATGAGTCGCGAACCATCAATGTCAGGCCGACCAAACCACTCAATAGTGTGGCGACCGCCATTCCATACGAGCACGTTCCCGATCGCAAGGTCTACCTGCGCACCGTTTACATCACGAACCAGAATGGTCTCGGCAGGACTCACGCGATAACCGGCGTCCTCTTTGGCAGGCGTGCGATCAAAGCTATCTGCCGCCAGCATGCGCTTGGCAAAAAGCGGAAACAGACGCCGCGTGGTCGGATCACTCTGTCCCAAAAGCGCACGCACGAGCGACCCCACCGTTTTTCCGGTCGGTCGCCACGGCAACTTCAGCATGAAACGCGGATCGTTCTTCGATGCCTGTTCCCACTCCCATGGCGATGCGACTTCGGGCATACGTTCCGCATCTTTGAGGAACAAATCAACCCAGTGATCATTCCACGCACTCGTCCAAAACTCGCGCAAGAACGTGCGGATCTGACCAACGTGAGTGATTTCGTTTTCAGCCAACCGATTCCACAAGTCTTCCGAAAAACAACACTGCCCATACTTTTCGGATTGATCACACCGATTCGGCAAATTAGCATCAAGCAGTTCATCGCGCTCGGTGCGCACCGGACGCGTGCGATACCATAGCGAAACCGAGTCAAGCGAGTCGCCTACAAATCGAAACACTTTCAAGATGTAGGGAAACGTAAGCTCGAACTGCGTTTGCGTACGCAGTCGCTCCGCAAAATCGGCGTGGGAAATACCCCACAGACGATGGATGCCGCTTTCAAGCAATCGTTTATGCATGGGCGCATACACCGAGCTCTGGGTATTCCAAAAAATCGTGCGCGCCGACTTGGGCTCTTCCTCAATCACATACACATGAACCCCTTCTTCACCGCGATAAAAACAACAGTTCGGCGGAAGCGGATCGAGATTCGCATGCGAAGGAACGAGTGCCTGCGCTGACGTGCGCTTTGTTTCAAGAACCCGTTCGGCTTCAGGTACGTCTCCATGCGCCGGAATAATCATCCGCCGTTCAAGCGTAGCCGTGTTGTCGGGACGCACCACAATCCGTCGTCGAATATCAGGGGGCATGTTGTCCTCCAATGGGATCGTTCCCCGAGGTGCAACCTCGGGAGGTTGCACCTGGCGAGGTGTGACCTCAAGTTTTGGTTGAAAAGAACGAAGAAACAAGCTTAACAAAAAAGAGCATTTTTGTCAAACACCCTCTTCATAAAAACTATTTTTTTGATTCTGCACTCTTCATGCCCTATTCCCCGATGGGAACCGAACAGCGAACCTTCCCGAACCTAACCTCGCTAGGAGTGAGCGAAGTCACAAAGCGTCACAGCTTTGGGATTTCCGAACGACTTGTCCCCCGAAGTCGGAGCGCAGAGGGGAGGACGCGAGGCAACGAGCGAAGCGAAGTTACAAACAACGAACATTCGTTGTTCG
>OBEQ012067769.1_pt1 | contig 11222 bp, 14 predicted proteins | sample 1670901 | NCBI WGS metagenome assembly OBEQ01 (sample SAMEA104232315, study PRJEB22302) | groundwater metagenome | biome: forest; feature: aquifer; material: groundwater | place: USA | collected 2011-08-07 | depth 5.4 m | reverse complement strand
GAAATTGTATGAGATTGCTATCTAGCATCAGCATAATCGCTCGGCGATTATGTCTGAGTCATCGAGCTTCGCTCGATGCTCAAGAAGCAGCAATTTTCGTATTGTTTCTGCTTCTTGCTATAAAAGAGAAAAAAAGAAATAGGGAAATAAACATTTTATGGAATACAAGGAAAAAATCACTGTAATTGGCGACCACGATACAGTAGTGGGCTTTGGGCTTGCAGGCGTAACTTCATTAGTTGCTGTAACAAGGGAAAACTGCGAAGCTGAATTTCTCAAGGCAATTCAAGCCAGCGACGTCGGCGTAGTTATACTTCAAGATGACCTAACCGCGGGGTTTTCACACAAGACGCGCAAAACAATGGAAACCTTGGCAAAGCCAGTAATCGTAACTGTCCCAGGCAAAAGCGAAGCGCTTGGCGGCAAAAAATCCGGAAACATCGCTGACCTCGTCAAGCGGGCAATTGGAATTGAACTAAAAGCATAGGCGGAATATTTCAAAACACAAAACAAAAATTTAAAAAAAAGAAGTAGAAAAGTAAAACAAAAAAAGATATAAAAAAATAAGGAAAATTAAAAAAAATTAAATAAATGGTGAAGAATTCAAAATGGGTAAACTGAAAAAAATCTCTGGACCAGTAGTAGTTGGTGAAGAAATGGCAGGCAGCCAAATCAACGAAGTGGTAACAGTTGGAAATGAAAAATTAATGGGAGAAATCATTGCACTAAAAGGCAGCGACGCAAGCATACAAGTCTATGAAGACACTTCTGGCCTGCGTCCGGGAGAGCCAGTTGAGCCATCTGGAAATTCATTAAGTGTAGAGCTTGGACCCGGCCTCTTGAGCGGGGTATTCGACGGAATCCAACGGCCGCTCAGCGTGTTAAGCGAATCAGGCTCATTCATCCAACGTGGAGTGAGCGTCAACTCTCTTGACCGCAAGAAAAAATGGGAATTCACTGCAACTGCTAAAAAAGGCTCAGCTGTAAGCGGCGGGGATGTAATTGGAACAGTTAAAGAATTTGACTCCGAACACCGCATTATGCTCCCTCCAAAAGTGAACGGCAAAATTGAAAGCATTGAAAGCGGTAAATTCACAGTTGAAGCCACAGTTGCAACTGTTAAGGACAAAAGTGGTAAAACAATTGAAATACAAATGATGCAAAAATGGCCTGTGCGCATACCGCGGCCGTATAAGGAAAAGCGCAGGTTAGAATTGCCTTTGTTAACTGGAGTACGGGTTATGGATACATTGTTCCCAATTGCAAAAGGCGGAACAGCAGCTATTCCTGGCGCGTTTGGAACTGGAAAAACAGTTTCGCAGACTTCACTTGCAAAATATTCCAATGCACAAGTTATAGTTTACGTTGGCTGCGGTGAACGTGGAAATGAAATGACCGAAGTGCTAACAGAATTTCCAAAACTCACTGACCCACACAGCGGCAAACCGTTGATGAACCGCACTGTGTTAATTGCAAACACATCTAACATGCCAGTTGCTGCTCGTGAAGCTTCGATTTACACTGGGATTACAATCGCAGAGTATTACCGCGATATGGGTTACGACGTTGCACTTATGGCCGACTCTACAAGCAGATGGGCAGAGGCAATGAGGGAAATTTCTGGCAGAATGGAAGAGATGCCAGGAGAAGAAGGTTACCCAGCTTATCTTAGCCGCAAGTTGGCAGAGTTTTACGAGCGAACCGGCCGCGTTACGTGCTTGTCAACAAACGGAGACCGCATTGGTTCAGTAACCGCAATCGGCGCAGTTTCACCAGCAGGTGGGGACTTATCCGAACCAGTTTCACAAGGGACACTACGCGTAACAAAAGTTTTCTGGGCGCTTGACGCGCCACTTGCACGGCGTCGCCACTACCCAGCAATTAACTGGCTTAAAAGCTACTCGCTGTACTTAGATGAATTAGAACAGTGGTACGGTGAAAACGTAGCTGAAGACTTTTACGACATGCGCACAAGAACAATGGACTTATTACAAAAAGAATCTGAATTGCAAAACATCGTCCAACTAATTGGGCCAGACGCGCTTCCAGACAAGGAACGGCTGGTCCTTGAGGCAACGAAGATGATCCGCGAGGATTTCTTGCAGCAAAACGCTTACGACGCAATCGACGCACAGTCTTCACTGCAAAAGCAGTACAACATGTTGAAGACAATTTTGCACTTCTACGACAAGGCAAGCGCTGCGCTTAGCCTAGAAATGCCGTTTGACAAAATTGTCAACGCGCCTGAAAAGTTGAAAATATCGCAGTTGAAGCGAATTGAAGAAAAAGAAGTTGAAAAAATGTGCAAAACAATAATGGCGGAAATCGACGCTAGGTTCAAAAGTTAAAATGATGAAACAAAATAAAAAAACATAAAATAAAGAAAAATATTGATGAAAAGTATGGTTCAATAAGGTGAAATAAACAAAATGGCAATGAAAGAATATCGCACTGTAAAAGAAATTTTCGGCCCAATTGTCTACGTTGACGGTGTAGGCGACGCAGCATATGGAGAAACCGCAATTATAACCATGCCAAACGGCGAAAAGAAAAAAGGACAAGTGCTTGAGACAAGCAAAAACATGGCAGCTGTACAGATCTTTGGAAACACGCAGGGATTAGACACGAAAAACACAAGCGTCCGCTTTACAGGTGAAACCCTACGGCTAAATGTAAGCGACGAGATGCTTGGACGCGTGTTCAACGGCTTAGGAGAGCCAATTGACGGCGGACCTGCAAGCACAGCAGGAGAAAAAATTGACATACAGGGATCAGCAATTAACCCATACTCTCGCGCGGAGTTGCATGACTTTATCCAAACTGGCATTTCAACCATTGATACTACAAACACGCTTGTACGTGGACAGAAGCTTCCAATTTTCTCAGCTTCAGGTTTACCTCACAATGAACTCGCAGTTCAAATCGCCCGCCAAGCAACTGTAAAAAGCAAAAGCGGCGACGCTAGGGAAAAAGAGGACTTCGTCGTAGTCTTCGCAGCAATGGGCATTACACACGCCGAAGCTAGCTTTTTCATGCGCGACTTTGAAAAAACCGGCGCACTTGAAAGGTCAGTGCTTTTCCTCAACCTAGCCAACGACCCGTCAATTGAAAGGCTAATCACGCCGCGTATGGCGCTTACAACAGCTGAATTCCTCGCCTTTGAACGCGACATGCAAGTGCTGGTTATACTTACAGATATGACTAACTACTGCGACTCCCTTCGTGAAATTGCAGCTGCACGCCAAGAAGTTCCAGGCCGACGTGGCTACCCAGGTTACATGTACACTGACTTGGCCAACATCTATGAACGCGCCGGTGCAATCAAAGGCAAAAAAGGAACGGTTACGCAGCTTCCGATTTTGTCAATGCCTGAAGAAGACATCACCCATCCAATTCCTGACCTTACGGGTTACATTACAGAAGGGCAAATCGTGCTCTCGCGTGACTTGTACCGCAAAAACATTTACCCGTGCGTTGACGTGTTGCCAAGCTTATCAAGGTTAATGTCGCTTGGAATCGGCGGCGAAAAGACACGCGACGACCACAGCGGAGTATCCTCACAATTATATGCGTCTTATGCCGAAGGCCGTGACTTACGTAACCTCGTGGCAGTAGTTGGTGAAGAGGCGCTTACTGAACGTGACAAGAAGTTCTTGCACTTTGCAGACGCGTTTGAAAAGCGGTTCGTTTCACAAGGAAAATACGAAAACCGCACAATTGACCAGTCGCTAGAGCTAGGTTGGGACTTACTTGCTGGGATTCCAGAAGGCGAATTGAAACGAGTCAAGCCAGAACATGTTGAAAAATATGGCCGCAAATTTAGAAAGTAAAACCAAAACACCACAAGAAGGTGACGTGGAAGTTGCAACAGGAGCTTTTATCATCCGCAATGGCAAGCTCTTCTTGGCAACTGGACCAAAGTTCCACAACGAGTGGGTTGTGCCAGGCGGGCATGTAAACTTTAAGGAAAGCAGCAAAGACTGCATTGAACGGGAAGTAAAGGAAGAAATCAACGTCGAAGTAGAAGCAACTGAGATGTTTGGAATAACCGAGTCAACAAACCGCGTAATAGCTGGCCGCGAAAGACACTTCATCTTCATAAACTGGAAATGCAAAATCGTAAAGGGGGAACCCAAAGTTGATGGCGTGGAATTTACAAAATCAACTTGGATGCCGCTTGAACAAGCGCTTATTGATCCACAAGTCGCTGAAAGCGTTAAAATATCCCTAAGAAAAATGAAGTGAAAGAAAAAAAAGTAGAACTGGAATAAAAAATGGCTGAAACTGTTAGGCCCACGCGAATGGAGCTGTTGAACACAAAGCAGAAAGTAATCCTAGCGGAGAAAGGGCATAAGATCCTCAAACAGAAGCGGGACGCGCTGGTACTGGAGTTTTTCAACATCGTAAAAAAAGCCAGCGACTTGCGAACAAAGCTTGACAAGCAAACCCTCACCGCTCACAAGGCGTTGGCAATTGCAAGGGCGTTTCACGGCGACGCGTTCATAGAAGCGCAGACACTAGCCGCAGTGCAAGCGCCTAGCGTTTCAATCTCTACAAAAAACGTAATGGGCTTGAAAATACCTGCAATTTCTTCGCCTGAATTTCCACCTGCAAAAGTTTACAGCATATACGGCACATCTGCAAAGTTCGACGAAGCAGTCTATGCGTTTCGCGAGTGCCTGAAGCTAGCGTTGCAGCTTGCTGAGACTGAAACCAGCCTCAAGCGGCTTTTGGCAGAAATTGAAAAAACTAACCGCCGCGTCAACGCATTGGAGTACAACGTTACGCCTAACTTAAAAGCGACGATCAAAATGATCGCTGGCCACTTAAGCCGGTTAGAAAGCGAACAGTTCTTCGCACTCAAAGTCACAAAACGCAGATTACAACGAGCAGCTGAGCAAGCTGAAGCGCAATTAGCGGTGAATTAACCATGGGAAATCCTTTTCTGCTACAAGCGTGCCTACGGTTAAATGAAAGAGAAATTCCAAGCCCATTAGAAATCGGCAATAAATATACTTTTGAAAAGCCAGGGCACAGGTTGTACCAGATAAACGTACCAATGGACTTACGTACTTCAGATTGGAAAGCGCTTGGCAGATGCGTCGTTACTGAATTTACAGTTGGAAACAATAAAACCAAAGGTAAGTTTGTAATGGTAAAACTTTTCAATAAAGAACAAGCCAAGCAGGTTACAGACACATTTGTTTCGGACGAAGAAGTAGAAAACATATTAAAAAGCGCAAAAGAATAATACAAAAAAGGAAGACAATATGTCACTATTAAAACTACATTTATCCATGTTGGCAAGCTTAGCTGCGCTTGGAGCGTTTCTCACTTTTGTCTTCGGCCTCGTTATTCTGTTCTATGGCCCGTCGACCAGCGTAGTTGGCGGGATAGCTTGGGCAGTTGGTCTCGCTGTTATCACAACGTTACTACAGTGGTACATTGCCCCGTGGCTCATAAAAATGATGACTCGAATGCAAGAGTTAGACGAACGGCAATACAACTGGATCCACTCATTTGTTGAAAAAACCGCTGCTGCCAACGGAATAAAGAAGCCAAAGCTTTACTTCGTAAACGACGTTACGCCAAACGCATTTGCCTTTGGAAGGACGAAGAACAACGCAAACATCGCGATCCACTCCGGTTTGCTGGAAAGGCTGAACAAAGAAGAAGTTGAAGCTGTGCTTTGCCATGAGATTGGCCACGTTGTGCATTGGGACGTTGCGGTTATCACAGCTGCTTCGCTTGTGCCGCGAATCCTTTACTTTTTAGTGTTGACGTTCTTTGTTCCGCGTGATGAGAATGGCAGGGTAACGATAGTTGGAATGATTGCGAGTTACGTAGCTGCTTTTGCAGTTGAAATGATTGCCAGTTTAATGGTAATGTGGCTTAGCCGCACGAGGGAGATGTACGCAGATGAATTTTCCGCGCAGTCTACTCGCCAACCGCGACATTTGGAAAGCGCCTTGGCAAAGATCGGCTACGCTTTCCCAGCGGTTGCTACTACACAGTACAAGGGAATGCGGCAATTCTACCTAGCGGATCCAGTTAATTCAGCCGCCATTTCGCAAGAGATTGCCAGTAGTCCACAGAGCGGAAACTGGGTACAAAAAGCAATGGTAGAAGAAAAAGCAAAAGGTTCGCTATTCCGCTTATTCTCAACACACCCACCGACCTTCCAGCGAATTGAAAACCTACGTGAGCTGGAGAAACGCCTATGAGCAATAATTACATTGAAGAAAACAAAGAAAAAATACGAAAAATGCCACTACTATTTATGAAAGGATTTGGTCCATGGAAGTTAATACAGAGCATTCCAGTTGGTGGACCCGTAGCAGTAGGCTTCGCAGATAACCAATTACTGATTTTAAGCCACGAAGTTAGAAGCTTAATTAACTGTAAAACTGGCGAAGTAACGGTAAAAGAAGACCGAAATGAAAAACCGGAAGATTACAACACTAACGAACTCACATATACCTGGTCAAAAAAATTCAAGACACCGATAAAAATAGCAGGAATACATGGAGGCGGACTTTCAACATACACCTATGACGGTTGGAAAATTAGAGTTGAAGCGCCAGATTGGCCTAACTACGATGTAATTCTTGAGCCATCACTCAAAGATTTTATAAGAAACCCGAACGAATGCGCAAAGTTATACCACGACTCAAATCCACGCGCAGTTGGCTTTTCGCCATCTGGAAAAACGCTAGTTATTGCCGGAGATGCAGACGTAGATATTTACAAAAGATAACTTAAGAATATTTTAAAATCGCTTGAAAGATTTTAAAATCTGTTATTAATCGAAAGCTATTTATACCTTGTTTATTCTATTTGTAAATATGTTTGAAAAATATGCCGCTTTGCAGGTTATGGCTGAAGTGCTGACCCACCCGTTGAAAAAGTACTCGATAAAAGATGCAGCTAAGGCAAGCAAAGTAAGCACTTTTGCAGCTAGCGAAGCGCTTGAACAGCTGTTTAGAAAAAACATGGTGTTGCTTGACAAGGTTGGCCGAACGCATCAGTACAAGGCAAACCTCGATAACTTTCTTTCCAGAGAGTGGAAGGTAATTTTTTCACTAGGTGAGCTCAGTGAAGCAAACGTTGTTGGACGGCTTTTGAAAAAAGCCAGCACTGTTTCTTCAATCACACTATACGGAAGCTGTGCCACTGGAACTGACAATGAAAAAAGTGATTTCGACTTACTTGTAATCGCTGAAACCAACGCGGACAAAAAACGTAGCTTGTATGGTGAAGCCAGCGGCACAAAACGCGAAGTTAATATGCAAGTTTATTCTCCAACTGAATGGAAGCAAAAAGCTGAAAAAGACAAGGTTTTCTATGAACAAGTAGTGATAAACTCAATTTGCCTCTATGGCGAAAAACCAGTGGTACTATGAAGTTAGACGAATGCTTAGAAAAAGGCTTGATAAGAAAAGCCTCGCCTAGCCCAGAAAAGGCAACTAATTCAATTGCACTTGCAGAACATAAGCTTGAACTCTGCCAAAGTGAATTCGATGCAGGCATCTACGAAGGAGCGTTTATCAGCGCTTATTCAGCAATGTTCCACGCAGCTAGAGCGTTGCTTTTTAGAGACGGCTTTAAAGAACAGAGCCACTATGCACTGTACATCTACATAAAAGAAAAATACGGAAGCAAATTGGAAATGAAGTACATAAGCGAACTTAACTCATTACGTTCCATTAGGCACAATGTGCTTTACGGCAACCCTGAAGACGTTACACCGCGTGAAGTACTTGAAGCAGAGGCGGAAAGTGCTTTGAAAACGGCTGCTGGATTTATTTCAGCGGCGAAAAAGCTACTGCAATGAAACCTATTCTATAAAATTCGCCAACTCAGTTAGCTTTGAAATTACGTAGTTTGGCATTGCTTCGCGTTGGAGGTTTTCTAGGCTTTGCTTTTGTCCACGTTGAATCAACACCGAAGTACACCCAAGTTTGTTAGCGTGTGCAACGTCTTTGTCGATGCGGTCGCCTACAACGATTATTTCCCCTGGCGGTAAACCAACTTTTTCAACTGCTTTTTGAAGCGGCAGCAGCGACAGCTTGTTGTGTCCAACTTCCTCTGAAATTACAACGACGTTGAAAAACTTATCCAACCCAAGCTTAGCTAAAACAGCCTTTTCCCTGCTGGAAGTGCCTTCAATGACCACTCCAAGTTTTAAGTTTTTGTCCTTCAAAAACCGCAGGCAAGGTTCAACGTCGAGGAAAAGCGAAACGTTGCTTACAAAAATCGAGTTGTACTCCGCCATCATTTTTTCAAGCTTACCGCCGTCAATTTTTGCATTAAGGCGGTTCATTAGATTGGTGATTATGAGCAAGTCCCAGTTTATGATTGAAGAATTTCTGCCGAGCTTTTCAATTATTTCAGTTTTGGAAGCGTGGAAAGCGTCGTCAAACCCTTCCCTTGAAAGCGAACGACCAAACTGCAAATAGAGAAAGTCCCGAGTTGCCAACTGCGCCTTTGCCACGTCAACAAGGGTACCGCGCAAGTCAAACAACACAGCTTTAATCATGGGGCAAACGCACCTGGTTTATTTTGACTGACTACACTTGGTTTGGTTTCACGGCTTTGCTTTTCAAACTTGGAAAGTTTAAGTATAAGCTGCGTCGTGTTTAAGATAAGCGGAATACAATCGATGTTTTGCATTGTCTCGTCGATTTCAAGCAGCGAAACCTCCTTGCCGGCATTTGCCATCTTCGAAACTATTTTTGGGTTCTTGTGCGCTGCACCGTTGCGTAAAAGAGAAAGCTTACGGCAGAATTCAGCGTCTTTGTCACTCCAGCACCCAACTTCTTGAAGTATAACAGCCACGTCAGTTAAAGTTTTGCGCTCAACCATATCACGAACTAACTTTGCTTTTTTTTCATCTGTAGAAATATGATTAGCTGTTTCGCGAAGCGCAAACCTTTCAAGCACGCCGTGAAGTTCAATAACCGCTGGCCCGTTCATTCCCAAAGCGTAGAGGGTAAGCGGGCCGTCCATTAGCCCTGCAATTACAACTTCCCCGCGCGTCCGTTCAACTTTATCAATGGCGGGAAAAGCAGCGTCAAAAGCGACTTTAAACCGGTCAAGCCTCGGCTTAATGTAAGTTAAATTTTCATTAACGGAAGTCTCAAGCTGTGCCAAGCTAGAGGAAAGCGAAAACTCCGAACTATACTGCAAACCTGGCTTCATTTTAGCAACTCTTAGGTGAAATATAAGGCTAGTCCACGGTTTTAAATTTATAGGCGTTGAAATAACTAACATGTTTAAAATGCGTTTTGCGGGTTTGTTCGACGCTTATCTGCCGAATACAAACATACCCGCTTTTGAAAGGGTTAAAGCCAAAGGCGAAAATCCGGGTTACAACTACGAATTCGCTGGTTTCACTTCATCAAATGTAAATGGGGTTCCACTCCACGTAAATGGCTGGACGGTATTGACCCCGGTTTACAGCGCCACAGTTTATTGCGACGTGTGCGAGTTGCCCGTGCAAACAATTAAAATGCACGGCGTGACAAGAGAAGTACAAGTTGACAAGTACCTTGAGATAAAACAAGACGAAACGCTAAAAAAAGAGCTTGAAAAAGTTGACCGCACTGTTTTCAAAAACGTATCAAGGGAAATTTCACTGGAAACAACGTACAAAATGCAATGCAGCCGCTGCGGCAGGTGGGTTGCAAAAGGATCCCAGCACGGGGAATGCAGTGACGAAACTTACGGCGTTTGCAAGTACTGCGCAAACGTGCTGGATAAATTGTTAGGATAAATTCTATAATTTTGGGATGTGAAAAACTACATGAGTATTGTTAAAGATAAAAAACTAGCCGAAGCTGGCAAGAAGAACATCGAATGGGCAGAGAAGCACATGCCTGTTTTGAAAATTATACGCGACGAGTTTGGAAAAACAAAACCACTAGCTGGAAAGCGCATTGCCGCGTGTCTACACGTAACAAAGGAAACCGCTGTACTGGTTAAAACGCTACGGCAAGGCGGCGCCGATGTAAGTTTATGTGCGTCTAACCCGTTAAGCACGCAGGACGACGTAGCCGCAGCGTTGGACGCCGATGGTTTTGCGGTTTACGCTGTGAAAGGATGCGATAACAAACTTTATTTCGAGTGCATTAACAAAGCGCTTGACGTTAAACCACACATTACAATTGACGACGGCGCGGATTTGCTTAATTTAGTGCACACTACGCGCAGCGAATTATTAAAGGAAATAATCGCTGGGCAAGAGGAAACCACTACCGGAGTTATTCGCTTGCGGGCAATGGCCAAAGAAGGCGCGTTGAAATACCCAGTAATTGCTGTGAACGACACACCTACAAAGCACTTGATGGACAACTGGTACGGCACAGCGCAATCCACTCTCGATGGTGTGATCCGCGCAACTAACGAACTTATCGCGGGTAAAGTGGTTGTCGTTGCGGGTTACGGGCATTGCGGCAAAGGCATTGCCTCACGTGCACGCGGCCTCGGAGCAAGGGTGGTTGTAACTGAAATTAACCCAGTTGAAGGCATCCGAGCTTATTTTGAAGGTTTTCAAGTTATGAAAATGGCCGACGCGGCTAAAATCGGCGACATCTTCATAACCGTCACCGGAAACAAACATGTAATCGACAAACAGCATTTTGAAGTTATGAAAGACGGTGCAGTTGTTTGCAACTCTGGCCACTTCGACGTTGAGATAAACGTAAAAGAATTGCAAAAAATGGCAGTTGAAAAAACCGAACCCCGCCCCCTAGTAGAAGAATACAAGTTGAAAAGCGGCAAAAAAGTTGTGCTGCTGGCGCAAGGCAGGCTGGTAAACCTCGCGTGTGCAGAGGGTCACCCGAGTGAAGTTATGGACCTCTCTTTCTCGGATCAAGCATTAGTTGCAGAGTACATTGCTAAAAACGCGTCAAAACTAAACGAGAAGAAAGTGTACGAGGTTCCAAGTGAAATTGACGTCCGCGTTGCGCTTCTCAAGGCAAAAGCGCACTGGCTCGGCATCGACGACTTGACCCCAGAGCAAAAAGCATACTTAGAAGGATGGAAAGAAGGGACTTAGTCTTTTTCCTTTTCGTATTTTTTCCCGCCGCTATTTTCCGCAGAAAAATAGCTTCGCCACCTTGCTGCTAGCTCTGGGTCAAAAATCTTGAGCACAGCGGCATTTTCCATTGTGTGAGTTGTAGCGCGATAGACCTCTGCCTTGATGTTTCGTTGTGTTATGT
>OBEQ010927838.1_pt1 | contig 11222 bp, 10 predicted proteins | sample 1670901 | NCBI WGS metagenome assembly OBEQ01 (sample SAMEA104232315, study PRJEB22302) | groundwater metagenome | biome: forest; feature: aquifer; material: groundwater | place: USA | collected 2011-08-07 | depth 5.4 m | reverse complement strand
TAATTTGCGGAAATCAAACAAGCGTAAGTTCTAAAGCTGCCGCCATTAATATCAGACAATTCAACATCAAATATTCTGAAATTGTTCTTCGACAGCAAATACTCTAAAGATGCAAGGGAGTAGTACTCTAGATGTTCATGTACTATGTTATCGAAACCATTTTGTTTAAGCATTTCAACCAAATAGTTTTGCTGAATTACAAAAATTCCTTCCTCGTCAATAAGAGAAGCCACATCTTTCAAAAAAGAATTCGGATCGTCTAGGTCGTAAAACATGGAAATTGCCGTGACTATCTTGGCCTTTTTAAAATTCTTATTCTTTTTACTGCCAAAATAATCATTTATCACTATGTCCGCATGGTTTTTACATTCCCTGGCCAGTTTACGTACAGGTTCAAACCCTATTCTCTTAACATTTTTGTGATAAAAAGATAAAAGAGTACCGTCATTGGCTCCAATATCAATAACGCAGTCTCCTTTTTTAAGCCTTACTATTTTTGATGACTTTTCAACTATTTCTTTCAACTCTCTTTTCATAGTATAATTCACGCCTGATTTGTAACCATACCTTTCTGTATAAAGCTCTATTTGTGGGGTAGTGTGCCTAAGCTGTACTAAATCACAGTTTCCGCAAATAATTAAAATCAGGGGATATTTCTTAAGTTTTGAACGGTCTTTTAATTTTGTAAAATCAGATAAATAAAGCTGCCCAAGGTCAAGAACCGTTTTTAGTTTTTTGGATGAGCAGCTTCTGCACAATTTTACCTCGATCGATCTGTATTTCTTGCTATGTGTCATCTTTTAGCTCATTAGATAAGTGTGATATTAAACCATAAGAATAGATTATAGCAAATTTGAAAAGTTTCTCATGATCAAGAAGAATTTAAACAAAGCTCAAGCACCCGAATTATCTGCTACAATAAGTTCCTTACCGTCTAGCTCTTATGAAGATAGCATTAGTCAGAGGTGATTTTGCTGCTCCATCCGAATTCGTAAATTTTAAGCCTTTACTTGAAAAAAATGAAATAACGATATTTACGGGACGCATTCCTGTTTGGAATTTAGAAAAAATCAATGGTTTTAAGATAATAAAGCTTTTTTCCCCAGTTGACCTTAATTTTGGAAAAGTTTCCAGAATGAGAATGGCAATCCTCAATAGGCTGTTTACAGACGCTCATCTGCTTCTGGGCCTTGAGGAAAAGCTTAAAGGCTATGACATAGCACATAGCGCAGAAACGTACTTTCGGTTTACACAACAATGCATTAATGCAAAAGAAAAAGGGTTTGTAAAAAAGGTGGTTTCAAGCGTTTGGGAAAACATTCCTCATAATAATGAGGGAATTCGCGGAAGAAAAGCGTACAAGACAAAAGCTTTTGAAAAGATCGATCTGTTTTTGGCAATAACACAAGGCGCAAAAACGGCTTTGGTTAAGGAAGGATGCTCGCCTGCTAAGATTTTAGTTTTAAAGCCAGGTATAGACCTAAATGTCTTTAAGCCATCGAGCTTAAAAAATAATGAGAAAGAAATTATCCTTTTATTTGTTGGAAGACTTGTGGAGGAGAAGGGCGTTTTGGAAATTGTAGAAATGTTTAAGGGATTGCTCAGAGAATTTCCAAACATCAAGCTCAATATATCTGGCACTGGCCCGCTATATCGGACTATCGACGAACAAATAAAAAACAGGAAGCTGAAATCCGTTGAGCTTTTGGGCAACGTAGCGTTTGATCAAATGCCCAATGTTTATAGAAACTCAGATATCTTCGTTCACTATCCAATAGGATCAAGAACTTGGGTTGAGCAGTACGGAATGGTTTTAGTCGAGGCTCTCGCCTCTGGGCTCGCAGTTTTGGCGCTGGACAAAGGATCGATAAGGGAGGTTCTTGGGACAGGCGGAGTGATTACCGATGAGAAAAATTTCAAAACGCAACTTAAGAGAATTATTCAAGATCGCTCTCTGAGAGATAAACTAAAGAAAAAATCTCGAAAATACGCCAGGGATAATTATGATTCCAAAGACTATGCAGCGAAAATAGAAAAAATATATAATAATTTACTGAGAAATAAATGAAACAGATACCCTTGTTTTCAGTCCACATGCCAAAAGACGTAGATAGGCCCCTCCTTGAGGTTTTGCACTCAGGTTACATTGGTCAAGGACCCAAGGTCGAGGAGTTTGAGAAAGATCTAGCTAAGTTTCTGAGAACGCCGAATGTTTTGACGCTAAACTCTGGCACATCTGCCCTTCAACTTGCGCTGCGATTGGCGGGCGTGGGATGGGGCGATGATGTTGTATCTACGCCAATGACTTGCTCAGCGACAAATGAGCCTATTTTTGCTCAAGGCGCAAATGTCATATGGGCAGATGTGGATCCAAAGAATGGCCTCATAGATCCAGCTGATATTGAGAGAAAAATCACAAAAAAAACCAAAGCTATAATCTGCGTTGATTGGGGAGGGACAGTTTGCGACTTGGACAAAATAATGGAAATTGGGAGAAAATACAATATTAAAGTGATAGAAGACGCGGCTCATGCTTTTGGAGCTAGATATAAAAAGAAGATGGTTGGTACAATTGCCGACTTTACATGTTTCTCTTTTCAGGCAATTAAGCATATTACAACAGTTGACGGAGGACTTCTTTGCTGTCTAGATAAGAATGACTACAAAAGAGGAAAATTGCTTAGGTGGTATGGAATTGATCGAGAAGCAAAGACCCAAGGCGATTCAAGAATATCAGTGGATATTTCGCAGTGGGGATACAAGTTTCATATGAATGACGTTTCGGCAACTATTGGAATTGTTCAGCTCAAACACGTTAAAAATATTCTAAGTAAACATAGGAGCAATGCCAAATTCTTTTTGGAAAACTTAAGTTCGTCTTACTACTCACATCCCGTTACTTCTTGGGATCAAGAAAGCACGTACTGGATTTACACCCTTGTCCTTCCAGCACAAAAAGAAAGAATCGAATTTATGGATTTTATGACTAGAAATGGCGTCGCTACGTCTAGAGTCCACCGAAGAAACGATGAATATTCTGCTTTTCCTAAAAGCGTTGGAAAACTAAAAGGTGTTTCCTATTTTTACGAAAGAGAGGCTTGTATTCCGGTTCATTGGGGGCTTAAATCTTCCGATCTAAAAAGAATAGTTAAACTTTGTAACGACTTCTCAAGAAGCAATAAATGAAGCTCTCCAATTCTCAAGGCGCGAAATATAAACTTAAACCAATCGAAAGTTTGTGGGAGGCTTTTGAAGTAAGGAAAATAAGAAATGAATGTCGGCATTTCATGACAAACAACACTGCGAATATAAACGTTTTAGAGCAACTAATTTGGTATGAGCAAAAATACAAATCTGAAAATCAAAAAGAAACCCTGTACTGCTTTTTATTTAACACGAATGGTAAAAATGTAGGATTTGGATTAATTAGACAAAAAGAGGAAAAGTATTGGATAACAGGAGGCTTAAAGAAATCACAGAGAGGTAAAGGTCTGGGGAGAAAACTTTTTGAAGAACTCATAAAATTCGTGCCCTCCAAATTCGTTTGGCTTGAAGTCCTCGATTCGAATATTGTCGCAAATAAATTATACAGAGATCTTGGTTTTACAAAAGTTGATAATATTCAATTAAATGGGGGGAAAGTAAATGTTATGAAACTTACGAAATGAAAAATCTTTACACAGTCTTCATAAATTTCAATTCAGGGAATCAGTTGTTCGAAGGAGTTATGTCCGTGGCTAAACTCCCCTCAGTTTCTGGAATCATAGTTGTGGATAACGGCTCAAAAGACCAAAGTTTAGATTACTTGAAAAAAATTAAGACGGACAAAATTACTATAATTAAAAATCCAAAAAACTTAGGTTTTTATAAGGCCGTGAATATGGGAATTAAAAAAGCATTTAAAAAAAAAGCAGACTTAGTAATGCCTCTTGATTTTGATCTAGATTTTAGCTCTGATTTTATCTCCAGGCTTTTAAAAGTAGACGCAGACGTCGTTGCACCAGTTCTCAAGTTTAAAAGAGATGGAAAATGGGTTTATGACTGCGGAGGAAAAGTTAGCTTGATAATCGGCAGATCAACACACCTAGAGAAAGATAAACCTTTATCTTCAAGCGAAGCAGCATTGTCATCCTCTGATAAAGGTAGTCCTAATTGGTATGATTTCGTAAGTGGTGGTTGCACTATAATTAAAAAAGAAGTAATTGAAAAAATTGGATATTTTGATGAAGAGTATTTCGTCTATTACGGAGATACTGATTTTGCTATAAGGGCTAAAAATGCAGGATTTAAAGTAGTGGCTGACCCAAATACAATTGTTCATCATAAACTAGAAATTGCTAAACAAACTAAAAACATTAGAAAGCTTAAAATCGCCCTTTCTGACAATCTAACTTTTATTAATAAGTGGGTACCTTGGTATTTCAAACCCCTCGCTTATTCGTATATTGGTTTGCTTAGTATGAAAGTTATTTTAAACTTTTACCTCCAGGGTTAATTATAAAAACTGAAAGCGCGTAGCATAAGAACAAAAATATTTCGGTCAAAACAGTTGTAACCGAGGCCCCAATATATCCGTATTTTGGAATTATTAAAAGGTTAATAAAAAAATTAAATATCAGAGAGGCAACAAGAGAAAAAATAATTATCTTTGTCTTTCCTTTTATAAAAAGAAAACTGTAAAAAATTGCATTTATAAAAACAAAAAAGGATGAGAGCAGGAGAATTCGAAGCGGAATAACTGAATTTGAAAAATTTTCTCCACCGAAAATCCTTATTGCTAAAGGAGCAAATAAGTAACCTAAAATCAGAATAGACAAGGAAAGAATTATCGCTAAGACAACACTGTTTCTTAGTAAGCTTTTATATTTAAACGATTGTTGCGAATGATAAAAGCTTGCCAAAAAAGGATAGAAAGAAGACATGTAGAAGGTCCAAATAATCAGTATATTCTCAAAGACTTTATACGATAATGAATAAATTCCCACCTCTTTTGCATTTTTGAGTACTGACAGCATTATCGTGTCGAGTTTAAAATAAGTTATCGATAGAAAACCGGCCACCCCTATCGGCGCGCTCTCTTTAAGCATGTCTACTGCGAGTTCTCTGCTGAACTCAACTTGAAGTGAAATTTTTTTTCTCAGAATGAAAAACATGAATATAATGCTTAAGAAGTTTGAAATAAGAACACTTGATAAAATATAGAAAAAATTTAATTTTAAGAAAGAAAACAGCAGAATTAAGACAATTGTTATTGCTTTATTGACTAAATCGATAAAGGTAATTAAGTGAATTCTTATTTGATATTGAAAAAAAGTATTACCAAGTCCGCCCAAAGCGCCTATTCCAACTCCAACAGAAGAGAATATGATCGCTGATTTAACAAGATTAGAATAAGGAAGAAACATTAGCACTATTAAAGAGGCTATTAATGTAAAACAAATAATAATGACCTTAAGAAGAAGATAGGTGCCGAAAATCTTTTCCTGAGTAAATTCTTTCTTTGAGAGTTTATTAACGATTGTATTTTGAAGTCCAAAATCTGTAAAGGCAACAAAAAAAGTAAGATATGCAAAAACGATAGAAAAATTTCCGTATCCTTCTACTCCCAAATATCTTGTGAGAAGAAAAATAGAGAACGCTGATAAGCCGACAGAGATTATTTTCCCCCAAAACTGCAGAAAAGTATTTAAACCTATCTTAAAAAGAGGATTTTTTGGATTCATATTGTTTACACTGAGTTCACTCTGAAGCTCACCCTAAGAGCTTGCCGAAGTGTGGCCGGTAAAGGATTCGGACCTTTGACTTCTTCAATGTGAATGAAGCACTCTACCACTGAGCTAACCGGCCAAACAAGCTACACAAATCTTACCACAACCGCCCTTTGATTGACAAAAGAAACTAGGTTCTGAGAAAATATAAGTTATGGTTTTAGAGATTGCAAGGAAGATTTACTATTTCCTCCTGGATTTTCTCCAAACCATTCTTCTCATTGCAGCCGGTGTTTTGGTAATATACGTTTTCCTTTTCCGCCCTTTTGAAGTAAAAGGAGCCTCTATGTATCCCAACTTTCACGATGGAGAGCATATTATCACAAATATTGTTGCGCTAAGATTGGGGAATCCAAAACTTGGCGACGTGGTCGTTTTCTCTGCTCCACCCGATCCTGAAAAAGACTTTATTAAGAGAGTTATAGGAGTGCCGGGAGATAAAATAATGCTAAGAGAAGGAGATGTTTATCTGAATGGCTCAAGGCTTAATGAAAGCCCTCATTTGTCGTCCAAAGTTAAAACGTACCCCGGAGCGTTTCTGCGAGAGAATGAAGAAGTTACAGTTCCTGCGGATGAATATTTCGTTTTGGGAGACAATAGGGAGGAGAGCTCAGATTCGCGAGAATGGGGTTTTGTACCAAGAAAAAATATAATTGGAGAATCTTTTTTAATTTATCTGCCTCTAAATGAAATCGCTATAGTGAAGAACCCGTATTCGAGGTAGGTTGTGTTTCTACAAGAAGCTTATGGATTTTTTTAAGCTCTTCCGTGGTCTCCTCGGGTTTCCCACTTTTCTCAATAACCATTCTGATTTTGCTTCGAGTTTGATCAATTAAAACCTTGTTAAATCCCCATTTCTGCGCAATGTCTTTCGCAATTTCATCAAGTTCTGGAATATAGATTCTATCTTTCGCCGTTCTTGGTTCTTTTTGCTGAACCTCTGATTTGACCTGGCGAGACATATCCTCTGTTTGGCGTACCGTACTGTTTTCTTTAAGTATTCTTTTGAATAGCTCAATCATTAATTTTGGATCGCCAAGAGAAATTAGAGGTCTTACGTGGCCCTCCGTAATCACACCTGCCACCAATGCGTCTTTTATAGCATCAGGCAATGACAAAAGCCTGATGGTATTTGAAACAGTTGGGGCGGACTTTCCCACTTTTCTTGCTACCTCATTGGTACCAAGTCCAAATTCGTCAATTAATCTTTTATAAGCTTGTCCCCTTTCTATTGGGTTAAGATCTTCGCGCTGAACATTCTCAACAATCGACATCTCAAGCATCGTTTGAGGAGTGGTTTGTTTGACTACCACAGGTACTTTAGAAAGACCTAAAAGTTTTGCAGCTCTCCAGCGTCTTTCTCCTGCGATTATCTGATATCCAGCGGGAGTACTCGCGACAACAAGAGGCTCTAAAATTCCCTGCTCTCTTATGGATTCAACCAACTCGTTTAAAGACTCTTTTGAGATTATGCCTCTGGGCTGAAGAGGATTTGCTTGAAGCATCGTAACATCAAGCTCTGTGATTTTCTCCAGATCATTATCCATCTAAAACCTCGACAATTTTTCGGCCTCTGAGATTTCTAAACTTAACTACACCTTCTTGTATAGCAAAAAGGGTAAAATCTTTTCCCATTAAAACTCCTGATCCTTTGTGGACCTTGGTTCCTTTTTGCCTGACTATGATATTACCCGCAGAGACTTTTTGTCCGGAATAGATTTTAATTCCAAGTCTTTTTGAACGGGAGTCCCTATTACCCTTTACTGAACCTTGTGCTTTTGTGTGTGCCATAGATTCGAGTTCCCTCACTATGGTCTCTTCGAGTCTGAGCCTGAGGGCTTGTCCCTCAGAGTCGAATGACCTGAGCTTGAGTCGAATGGACCATGTGAAAATTTATTTTATTCTAGACCAGTTTTTCACAAACGTCAAGCAGTAAATTGACTACTTTAGTTTAGTTTGGGCCGACTTGGTGGGAATTTCTATCTTCTCAATTTTTAAGGAAGTTAGATGGGATCTAAATCCTATAACTTTTCTATATCTGACTTTTGCTTTGTATTTTGCGACTCTTATCTTATCGCCTTTTTTATGTGCTAGAATTTTGGCAGTTATCTTAGCTTTCTCTATTGTGGGTTTGCCTATTTTTGATTGTCCGTCTCCTACCCATAACAGCACGTCTGATAGCGCAATATTTTTATTTACCTCACCGTCAAGCTTGTCAACGTCTATACTATCTCCTACTTTTGCCTTATATTGCTTGCCACCTGTTCTAAATACAACGTACTCCATGGTCATAAATTATACCAAAACCCTAGCGAATTTCCAAGGCATCTGCCCTTTTGGATTTTTTATTTATTCCAAAGAGAAGGCCAATCAAGATAAAATTTGAAAGAAGAGAGGATCCCCCTGAAGAGACAAAGGGAAGCGTGACTCCTACCACAGGTACAAGACCAATGTTCATTCCTACGTTTACTACAAAGTGGACAAAAATAATAAAGAAAACTATTATAGTGAAGGCTTGAGAGAATCTAGTCTCTCCATTTTGGTAAATTAAATAGATTCGATAACAAAGAAATGCAAATGACGCAACGATAATAATTGCACCAATGAAGCCAAACTCTTCTGAAATTGTGGCAAAAATAAAATCCGTATGATGTTCTGGTAAAAATTTTAAAATGGACTGTGTTCCCTGACCAAGCCCTTTCCCCCACAACATTCCAGACCCCACTGCAATAACTGCCTGGATAGCGTTATAAGATTTTCCTAAAGGATCATGGGATGGGTTTAGAAAAACCATGATTCTTTGTCTTTGGTAATCGTGAAGTATTAGCCAAAAAAAAGGGAGTGTTATCAGCCAGACAATAGACGAAGCAACAAAATACCTGATGGGAAATCCGTAAACAAGAAGAGTAAGCAAAACCACTCCGGTATAGATTAGAGCATTGCCAAGATCGGGTTGGAGGAAAATAAGAATAACAATAGGCAAAAGAAGACCAATTGTTAACGCAAAAACAGGGAAAGAATAATTTTTTCTCTCGGATAAAAAAGACGCCAGAGAAATAGCAAGAAAAGGCTTTAGTATTTCTGAGAATTGAAACCTAAATCCAAAAATTTCAAGCCATCGTATTGATCCATGACTTTCAATTCCCAGTAGCAAAATTATCGTTAAAAGGAAAATTGTGAGCAAATAAATTGGTATGGTATAGCGGCTTAGTATATTTGTATTAATCTGAGTAAAGAAGATGAAAGCAATAACAGAAAAGGCTAGAAAAACTATTTGAGTTTTAAATACTGAAAAATCAACAGAGAATAGAGTTGAAAGGCTTAACAATATGACTACGATTACAGGGAACATCAAAACAAGATCTATGTCTTTGGAAAATGCTGAAAGAAATCTCATTGGGATTTGGTGACGCCAAATTGTCCTTTTGATAGTTTTTTTATTAAAGTTTTCCTTTTTATTTCGCCTTCAAATAACTTTGGCCAATCGGGAAGCGAAGCATCTATTAGATCATTAGGCGATGTACCTATTCTTTTCCTCTCCTCCTGAATTTTCCTAATCAAATCCCTCGCCTCCCCCTCCGCGATAAGTTGAGGAGTCAGCTTTGTGTTAATAAACCTTCCTGATTTAGATCTTAGCTCTACGTTATTTTTATCCTTCAGATTTGCTTTAGTAATTGAGTAATACACTTCTTTTACGTTTAATTCGTCTTTAAAAAGAAATTCAAACTCCTTCCAAATTTTTTCTTCTTCCTTTGGTAAACCAGAAAAAATCAATGCTGAGAGCGGTTGACGGACTTTTATCCCAAGACCTTTCCTGACTGAATGACCTTCTTCAACTATCGTTCTCACCGCTTGCATTCTTGCAATAATTGCATTATCGATTTCCTCTTCGTCAAACTTTGGCCAGCTCTCAAGATGAACAGAATCCTCTGCAGTCAAGTTTTTATATATTTCTTCGGATATAAATGGAGCCAAAGGAGAAAGAAGCTTGCAAACAGTGATCAAAACTTCGAAACAAGTTGAGTAAAAGTTTTTTTTATCCTCCTTATCCTGCGCAGCTGGCCCGACGCGAGAACGGCTTCGCCTTATGTACCAAGTCGATAGATCATCTATAAACACCTGTAGATGTGAGATTGCTTTAGCTGTGTCAAAACCTTCAAGATCCGCTGTTGTGTCTTCTGTAAGTTGATTCATCAGGGACAAAATCCATCTATCTAATATATTCTTAGAGTTCAGTTCTTCTTTCTCAAACTTCCATCCGTCAGATGTTGCATAGGTTACAAAAAAGTTGTAGACATTCCATAAAATTAGCATTAATCCTTTGACTTGGTTTCTGTACTGTTCCTCTGAAATAATTATGTCCTCCCCATGCATCACAGGTGAGCCTAGTAAATACAAACGAAGCGCATCCCCTCCGTACTTTTGGAGAAGTTCCTTAGGATCTGGATAATTATGGTAGTTTTTGCTCATTTTTCGCCCGTCTGTTCCCAAAATCACTCCCTCGACCAACACGTTTTTTGAAAGATAGTTTTTCCCATCTGCTCTAAGTGCCAAAGCGTTTGCGATAACGTGCAAAACGTAAAACCACGCTCTTATTTGCCCTGTATACTCAGCGATAAAATCCGGCGGATAAAATGATTCAAGTTTTTCACCGATATTAAACGGGTAATAACGTTCGCCAAAAGATGCTGCCCCTGCCTCTATCCAGCTGTCTAAAACTTCAGAGACACGATGAACATCTTTCCCGCACTTTTTGCATTTAACAATAACCTCATCTATGTCAGGCTTGTGTAAATTTGTAATTTTTTGCCCAGACCGCTCCTCAAGCTCTTTTACGGACTCGGGCACAAAACGCTGCCCGCAATTCCCACATTCCCACACGGGAACTGGAGAACCCCAATATCTATTACGCGATATGTTCCAGTCAGGAGCATTTTCCAGGCTTTTGAGAAATCTTCCGTTTTTAAAATATTTTGGAAACCAATTCACTTCCTCGTTGGTTTCCTTCATTTTGTCTTTTAAAATCTGGACATTGACATACCACGCATCTATAGGAGCATAATAAAGTCTCGTGTGACATCTCCAGCATAGCGGAACTGAGTGAACAAATTCTTCGTCTTTGTAAATCAATCCTCTTTTCGAAAGATCCTCGTTAACCGCTTTATTAGCCTTAAGATAATACATTCCGCCAAATAATGGCACGTCTTCTTTAACATTCCCCTCTTCATCCAGATGTGTTTCGATATGAATTTCGCCTTCTTTCATTGCTTTCAAATCCTCCTCACCATACGCGGCAATAGTAACAACACCAGTTCCTTCCTCTGACGTGACAAATTTTCCGCCAATTATCTCGAAAGCTTTTTCTCCTTCCTCAATTGGATAGTAATCATAGTGAGGAACAAATTTTTGGCCAACCAATTTGGCTCCTTTAAATTCTTCAACAATTTCATATTT
>OBEQ011360766.1_pt1 | contig 11223 bp, 11 predicted proteins | sample 1670901 | NCBI WGS metagenome assembly OBEQ01 (sample SAMEA104232315, study PRJEB22302) | groundwater metagenome | biome: forest; feature: aquifer; material: groundwater | place: USA | collected 2011-08-07 | depth 5.4 m | reverse complement strand
GCTGGGCAGCGTGCTGCAGCGGGTGCAGCGGCAGTCGCTGCCCATCCGCTATGTCGACGTGCGGTTTCCGGAGCCGGTCATTGGACCGAGAACCTAAGGGGATTGACGATTGGAGATTGACGATTTGAGATTTCCCAATCCTCAATCGTCAATCTCAAATCTAAAGTTCGCATGAAGCATAAACCGATTGTCGCCTTGGATTTGGGATCCACGAAAGTCGCGTGCGTCGTCGCCCGTCCGCGCTCCGAAGGGCTGGGCATGGACATCCTCGGCTCGGGCGTGGCGCGGCATCCATTGCCGACGACAACTTGGCCGTGCGAGCCGGCGGTGATCGGCCGGACGGTCGAGCGCGCACTCGAGGAGGCCGACGTGATGGAGTCGCTCGACCGGGCGTGGGTCGCGGTGACCCACCCCGCGCTGTCGCATCACCGCGTCGCGGCGCAGATCGAGCTGGCGGCCGAGCCGGTGCCGATTCGCGAGCGCGTGGTGCAGCGGCTCAAGGCGCAAGCTACCGCGCAGAGTCTCGGCATTGATCGGGATGTATTGCTGCTTGAACCGTTGGGGTACCAAGGCAACGGCTTCGACGGCGCGATCGATCCGAGAGGACTATTGGCGACTCGGTTGAAAGGCCAGTTCCAGCTCGTCGCGATTCCAGTGGCGGTGCGGCGCGCGATCGTCCACGGCTTGGAAATCGCGGGCTTGGAAGCGGAGCGGGTCGTGTATGGCGTCCGGGCCAGCGCCGCGGCGTGCTTCGACGGGCAGGCGTCGGCGCAGCGCGTGCTGCTGATCGATCTTGGCGGCTGCTCGACCGATCTGGCGGTCGTCGAGCAGGGGCGCATCACCCACTCGTGCACCGTGCCATGGGGCGGGGCGACGGTGATCGATGCGGTGGCCATGGCGTGCCGGCTGCCGCTCGAGCAGGCCTTGGCCGCGAGTCTTGAAGGGTTGGCCAGCCCCAAGCCTGAGATTCGCGAGATCCTCGAGCGAGAATTGGACGTGCTGCACAGCGGCATTTCGGCGCTGTTGCAGGGCGTCGTGCCGCCGGACCGCGCGGTGGTCACCGGCGGCGGCGCGCTGATAGACGGGCTGGTCGAGTGGGTGGAGCGGGCGACCGGCATCCCGTCGGTGCTGGGACGCAGTCCCCATGCCCAACGATTCGGCGACGTCGCTCGGCAAGTCGCGTTGACCGCCGCGCTCGGGCTGCTGGTGCCGACCGCCAGCGGGCAGGTGCCGCTGCCGTCTCGCACGCCGAGATTGTTGAATCGGTTGTTCCAAGGCACAAAGACCGTATTAACCGAATACTTCTGAATCTTTGGATTGCAGATTTGAGATTGAGGATTTGAGGTTGCCTGACGTCAATCGTCAATCTCAAATCTACAATCGTCAATTCTCCCAGGTCCGCATTCCCCAGCGTTCAGTCCGTTGACGCCTCTTTTCTCCCTGTGTTAGAGTAGCCCCTTCTGGCTCCTGGGCTTGATGGTCTATCGGCCCCGTCGCCAGTCCCGTGCCATGGCATCCCCGGACGCGCTGCAGCAGAATCTTCACCAGCTCCGGGAGCGTATTGCGGCCGCTTGCGCCCGGAGCAGCCGCCCGCCCGCGTCCGTCCGGTTGCTCGCCGTGACGAAGGGCGTGCCCGACGAGACCGTTCGCGCCGCCATCAATTTGGGACTGACCGACGTCGGCGAGAACAGGATTCAAGAAGCTAGACTCAAGCAACATACCTTGGGAGTTCGGAATGCGGAATTCAGCATGCGGATTGCACACTCCGCACTCCGCATTCCGCATTCCGCACTGAGGTGGCATCTCATCGGCCATCTCCAGCGCAACAAAGCCGACGACGCCGTCGAGTTGTTCGACGTGATCCAGTCGCTGGATTCGGCGGAGTTAGCCGTGCGCCTGAATCGGTTCGCCCTCGCGCGGTCCCGCTCGCTCGAGGTGATGATCCAAGTCAACGTCTCGGGGGAGGCGACGAAGTCGGGCTGCGCCCCCGGCGAGCTGCCGGCGCTCGTCGACGCGCTCGCGTCGTGCGAGCGGCTGCGGCTGACCGGACTGATGACGATTCCTCCGTTTGTGAATGATCCACCGGCGGCGCGGCCGCATTTCCGGTCGCTGCGTCGGTTGCGGGATCAGGCGGCCGGCATCTTGGGCCATTCGGCGGAATCGCTGGAGTTGTCGATGGGCATGTCAAACGATTTTGAGGTCGCCATCGAAGAGGGAGCGACGGTGATTCGCATCGGAACGGCCTTGTTCGGATCTCGGGAGACCAACCTGGAAGTTGGAAATTAGAAGTTGGAGGTTGGAAAAGTCGCGTAGTCGTATCCCAATGAGAACCGCTGCATGACACATCCAACTTCCAACTTCCAACTTCCAACTTCAAAGCGTCCCGGTTCTAGTCTCCCGATTCCTTCGCCCTTACATGGCAAAACGATCGCGCTCATTGGCGCGGGCAACATGGGCGCGGCGCTGCTTGGCGGCTTGCTGGCCAACGGCGTGCCGGCGAGCCGCGTGCTGATCGTGGAATCCCGATCGTCGGTCGCGAAGCGGATCGCGGGGCAGTATCACGTCGCGGTCAGCTCGCTCGATGAGGCGATCCGTCGAGCCGACGTGGTCGTGCTCGCCGTCAAGCCGCAAGACATGGCGCCGGTGCTCGCGGCGTGCCGGTCGGCCAGCACCTCGGGCGCCAAGCCGTTGATCGTGTCGATCGCCGCGGGATTGACACTCGCCTCGCTCGCGCGAGCGCTTGGTCGCGGTCCGCTGATTCGCGTGATGCCGAACCTGCCGGCGAAGATCGGCAGCGGCGTGTCCGCGCTTGCGTACGGCCGCGGCGTCTCGACAGCGCATCGCGCCATGGGCCGTGCGATGTTTGGTTGTGTGGGCGACGTGGTCGAGCTGCCCGAACGGCTGTTCGACGTGGTGACCGCCGTCAGCGGCTCGGGCCCGGCGTACGTCTTCTATTTTCTTCGGGCGTTGCGCGACGCGGCCGTTGAAGGCGGCATTCCGAAGCCGGTCGCCGAGCGCCTGGCGCTGCGCACCGTCCTGGGCAGCGCGAAGCTGCTCGACGCGCTGGCGCTCGACGCCGATACGCTGATCCAGCAAGTCGCGTCGAGGCGCGGCACGACCGAAGCCGCGTTGAAGGTGTTTGACCGACGAGGATTGGCCCGTGTCATCCGCGCCGGCGTGGCGGCCGCGGCGCGTCGCTCTCGCGAGTTGTCAGCATACCTGTCAAAATCCTAGGAGGAGGTTGGATGTTAGAAGTTGGAAGTTGGACCGTGGGTAGTCCGACTCTTCTAATGTTCCAACTTCCGACCTCCAACTTCCAACTTCTACCGAGGAGCTGAGCCATGTTCGTGGTTCGTGAGTTCATTAACAGCATCGCGGTGCTCGTCAACATCTTCTTCACGATTCTCTACTGGATGCTCGTCGCGCGGATCATGCTGTCCTGGTTCGGCGTGAATCCTCACACGACCTACAACGAGCTCCTCGGTGCGCTGTTTCAGATTACGGATATGATCCTCGCCCCGTTCCGCCGGCTTCCGCTGCAAATCGGCATGCTCGATCTGTCGCCGATCGTGGCCTTCGTGGCGCTGCAGTTCCTGCAGCGCGTCCTGGTGCTCGGGCTGTATCGGCTCGCGGCGGCGGTGTAGCGCGATGACCGCGACCTTGCCGCTGGCCGCGCAAGTCCACGAGACCGTTCAAGCCGTCGCCGCGCGCGTGCAGAAGACCTCGGGATTTAAGCCGCCTGAGGTTGGTATTATTCTCGGCACCGGATTGGCGCAGCTGCTCAAGCACGTCGAGCATCCGCTCGCGATCCCGTACGACGAGCTGCCGCACATGCCCGTCTCGACGGCACCGACGCATCGCAGCCGCCTGGTCTTCGGCCGATTGGCGGGCAAACCCGTGGTCGTTATGGATGGCCGGTTTCATCTGTATGAAGGCTACCGCGCGAGCCAGGTCGCATATCCGGTGTGGGTGATGAAGGGGCTCGGCGTGACCGACCTGCTGATCTCCAACGTCGCCGGCGGGCTCAATCCCGCGTTTGAGATCGGCGATTTGATGGTGTTCACCGACCACATCAACCTGCTCGGCACCAGCCCGCTCGTCGGCTTGAACGACGACACGCTCGGGCCGCGATTTCCCGACATGAGCCAGCCGTACGATGCGCGATTGATCGAGCTCGCCGGCGCGGTCGCCGCCGAGCACACGCTGCCGCTGCGCCGCGGCGTGTACGTCGCGATGCTTGGGCCGCAGCTCGAGACCAAGGCCGAGTATCGATGGATCCGGCAGATGGGGGCCGACGCGGTGGGCATGTCGACCGTGCCGGAAGTGATCGCCGGCGTCCACAGCGGGCTGCGCGTCATGGCGGTCAGCCTCATCAGCGACCTGTGCATTCCGGAAACGCTCAAGCCCGTCAACATCGAAGAAATCATCGCCGTGGCGGAACGGTCGGAACCGTTGCTGACGAAACTGTTTCACGACGTGGTGAAGCGCATCAAGGTTGGCCAGTTGAGCCCGTTGGCCCGTTGAGCCGGTTCATACCATGATCGATGAAAATTACTCGATTTGAAGATGTGGAGTCTTGGAGGGAAGCGCGGAAGCTCACGGTGATGGTCTTTGAACTCAGCGTGGCCCTTCGAGGTCAACAAGCTTTTCGTTTGATCGATCAAATGACCGGTGCAGCTATTTCAGTGATGAACAATATCGCTGAAGGCTTCGACAGTCAGTCAAACACGGAATTCCTCAGATTCCTCGGCTACGCGCGGAGATCTGCTTCTGAAGTGCAGACGTGTCTCTATGTGTCGCTGGACTTGCGCTGGATCTCTCAGCAGGTCTTTCAGGAGACCTATCAACAGGCAGAGAAGACTCGCAAGGTGATCGATGGTTTTCGTCGGTACCTAAAATCTCACCATCAGAGGCAGGCACTCACCAATGCCAGATAACCGGCCGCCGCGCTTCACGGGCACAACTGGCCCAACGGGCTCAACCGGCCAACCAGCCGTTGACTATAAGGGTACGTTGAACCTGCCGAAAACCGACTTCGCGATGAAGGCGGACTTGCCCAAGCGCGAGCCGGAGGTGCTGGCGCAGTGGGAGTCGCTGCCGCTGTATCAGCGCATCCAGCAGGCGCGCGCCAAGGCGGCGACGACGTTCGTGCTCCACGACGGGCCGCCGTACGCCAACGGCGACATCCACATCGGCCACGCGCTGAACAAAATCCTCAAGGACATCATCGTCCGCTACCGGACCATGCGCGGCGATGCGAGCCCCTACGTGCCGGGCTGGGACTGCCACGGCATGCCGATCGAGCACCAGCTCTTCAAGGAGCTGAAGATCACGAAACACCAGATCGGCCAGGTGGAGTTTCGGCAGAAGGCGCGCGCGTACGCCGAGCGGTACGTCGGCATCCAGCGCGAGCAGTTCAAGCGGCTCGGCGTGCTCGGCGACTGGGAGCATCCGTATTTGACGATGGCGCCGGAGTACGAGCTGGCGATCGTGCGGACGTTCAACGCGTTGATGAAGCAGGGCCGCATATATAGAGGAAGGAAGCCGGTCTACTGGTGCCCGAACTGCGAGACCGCGCTCGCCGAGGCGGAGGTGGAGTATGAGGATCAGACAGATACGTCCCTCTATGTGAAGTTCAAACTACCACAGCAATACGTTGAAAAGTTGAACACACTAATAATTTCACTACAGCCACCTCCAGGCTTCTCATCATTGAGTGCGTGCTACCTACTGATCTGGACGACGACGCCATGGACGTTACCGGCAAATGTGGCGGTAGCGGTCAATCCGTACCAAGCATATTCGATCGTTCCGATGGGAAATGGCGAGGCGGTGATCGTTGCCCAGGAAAGGGCGGGCAAGATTCCAGAAACGGCGGGTCAACCTGTTTCCTGGGGATTGGGGGAATCGCTAGTTGATCTTTGTTATGAACGTCCGTTTGCGACGAGTCCAGGCCGGGTCGTGACCGATGAGTACGTTTCGATGGACGAGGGCACGGGCCTTGTCCACATTGCGCCCGGCCACGGTCAAGAAGACTACCTGATCGGCACACGTTGCGGACTCGATGTGCTGTCGCCGGTCAACGAGCAAGGCCGGTTCACCAAGGACGTTGGCGTGCCCGAGTTGGAAGGCTTGCGCGTCGCCGATGCGAATGCGGTCATCATCAAGAATCTGACGGACCGCGGGTTGCTCTTGCGCGAGCAGCCGATCACCCACTCGTACCCGCACTGCTGGCGCTGCAAGAAGCCGATCATCTTCCGTGCGGCGTCGCAATGGTTTCTCAAAGTCGACCCCGAGCTGCGGCAGCAGCTGCTCGACGCGGCGAAGCGGGTCGAATGGATTCCCGACGTGGGCCAGAGCCGGATGCGCGGGATGCTGGAAAACCGGCCCGACTGGTGCCTGTCGCGGCAACGGTATTGGGGCAGCCCGATCCCGGTGCTGCACTGCCAAACCTGCGACGAGCCGCTGACCGATCCCAAGCTGCTCGATGAGATCGAGCGCACGCTCACCGAGCGCGGCGTCGAAGGCTGGTTCTCGCTCTCGCCCGCGGAGCTAGCGCCCAGCGCCCGGTGTCCCAAAGACGCATCGCATCCGCTGCGTAAAGACGCCGACATCCTCGACGTGTGGTTCGATTCCGGCGTGAGCCACGAGGCGGTGCTGCGGCAGCGGCCCGAACTCACGTGGCCGGCGGCGATGTATCTCGAAGGCTCGGATCAGCATCGCGGGTGGTTCCAGGTTTCGCTCATCACGTCGGTCGCCTTGTCCGGCCAAGCGCCGTACGAGCGCGTGCTGACCCATGGTTTTGTGATGGACGGCGAAGGCCGGAAGATGTCCAAGAGCCTGGGCAACGTCATCGCCCCGCAGCAGGTGATCCAGCGCTACGGCGCCGACGTGCTGCGGCTGTGGGTCGCGTCGAGCGACTACCGCGAAGACGTGCGCATCTCGGAGGCGATCCTCGAACGGGTCGCCGAGGCGTATCGCAAGATTCGCAACACGATCCGCTACCTGCTCTCGAACCTGTCGGATTTCGACCCGGCGCGTGATGCGCAGCCGCTGGCTTCGCTGCCCGAGCTGGACCGGTGGGTGCTGATGCGGGCGCAGCAGGTGCTGGCGGCCGTGACCGCGGCGTACGACACGTACCAGTTCCACCAGGCGTTCCAGCAGCTCTACCAGTTTTGCGTGCTGGATCTCTCGGCGTGCTATCTGGATGCGCTGAAGGACCGTCTGTATACCGAAGGCCGCGCGTCGGCCAAACGTCGCTGTGCACAAACTACCCTTCATGTTATACTGGCCCGCGTCGTCGGGGTCATGAGTCCGATCCTCGCGTTCACGGCCGAGGAAAGCTGGCAGGCGATGCGTGCGCTGCGGATGGTGACCGAGGAATCGGCGCACCTGGCGCGGTGGCCGCAGGCCATGATCCTTCAGGAGGATCCGGCGCTGCTGCAGCGCTGGGGTCGGTGGCTCGCGATGCGCGACGTCGTGATGAAGGCGCTCGAGCAGGAGCGCGCAAAGAACGTGATCGGCAGCCCGCTGGAGGCCGAGGTGACGCTTGGCCTCGTCGATGAGGGGCTGCGGCGCCAGGCGGAGTCGGCGAAGGCGGAATTGGAAGAATTCTTCGTCGTGTCCGGTGTGCAGGTAGAGGCGGCGAAGGGCGGGCCCGCCGAGGCGGGGCCCGGCCCCGGGGTCGCCTGGGTGCGTGTTGAGCGCGCACGGGGCTTGAAATGTGTCCGCTGTTGGAAGTATCGTGGAGACATTGGCACGTCGTCGGAGCATCCACAGCTGTGCGCGCGATGCGTGGCAGCCGTAACCGGGGAACCCATACGGCATGACGGATAAAGAACACCCTCTGTCGAAAGACCAAGTGAAGCAGTTCAGAGAGCTCCTCATCGAGGAGCGGGCCAAGGTCGCCGACGAAATCAAGTCCATTGCCCGCGACGCGTCCAAGAATCCTCGCGAGGCGTCCGGCGATCTCTCCGCCTACACCGTCCACATGGCCGACATGTCGTCGGACACCTACGAGCGCGAGCTGGCGATGAACATCGCCTCGAGCGAGCAACAGGTCCTCTACCAGATTGATGAGGCGCTCAAACGCGTGGATGAGGGCACCTACGGCACCTGCCAGCAGTGCGACAGGCCCATCGCGCTCAGCCGGCTCAAGGCGGTCCCCTACACGTCGCTGTGCATCAACTGTCAGCGCGACAAAGAGCAAAAAGGCAAGAAGCCAACGGCCTGACGGCCGCCGGGTGCATGGCTGAGTCTCGGCCGGGCGCCGGCTCGGAGCATGCGGCCCGCGCCGCGAGCACAGCCATGTGGCTGACCGTGGCGACGACGCTCGCGGTCGATCAGCTCACCAAGCTCGGCGTCCAGGCGTGGCTGGCTCCTGCCGAGACGCATCCGATCGTTCCACGCGTTCTCCATCTGACCTACGTGCAAAATACCGGGATGGCCTTCGGGCTGTTCCGCGGGTATCCGAACGTCTTCGCGTGGCTGGCGGTCTTGATCGCCGGGTGGATCATCATCGAGTTTCGCCGGCATCCGCCGCAGGACCGCTGGCTGCGGCTCGGGCTTGCGTTGATTCTCAGCGGCGCGGTCGGGAATCTGATCGATCGCGTCCGATTCGGCTACGTGATCGACTTCATCGACCTGCGCGTCTGGCCCGTGTTCAACGTCGCCGACTCGGCGATTACCATCGGCGTGGCGCTGCTGATTCTGCGAAGCCTGTGGGGACGCGGAGTCGGGAGTCCGGATAGAAGTTAGAAGTTGGAGGTTGGAAGTTGGAACGGATTCCTCTGACGAGCGGCTCCCAGCAAGCGGGGTCAGACCCCGTGGCGCCGTCGTTGATGCTCACAGCATTCTTGAAGGCTTCGAATGACCCATCCAACTTCTAGCGTCCAACTTCCAACCTCCTCTTCGCCTCGGCGTCGAGCTGGGAGTTTCCACTGATGCATCCTTATCTTCTCCAGATCGGCCCCTTCTCCCTGAGCTCCTACGGCGTGGCGATGGCGTTGGCGTTTTTGCTGATGGTGTGGCTGTCGTCGGCAGCGGCCAAGGAGCCGTCGCTGCGCGCGGTGGTGCCCATGGGCCCCGGAGAGCTGGCTGATTGGGCCAGCTGGGCGATCCTCGGCGGCATCGCCGGCGGGCGGCTGCTATACGTCGTGATGAATTGGGACGGGTATCGCACCAACCCGCTCGAGCTCATCGCGGTGTGGCATGGCGGCCTCATTTGGTACGGAGGGTTTGCGGGCGGTGTGGTGACGACCGCGGTGTACTTGCGCCGCCACGGCTACGGATTCCTCGCCGGCGTGGACCAGGTCATTCCATTCGTCGCGCTGGGACATGCGATCGGTCGGATCGGCTGTTTCTTCAATGGCTGCTGTTACGGCAAGCCGACGACGGCGTGGTGCGGCGTGCAGTTTCCCGGACATCCGCAGCCCGTGGTGCCGACCCAGCTCTTCGAATCCGCCAGCCTCGTCGCGCTCTTCGTGGCGCTGCGCCTGCTGCAAACGCCGGAGCGGTTGCGGCGCCCCGGCCAGCTCTTCGGGATGTATCTGATCAGCTACGGCATCATTCGCTGGATCATCGAGTACTGGCGCGACCTGCAGCCGATCGTGTGGCACGGGCTGACGATCGCGCAAGTCATCAGCGCGGGACTCGTGATCGTTGGCGCCGTGTTGATCCTGCGCGCGGAGCGGACCGATGCAGGTGCCGGGACGGCCGCGGGGCGCGGGCGGCGGGCGATGGCGGGAGCCCGGTGATCTTGCCCGGGACGGCGATGGGCCGCGTGTATCAGTTCGTGGTCGGGCCGGCGGAGGCGGCGATGCGGCTCGATCGGTATCTGGTCAGCCACTTGTCGCAAAGCTTGTCGCGCACGGCGATTCAGCGGACGATCCACGGCGGCACGGTGACGGTCGACGGCCGCGTGGCGAAAGCGCACCGGACGCTTAAGCCCGGCGAGACGATCGTCGCCCAGATCGGCGCGCTGCCGCAGCCCAGTCGCCATCCTCCGCTTCAGCCCGAGACGATGCCGCTGGACATCGTCTATGAAGATGCGCACCTGCTCGTCGTCAACAAGCCGGCCGGGCTCGTGACCCACCCGGCGCCAGGGCATTGGACCGGAACATTAGTCAACGGACTGCTGGGGTATTTCCAGCAGAAGACAACGCCTCAAAATGCGGAATGCGGCATGCGGCATGCGGAATTGTCGGAAGCGTCCATCACTCCGCACTCCCTGCCCGCCCTGGGGATCTCGGGGCAGGCGGGCGCACTCCGTACTCCGGATTTACCGAGGGCCGGGATCGTCCATCGACTGGACAAAGACACATCCGGGCTGCTGCTGGTTGCCAAGACGGAAGAGAGTCTCCGATTGTTGGCGAGACAGCTCAAGGCGCGCACCATGGGCCGCCGCTACGTGACCATCGTCGAGGGGCGCGTGCCGCTCGACGAGGGCACGGTCGATGCGTCGATCGGCCGGCATCTGGCGGATCGAAAGGTCATGACGGTTCGCTATCTTGGCGGCCGGCGGGCGGTGACGCATTACCGAGTGCTTGCCCGTTTTGCTCCGGGCTCGGGGCTCAGGGCTCTGGGGAAAAGCCCTGAGCTCACAGCCCTCAGCCCAGAGCCAAAACCGTTTCCTTATACAGTGCTCGGTGTGTCCCTCGAGACCGGCCGCACCCACCAAGTCCGCGTGCATCTCGCCCATCTGGGCCACCCCGTCGTCGGCGATCTCGTGTACGGACAGCATCCCGCGAGCTTTTGGCAGCCGCTGGGCGTGTCGCGCCAGTTGCTGCACGCGTATGCGATGCGGTTCGTGCATCCGTCGACCGGCCAGCCGATGGCGGTGCGAGGATCGATCCCCAGTGACATCAGTGGGTGGGTGCCTTCGGAGACGCTCAAGCAATTGGGTGGCGAAGTGGCCCAGTGGCAAAGTGGGAAACACAATGGCTGAGTGGCCAAGTGTGGAATCCAGGAAATCAACCGGATCGTGGCAAGGTGGCTCAGTGGTGAGTCGGCCTGCATGATTGCGATCCGACAGAAGCTCACGAAGATCTTGCTAGGAACGTCTATTTTTCTTAGTCACTTTGCCACTGGGCCACTGTGCCACGGCGAAGTCCCGTCCATGATCCCCTACCAAGGCCGACTCACCGAAGAGAACGGCCAGCCGCTCGTGGGAGACCATGCGCTCACGTTCCGTCTCTACGACGCCGAGACGGGCGGCGCGAAGCT
>OBEQ012213899.1_pt1 | contig 11224 bp, 8 predicted proteins | sample 1670901 | NCBI WGS metagenome assembly OBEQ01 (sample SAMEA104232315, study PRJEB22302) | groundwater metagenome | biome: forest; feature: aquifer; material: groundwater | place: USA | collected 2011-08-07 | depth 5.4 m | reverse complement strand
GGCGGGGGCGCCGCCGGGGCCGCCACACCGGGGGGCGGAGGGCTCTTCGGGCCGGGCGACTCGCTCAACGGCGGGACCGTGACGACCGTCCCGCCGCGCACGACCGCCTCGTCGTTCGGGCCGAGCACCACGTCACCCAAGACCGCGCGGCCGCCGGGCCCGGTGCGGACCGTGGCACCGTCGGGGATCCGCAGGCCGGCCCGGCCCGCCACCACACGCCCGTCGGGGAGCTCGACCGTCGTGTCGACGGCGCGGGTGATGCGCAACGCTCCGGCGTCGCGGGTCTCGCCCATGACGAGCACGACCGATACCAGCAGCGCGAGCGTGGCGGCCGCGGCCACGACCACGAGCGCGCGCCGGCGCGAGCCGAGCATGGGGGGTGAGACGGGTGCGGGAACGACGTCGCGCAGCGCGTGCACCGCGCGCAGGCGCGTCTCGAGCCCGTCGACGAAGTCGGGATCGAGTCGGCTCGTGCGGGGCGCGCCCGCGGCGTCCAGCAGATCGACCACCTCGGTAGTCGTCGGCTCGTGCTTCATCGGCCTGTTCCTCATCATCCGGCCCCCGTCTCGGAGACACCCATCGCGCGGCGGAGAGACCGGAGCGCGCGGTGGAGCGTCACCGCGAGCACCGGCTTCGAGCAGCCCATCGCCTCCGCTGCCTTCGTCGGCGTGAGACCGCCGAGGTATCGCAGCGAGATCGCCTGCTGGTAGCGCGGGTTCAGCGTGCCCAGCGCGTCGCGCAGCTCGGCGAGCTCCCAGCGGTGCACCTCCCCGTCCACCAAATCCTCATGGCCGGCCGGATCGGCCTCCGCCTCGCGCGCGGCAGTGCGCTGCTCGGCCGCGGTCGCGACCACACGACGACGCTCGCCCGCGTCGCGTCGGTAGTGCTCGGCCAGCTCGTTCGCCGCGATCCGCAACAACCACGCCCCGAAGCCGCCGCCACGCCAGGAGAACCGATCGAGCGCGCGCAGCGCCTTCTCGAACGTGGCCGATGTGACGTCCTCGGCCAACGCGACCGAGCCCGACCGCCGGAGCGCGAAGCCGTACACGCGGTCGACGTGGCGCCGGTAGAGCTCGGCGAAGCCGTCGGCGTCACGGCGGGCCACCTCTACGAGCGCGCGGTCGTTGAGCGCGACCCGCGGTTGAACGTCCGGGGCCAGCGCGGTGGCGACTGCTCGCGGCGCCTCGCTTCCGGTCATCATCCCGTTGTTTCGACGCGCGCGGGCCCGGCCGTGAGCGGAAACGGCAAGCCTCCGCCCGGCCGGGCCCGGCGCGAGCGCCACGGCAACGGCTCCTCGTGGCACGGTCCTCGGTTCCCGTCGGCCGCCGCTAGGCGCTCGGCACGCGCACGGCGACGACGCCGGACGAGGCGATCACGTTGCTCGCTCCGTCGAGGATGTCGGCGCGGTAGTAGTAACGCCCACCCGGCTTGACGCCGGTGTCGAGGTACCAGTGCCGGCTCAGATCGGTCGTGCGGAACACCTCGGTCACGTCGGTCCGACTGGTGGCCCGCAGGAGGCGGTACGCGGCGGCATCGGGGCGCGGCGCCGGGCTGCCGACGCACGCGACCGCCGGGCCGCCCTTGGCGACCGCGGTGCCGATTGCGGCGTGGATCGCGGGGTCATGGAGCATCCTGACGAGCTCCGCGGCCCAGGAGCGCGACTTGGGCAGGCCGGCTGGAAGCGGCTCGTTGCCGATCTCGAAGGCTCGCACGAGCTGGGCGTGCGTGACGCCGACGCAGGCGAGGCCGCCGCGCTGATCGGGGTGGGAGGCGCCCGCGGCCGGGGCGAGCCCGGCGAACAGCGCGCCGAGCGCGAGGACGATGACGGTGAAGCGAGTGAGGCGACGCATGGAGACCCCCAGAGCGATCGTCCAGCCCGCTCCGAGGGATACAACGGGCGGTCGGCCCGCTGATTTCACCTGCCTTCACCCGTCGGCGGTCACTCCACGCGCTTGATGACGGCACCGGCGAGCCGCCGGGTCACAGCATCGGGTAGCGAGCTGGTCAGCGCGCCGGTGACCCGGTTGGCTGCCCCGGGGACGCACACCGCCCTGTCACGGTCGACTGCCCGGAGCGCGGCCTCGGCGACGGCGTCGGCCGACATCCAGAGGAACCCCGGCACCTGGCTCGAGTCGATCCCGGCCCGCTCCTGGAACTCGGTACGGGTGAAGCCGGGGCAGAGCACGGTCACCCGCACGCCGTCGCGCTTCACCTCCTCGTGCAGGGCTTGGCTGAAGCTCGTCACGAACGCCTTCGTCGCGCCATACGTCGCGTTGCCAGGCGTCGGCTGGTGCCCTCCGAGCGACGACACGTTCACCACCGCGCCATGCCCACGCTCGACCATCGCCGGCAGGGCCGCGTGGCAGAGCCGGACGAGCGCGAGCACGTTGAGCCGGATCTCGCGGTCCTCATCCTTGAGGGGCAGCTCGTCGAAGCGGCCCGCGGTGCCGAACCCGGCGTTGTTGACGAGCAGCTCGACCGGCCGTCCGCGGTCGGCGAGACGATCCTCCACCGCCGCCAGCTCCGCACTCTCGGTGAGATCCGCGGTCAGCACCTCAGCTCCGGCCCCGTACGCGGTGCGCAGCTCCGTGGCCAGCGCCTCGAGCCGCGCGGTGTCGCGCGCGACGAGCACGAGGTCGTGATCGCGATCGGCGAGCGCGCGCGCGAACGCGAGGCCGATGCCCGACGACGCCCCTGTGACGAGAGCGGTCGGTCGCGGGGTGGTGGCGTCCATCGTGGGAGGGATCCTGCGTCTCAGACCGGGATCCGCTGGTAGGCGGCGCGAACGTTCGTTCGATGCGCGAAAAATGCCTTCCGTTCCGGGAGGATCGGGGTGGCTGAGACAGCCGAGTTCCCGAGAAGAAAGGCACCTGTCGGGTGAAGACGATACGGCACCGTGGCTCCCGGGTCGAGGTTCGGGCTGACGATCCCACGCTGACGCCTCGCGCGAGGGATGAGGCTGGTCTTCCAGCTGGTCGAGCGGCTCGGCGTGCGGCGTGTCAGGCGCCGAGATGGGGCCGGTCAAGGTTCGAGACCGGGCTTGTTGGCGGTCGAGTTCGTGATCGCCTCACCGAGTGTCTCCTGGCCGGCGGGGACTTCCACCACGGTTCCGCGGAACCGCGATCGCCGGGATCGAGGCTCCGGGATCAGGCTGCGGTCGCCGAGATCGTGCGCCGCGGGTTCGCGCGAATGAGCCACCCCGCGATCAATCCGACACCTACCAGCCGGCGGGAAGACAACCTCTTGACAGAAGCCGCTTCGATGCACAACCCTTACGGAGCGGCTCGAATGGGTCAGACGTGGCTGACAGGGAGGTTATGGGCAATGCGGTCGCGGCGCGGGCCATCGGCCATCCTCCTCGGTGCGATGGTGCTCCTCCTCTCCGGCTGTCTGTGGCCGCAGGCACGCTTCGGCCCGTCGAACGGCGGGTTCAACCCCTTCGAGTACTGGATAGGAAGCGGGAACGTCGGGAGCTTGGCGCCGGCGTTCACCGCGCCGGCCGGCTGGTCGCCGTTAGCACCGGTCGTCGCAAGGAACTCCCTCTACGTGGGCGCGGCCGGCGGCTTGAAGACGTTCGATGCCCGCGGGACGCTCGGCTGCGCAGGGGTCCCGAAGATATGCACGCCGCTCTGGACCGCCACCGGGCTGTCCGGCAAGCCCGTGGCAACGGCCAACGACATCCTGTTCACCCTCAGTGGCAACCAGCTGCTCGCCTTCGACGCCAACGGGGTCACCGGCTGCGGCGGCGCGCCGAAGACGTGCACGCCGTTGTGGGCCGGCTCGCTCGGGCTCGGCGAGGGCCGCTCGCTGAGCCTGGCCGACGGTGTGGTCTACGTGATCGTCGTCACCTCCTTCGGCGGCGGGGGCGAGACTGACGCGCTGCTCGCGTTCGACGCCGCCGGCAGCACCGGCTGCGGCGGGACGCCGAAGGTCTGCACGAGGCTGTGGACGGGCGGAGTGGGCGGCGGCTTCGCCGGCGCGGGCGTGGGCGGACCCGCGGTGGCGAACGGCCGCGTGTTCGCGACGTACACGAGGCCCGGCGTGAGCGTCGTCGAGGCATTCGACGCGGCGGGGGTCACGGGGTGCAGCGGTTCGCCGAAGTCCTGCTCGCCGCTCTGGACCGGGAACACGGGTGGCGGATCGGTGCCGGCCATCGCCGACGGCATCGTCTACGTGGGCGGAAGCCCGACGGCGCTCCCCGCGTTCGACGCCGCGGGAATCAACGGGTGCAGCGGCACCCCGACAACGTGCACTCCGCTGTGGACCCTCACCGACGCGAGTGGCCTCACCAGCCCGCCCGCTCTCGCGAACGGGGTCGCGTACGTCGGCACCTTCGCGGGCGGCCTCCTCGCGTTCGACGCGAAGGGGGTCAACGGGTGCAGCGGCTCGCCGAAGACCTGCGCGCCGCTGTGGCACGCGACGGTGGGGAGCGGACTCGCGAATCCCCCGAGCGTGGCCAACGGCGTCGTCTACGCGAGCGCCAACGACGGCAGCATCCGCGCGTTCGACGCCGCCGGAGTCAGCGGGTGCAGCGGTTCGCCGAAGACGTGCTCGTCCTTGTGGTCGACCATGCTCGGAGCCGTCCCCGGCTCGCCGATCGTGGCCAGAGGCACCGTGTACATCCCGACTGCCGATGGCAACGTCAGGGCCTACCGGCTTCCGCCGAGCTGAGTACGGCGCGGCAGCGGCCGACGGCCTTCGCGGCGACGTCGTCGGCATGATCGCGCGGGGCGAGAGCGACCACGCACCCCGCCTCAGAGCTCGAGCGCGGCGGCGACGGCGGCCGGCGTCGGGTCGACCGCTTCGCCCACGGCGACCTCGCTGATGGCGCGCTCCGGATCCTTGAGCCCGTGGCCGGTGAGGGTGCAGACCACGGTGTCGTCGGGGCCGACGAGCCCCTCGGCGACGGCCTTGCGCAGCCCGGCGACCGCGGCGGCCGAGGCCGGCTCGACGAACACGCCTTCCCTGTCGGCGAGGAAGCGGTAGGCGGCGAGGATCTCAGTGTCGGTCACGGCGCCGATCGCCCCGCCCGACTCGTCGCGTGCCGCGATCGCACCGTTCCAGGTGGCGGGATTGCCGATCCGGATGGCCGTGGCGATTGTCTCGGGGTACGCCACCGGCTCGCCGAGCACGAGTGGCGCGGCGCCGGCGGCCTGCCAGCCGAGCATCCGGGGCCGGCGCGTCGCGCGGCCCGCCTTCTCGTACTCCACGTATCCCTTCCAGTACGCGGTGATGTTGCCCGCGTTTCCGACGGGGATGCAGTGGACGTCGGGCGCGTCGCCGAGCACGTCGACGATCTCGAACGCGGCCGTCTTCTGGCCCTCGATGCGGTAGGGGTTCACCGAGTTGACGACGGTGACTCGGCCGCCGGCGCCCAGGTCGCGCACGATCTCGAGCGCGCGGTCGAAGTTGGCCCGGACCGGCACGACGCTCGCGCCGTGGATGAGCGCCTGGGCCAGCTTGCCCAACGCGATCTGGCCTTCGGGGACGAGCACCGCGCACCGGACGCCGGCTCGGGCCGAGTAGGCCGCCGCCGACGCCGAGGGGTTGCCGGTCGACGCGCACATGACCACGAGCGCGCCCTCCTGCTTGGCCTGCGAGATGGCCACGGTCATACCGCGGTCCTTGAACGACCCCGTGGGATTGGCGCCCTCGACCTTCAAGAAGACCTTGCGATCACCGAAGCCGAGGTCGGCCGCGAGGAACCCGGCCTCGAGGAGCGGCGTCCCGCCCTCGAGCAGGGTCACGACCGACTCGTCGCCGACCGCCGGGAGATCGTCGCGATATGCCCTGATGACCCCCGGCCAGGGAGCGGTGCTCACGCCTCGTCGCCCATGACCCGCAGCACCGAGCCGACCCGGTGCACGGCCTCGACGTCGCGGAGCGCGTGCACGGTCGCCCGGAGATCGGCCTCGCGGGCCTTGTGGGTGATGAAGATGAGGCGGGCGTCGTCACCGATGCCGCGTTGCTGCATCGACTTGATCGACACGCCGTGGTGGCCGAAGGCGGCCGCGATCGCGGCGAGCACGCCGGGCCGGTCGGCCACCTCCATGAGCAGGTAGAACTGCGACTCGACCTCGTCGATGGGTCGGATGGTCCGGCGGGCGAGCGCGCCGATGGTCGCGCCGCGGCCTCCCGAGACGAGGTTCTTGGCCGCGTCGATGAGGTCTCCGAGCACCGCGGATGCCGTCGGGCCGCCGCCGGCGCCACGACCGTAGAGCATGAGCTCGCCCACCGCGTCGCCCTCGATGAACAGGGCGTTGAACGACTCGCGCACCGACGCCAGCGGGTGGTGCACGGGAATCATGGTCGGGTGCACGCGAACGGCGACGTCGCCGTCGAGCTCCTCGGCCACCGCGAGCAGCTTGACGACGTAGCCGAGCTCGCGCGCCGAGGTGATGTCGTGGTCGCTCACCTCGGAGATGCCCTCGCGGTACACGTCGCCTGCGACGACGCGCGCGCCGAACGCGATCGAGGCGATGATGGCGGCCTTCGCCGCGGCGTCGAAGCCCTCGATGTCGGCGGTGGGATCGCGCTCGGCGTAGCCGAGGCTCTGTGCCTCCGCCAACGCGTCCTGGAAGCTCGAGCCCGACTCCGTCATCCGCGTGAGGATGTAGTTGGTCGTGCCGTTCACGATCCCCATCACCCGGCGGATGCGATCGCCGGCCAGCGATTCGCGCAGCGGGCGGATGAGCGGGATACCGCCCGCGACCGACGCCTCGAACAGCAGGTCGACGCCGGCGCCCTCGGCCGTCTCGAACAGCTCCTTGCCCACGTTGGCGAGCAGCTCCTTGTTGGCCGTGACCACCGGCTTCCCGCGCTTGAGCGCCTCGACGATCAGCTCGCGCGCCGGCTCGATGCCGCCGATGACCTCCACGACGATGTCGACGTCGGGATCAGCGACCACGGCCGCGGCGTCGTGGGTGAAGCGGCTCGCGGGCAGTGGCACGTCGCGCTCGAGCGCGAGGTTGCGCACGGCGACGCGGCTCACCTCGAGCCGCACCCCGGCCCGAGCCTCGATCACGTCGCCGTGGTCGGCGATGAGGCGCCCCAGCGCCGAGCCGACATGGCCGCACCCGAGCAGCCCGACCTTCACGATGTCCTCGCTCATGGCTCCTCGCTCATGGCTCCTCGCTCATCGCCCCCCAGTCTCGCAAATCAGGGGGTCGAGAGTTGAGAGGGCACCTGCGACACGCTTCGAAGGTGGCGGGCGCGAGCGCGACCGTCAAGCGAGGTCCAGCCGGAGCAGGTCGTCGAGCGTCTCGCGGCGCACGACCACCCGGGCTTGCCCATCGTGCACGAACACCACGGCCGGGCGTGGCACCTTGTTGTAGTTGGAGGCCATCGAGTACCCGTATGCGCCGGTCACGGGGATCGCGAGCAGGTCACCGGGCGCGACGTCGTCGGGCAGGTGTGCGCTGCTCACGAGCACGTCGCCCTGCTCGCAGTGCTTGCCGACGACGGTCGCCTCGAGCGGCCGGGGCGCCGCGGGCCGAGCCGGCAGGTAGGCCTCGTACCGCGCGCCGTAGACCACCGGGCGCGGATTGTCGCTCATGCCGCCGTCGACCGCCACGTAGGTACCAACGCCGGAGATGACCTTCACCGTGCCGACGCGGTAGAGGGTGATCGCCGCGGGCCCGACGATCGAGCGCCCGGGCTCGACCATGAGCCGCGGCTGCGATCGGAGCCCCGCGGCAGCGCTCTCGCGCGCGAACGCGGCCCGCACGGCCTCGGCGTACTCCTCGATCGTCGGCGCGGTGTCGTCGGCTCGGTACCGCACTCCGAGCCCCCCGCCGACGTTGATCTCGTCGATCGCGTGGCCCGTCGCCTCCTCGACGTCGGCGGCCAGCGCCACCACCACCGCGACCGCGCGCGCGTAGGCGCCGAGCGCGAAGACCTGGGACCCGATGTGGCAGTGCAGGCCGGCCAGGTCGAGCACCGGACTCTCGGCCACCCGCCGCACGGCGGTGAACGCCACGTCGTCGGCCACGGTGAAGCCGAACTTCGACTCCACAGTGCCGGTCTCGACGAACTCGTGGGTGTGGGCCTCGACCCCGGGGGTGATGCGCACCAGCACGCGTGGGGGCGTCTTCGCGTGGGCGGCGAGACGCTCGAGCCGGTCGAGCTCGTCGAACGAGTCGGCGACGACGCGGCCCACGCCCGCGTCGAGTGCCCGGGTCAGCTCGTCGGCCGACTTGTTGTTGCCGTGAAAGACGAGTCGCTCGGGGGGGAACTCGGCCGCGAGGGCCACGTGCAGCTCCCCGCCGGTGGCGACGTCGAGGTGGAGCCCCTCCTCGGCGACGACGCGTGCCACCGCGGTGCACAGGAACGCCTTCCCCGCGTACGCGACGTTGCCGTCGCCGAACTCGTGGAGGTACGCGCGGCAGCGGCGCCGGAGCTCGTCCTCGTCGTAGACGAACAACGGCGTGCCGTGGGCCTCGGCCAGGGCCTCGAGATCGCACGCGGCCAGCCCCGGCGGCACGAGCGAGGGATCGATGGGGCTGCTCATCCCGCACCCCCGTCGTCGGGGCTTCCGAGATCAGGCTCGGGGAGGCGGCTCATCTCGTCGGGCGCGCGCACGCCAAGCAGCCCGAGCGCGTCGGCCAGCCCGATCCGGCAGGCCTCGGCCAGCCACAGCCGGGCCTGCGTGCGCGCGTCGTCGTCGGTGATCACCCGGCAGTCGCGGTAGAAGCCGTGGAACCGGCCCGCGAGGTCACGCACCCAGGTCGTGACCCGGTGCGGCGCGCGCAGCGCGGCCGCCTCCGCAACCACCTCCGGGTACACGGCCAACGCGCGCAGCAGCTCGAGCTCGCGCTCGTGGACGAGCGGCGAGAGGTCGACCTCGGCGAGTGGACGGCGCTTCACTCCGAGCTCGGCCGCCTTCCGGCCGATCGACGCGATGCGAGCGTGCGCGTACTGCACGTAGTAGACGGGGTTCTCCATCGACTGCGCAGTGATCACGTCGAGGTCGACGGTCTGCGCAGTGTCGATGCCCTGGAGGAGGAAGGTCAGCCGGCACACGTCGGGGTCCACCTCGTCGAGCAGGTCGGCGAGGGCGACGATGTCGCCGGTCCGCTTCGACAGCCGGACCACCTCGCCGCCGCGCTCGAGCTTCACGAGCTGGCCGAGCAGCACCTCGGGCTCACCGGCCGCGAAGCCGAGCGCCTCCATCCCGGCCTGGACCGACTTCACCTGCCCGTGGTGGTCGGCGCCCCAGATGTCGATGAGGTGGTCCCAGCCCCGCCGGAACTTGTCTCGGTGGTACGCGAGGTCGTTGGCGAGATAGGTCGTGGAGCCGTCGCCCTTCACGAGCACCCGGTCGCGCGGGTCGCCGAACTCGGTGGAGCGCAGCCAGGTCGCGCCGTCGCGCTCGTAGCTGACGCCCCGCTCCGCGAGCGCGCGGAGCACGTCGGCGACCTCGCCCCGCTCGTGTAGCTCGCGCTCGGAGAACCAGGTGTCGAAGTGCACGCCGAGGCGACCGAGGTCGGCGCGCAGCTCGCGCACGACGTCCTCGTAGCCCCACTGCCCCGCCTGCTCCTCGGTGACGTCGTCGCCCAGCTCGGCTCGCAGGTTCGCGGCCATCTCCACCAGGTACTCCCCCCGGTAGCCGTCCTCGGGCGGCTGCTCGCCGCGGTATCGCGCGGAGAGTGACCGGCCGAAGGCGTCGAGCTGGGTGCCGGCATCGTTGAGGTAGTACTCGCGGTGCACCTCCGCGCCCTGGGCCGCGAGCAGGTTGGCGATCGCATCGCCAACCGCCACCCATCGGCCGCCACCCGCGTGCAGCGGGCCGGTCGGGTTGGCCGAGACGAACTCGAGGTTGATCCTCCGCCCGGTCAGCGCGTCGCCCCTTCCGAAGGACTCTCCGGCGGCGACCACGGCGCGGAGCACGTCGTGAAGCCAGGTCGGGAGGAGGAAGAGGTTGAGGAAGCCCGGGCCGGCCACCTCCACGTGGTCGAGGTGGGGTGGGGGCGCGGCGCGCAGCGCGTCGGCGATCCGCTCGGCGAGCTCGCGCGGCGCGGCGCCGGCCTCCTTGGCGAGCTGCAGCGCCACATTGCACTGCCAGTCGCCGTGCTCCCGCCGGCGGGCCGGCTCGAGCGCGACGGCACCGGGCGGCTCGGGGAGCCCGGCCGCCCGCAGTGCGGCGCGCACGGAGGTGAGGAGGTCGTCGCTGATCACCGGGTCACCGGGGTCGGTCACGGAGCGTGGGCGTCGGGGGCGCGGCCGCGGGCCGGGCGCGCGCCCGCGACCCGCTCAGCATCGCACACCGGCCTCGCGCGGCGTCGCTCCTGGTCAGCCACTCCCTGTGCGCCGGGGCGCACGCGCCGCTATTGTGCGCACCAGGGCTTGTCCAGTGGATCTCCGACACAGACGACGGCGGAGCGTGGCGGCCGGTCGACGCTCAGGGGAGGATGGTCGTGACGCGACAAAGTGGGCTCGGAAGGGGTCTGGCCGCCCTCCTTCCCGTGGAGATCACCGAGCCCCCGGGGCACCTGCACCACGTCCCCGACCCCACCAGGCAAGAGGCGGACGTCATGGCCGAATTCGGCGCTGAGCTCGTCGCCGAGCTCGCGACCAACCAGTCGGGCCTCGGCTTGATCTACCGGGCCCTCGACAGCCTCGTCGATCAGTTCGAGCTGCGCGACGCCGCCATCGTGATCGACGAGCCCGGCATGGGCCGCCAGGTGTTTCGGGCCGGCCGCCGCCCGCTCGAGGACGACGGCCAGCCGGAGCTGCTCGACGCGATGCCGGGCATCTACACCGACCCGCCGCTCGACGAGAGCACGTTCGACGCCTCGCTCCTCACGAGCCTGTGCGTGGTCGCGCTCCGCCTCGACCTGCTCCGCTACGACTCGTGGCACGACCCGCTCACCGGCCTCTACGACCGACGCAGCTTCGACCGCCTGCTCGAGATGGCGGTCGCGCGGAGCTTGCGCTACCACTGGCCGTTCACGCTGGTCGTCCTCGACCTCGACGGGTTCAAGGCCCTCAACGACAGCGAGGGCCACGCGGCCGGCGACGCCGCGCTCCGCTCGCTCGGCGAGCGGTTCCGGCGCGTTCTGCGCTTCGGTGACAACGCGGCCCGCATCGGCGGCGACGAGTTCGCGCTCATCCTCCCCAACACCGATCCCGACCACGTGCCATCGCTGCTAGAGCGCATCGGCTCGGGCTCGGGGATCAATGGACCCTGGCCGCCCGTCTCGTTCGGGGTCGCCGCCTGCCCCGG
>OBEQ011152168.1_pt1 | contig 11225 bp, 11 predicted proteins | sample 1670901 | NCBI WGS metagenome assembly OBEQ01 (sample SAMEA104232315, study PRJEB22302) | groundwater metagenome | biome: forest; feature: aquifer; material: groundwater | place: USA | collected 2011-08-07 | depth 5.4 m | reverse complement strand
GTGTCTTCGACCTGCACCCACGTTCAGTAAGGTCTTTCGCTCTGCTCAGAAAATGGCTGCCCGTCATTAAATCGGCTCAGGGCGAGTATGCGGACCGCTGGCGATCTTCGCCCCGCCCTGCGGCCCTGTAGGGGCGTAGCATGCTACGCCCCTACCTTTGCCCGAGGACAACCCCCGCTTTTGGCGAAGCGCGCCAAGTTCAGAGTTCCTCCGTTCGTGGTGAGCGTGTCGAACCACGCGCACACGCCCTGGCGCTTTCATGCGGGCGTGGCAAAGCATTGCATCATGAATAACCTCAACGCCGCTGGGAAGGAGGCGGGTTTCTATACCTGCGGGGCGTCCAGAGTTACTATAGTTACAAAAGACAACAGTTAGGCTATAATACGCTCCAATGCCTGCCCCACTGAATTTTCACCAACTGTACATCTTTTACACCGTGGCTCGGGTAGGGAGCTTCTCGAAGGCTGCCCAGCAGCTCTCCATTAGCCAGCCCGCCGTGTCCATCCAGATTCGGGAGATGGAGAGGACCATGGGGACTCCCCTCCTCCTGCGGCGCCGGGGCGATCACCAGCTCACCGAGACAGGCCGTATCGCGTTTGACTACGCCCAACGCCTCTTTGCCCTGTCGGATGAGATGCAGCAGGTCCTGGCGGACCTCCGGGGGGTCCGGGCTGGCACCCTCACCCTGGGCGCCAGCACCACGCCAGGGGAGTACGTCCTACCTGCCCTGATCGGCAGGTTCCAGCAGCGCTTCCCAGGCGTCGAGGTGGCCCTCCACATCGCTAACAGCCAGCGCATCGTCCAGCAGATCCAGCGGCGGGAGATGGACCTGGCTGTGGTGGGGTCTAAGGTGGAGGACCCGGAGCTGGTGGTGGAGCCCTACGTTCAGGATGAGATCGTGATCATCGCGGCGCCTTCTCATCCCCTGGCCCAGCAGAAGGTCGTGCCCATGAAGGCCCTGGAAGGCCAGCCCTTCGTCCAGCGTGAGGAGGGCTCCGCCACCCGCAGGATCGCCGAGGCATACCTTCAGGAGCAGGGGATCCGGATCAAGGGTGTGGTCCAGGTGAGCAGCAACGAGGCCCTCAAGCGTACCGTGGCCGCCGGCTCTGCCCTGGGGCTCGTCTCGCGACATGCGCTCGGGCCCGAGCTGGCTGCCTCCCTACTCACCGTTCTCCCTGTGGAGGGCTGGCGCTGCACCCGGCCCCTCTCCATCGTCTACCGCAAGGACAAACACCTTACGGCGGCCCAACAGGCCTTTCTGGCCTTCCTCATGGAGGGCGCGGCGTCACCGCCAGCGCGTCGGCGCAGGGGAAGGCCGCCTCGCGCCGCTTCCGCCGTCTCCCCCAGGCCGTCTCGACGGCGCCCCCGCCCCCAGGGGTAGCCAGGGCGTGCCCTGGACCCACGACACGTCAGGTGCTCTAGGACAGACGTTAGAGCTAAGGCCGGGGTCCACTCTCACCCATCGGGATAACGTGAGGGGTGGCCGCTTCCCATCTAGGATTCCTTCCATGTACCCTATCTGGAGGTCGCAATGAGGTACCGCCGACTGGGAGCCACGGGGATAGATGTCTCTGAGGTGGCGTTCGGGGTGTGGACCGTCGGCACCAACTGGTGGGGGAAGATTGAACCCGCCGACGGCATCGCCCTCCTCCAGAAGGCTTTCGATCTGGGCGTCACCCTCTTTGATACCGGGGACACCTACGGCGAGGGCTGGGGCGAGGAGATTCTTGCCAGGGCCTTTCCCCGCCATCGTCACGAGCTGGTCCTCGCCACCAAGTTCGGGTACGACTTCTACAACAACACGGCGCGGGAGGGCCATCGAGAGCGCCCCCAGGACTGGTCCCCCAAGTTCGTCCGCTACGCCTGCGAGCAGAGCCTTCGCCGCCTAAAGACGGACTACATTGACCTGTACCAGCTTCACAACCCCAAGATGAGCGCCCTGGAGCAGGAGGACCTGTTCGGCGTACTGCAGGACCTGGCGCGGGAGGGCAAGGTGCTCTCCTGGGGAGTGGCCCTGGGGCCCGACATCGGGTGGTTTGAGGAGGGGGAGGTGGCCATGAGGCGGCGCAAGGCCCCCTCAGCGCAGATCATCTACAGCATCCTGGAACAGCAGCCGGCCCGTCGCTTCTTTCCCATTGCCGAGGAGGAGAAGGTGGGGCTCCTGGCGCGGGTGCCGCACGCCTCCGAGGTGCTCACAGACCAGTTCACCGAGACGCCCACCTTCGCCCAGGGGGACCACCGGGCCCTTCGCAAGCGCGAGTGGCTGGAGGAGGCCATGCGCAAGCGCCGGCAAGCCCTCTTCCTGACGGAGCACCACGACCTCACCCTGGCCCAGGCCGCCATCCGGTTCGTCCTGGCCCAGCCCACCATCGCCTCGGTGCTCCCGAACATCACGACCACGGAGCAGCTTGCCGAGTACGCCGCAGCCTCTGACAGCGAGGACCTCTGCCCCGAGGACCTGGAGCGCCTGTACACCCTCTACGATGGCGACTTCGACCTCGACCGCCAAGCAGCCGGGAGGTAGGCCAGGGGCAGGGTGGGCCCTGGCAGCTTAGGCGTCGCCTCCGACCATCCTAGCAGGGTGTCCTCAAAGTTGGCCGCCATTGTCATTGCGAGGCCCGATGGTTCGAGAGAGCCTCACCACAGGCTCCGGAGGGCCGTGGCAATCTGGCCGTGGGGACCTCCCCTCCTCCAGATTGCTTCGTCGGCTCCGCCTCCTCGCAATGACAATCCTGTTGCGTATTTCAAGAACAGGACATTAGCCCCCTCGCGAAGGCACTCCCACCACCGCCTTCCCGCGGATGAAGGGCTGGCCCTCCAGGGGCTCCACGTACAGGTCCACCTCCACCTCCTGCCGCTCCTCGCTCTTGTCGGTGACCACCCCGTACACCTTGATCTCCGTCCCCTGCGGAACCACCTGGCGGAAGATGGCGTCCATCATCTTGAACCGGACCGTGGGGGACCAATCGGTGAGCATCGTGGAGATCAGGGCCACTCCGAGCACTCCTCCTACGCGGCGGCCTCAGGCGCACGCTGAGGACCTATACGGGAAGGAGCGGTTGCACCCCGTCATCCAGATCCACTTCCAGAGCCGCTAGGGTGTGGGCCTGCATGGTGTAGGAGCCGACGAGGAGGGTCAGGTCCACCACGCCTCGGGGCCCCACCAGGTGCTCCACGGCCTGAAAGGTGGTGTCCCCGACCTTCCGGTCCCGCAGGAGCTCCTGGGTGAACTGGACGAAGACGGCGTCCTTGGGCAGGAGCCCACGGGGTGCCTTCCGGTCCCGGATGGCGGTGATAATGTGCTCGTCCACGCCCACGCGGCGGGCCAGTCCCTCGTGGGCCGTCCAGATGAACTGGCTGTTCCACTCCCGGGCCGTGGCCAGGATGACCATCTCGCGGGTCTGGGGGTCTATGGAGGAGGCCTCCCGGGAGTAGTTGCTGAGGCTGAGGTACCGGGCCGCGGCCTCGGGACTATGCAGCAGGACTTGGAAAGGCCTTCCCACTGTACCGTTGGGCCCCACGACCAACTGGATGCGGGCCCGCTGCTCGGGCGACAGGTTTTCCAGGTTCAGGTAGGGCAGCCTGGCCATGGGCCACTCCTTCATTGCCAGTATCAGACGCGGCTGGGGCTTCAGGTATCTAAAGACAGCGATCACGGCGCCCCGTGAACGGCCGAGTAGCTAGCGGGCCAAACGGGATTCGAACCTTGTAGGCTATTCTACGTGGGTTAAACTCGGCAGACGGGTTTTCGACGAGAGCCGTTCACTCGGTTTATTGCGCCACCCAGCTCTCGAAACAACCAAACCTGTATCTAGGTTAAGCACCATGGGGCGGGAAAGGAGGAGCAGCTCAGGCGTTGCCTCCGCTTCTTCTACCCCCCGCGCGAGGGCACTCCCACCACCGCCTTCCCTCGAATGAAGGGCTGGCCATCCAGGGGCTCCACGTACAGGTCCCCCTCCCCCTCCTGCCGCTCCTCGCTCTTGTCGGTGACCACCCCGTACACTTTGACCTCTGTCCCCTGCGGGACCACCTGCCGGAAGATGGCGTCCATCATCTTGAACCGGACGGTGGGAGACCAGTCGGTGAGCATCGTGGAGATCAGGGCCATGCTCATGACGCCGGGGACGATGGGGCCGGGCAACCCTTCCTTTTTCGCCTGCTCCACGTTATTGAACCGGTTGGGACGGTCCGCCATGGAGGGGTTCGGGTAGGAGTTGAGAAAGGCCAGGACGCGCTCTAACGTGACCCGTTGTCTTTGGGCAGGCAACTCATCGCCAATCTCTATGTCCTCCAGGTAAATCGCCTTGGCCGTCATCATGGGCAACTCCTTCAGAGAGATAGGCTTGATCCCGGTAGCTCGGCGTGGGCCGGTGATGCCTAACGCCGGACGAAGGACTCGCGCGCCACGGCTATCACCTCGCCGTTCTGGTTCGTGAGCTCCGTCTTCCACACAATGAACACCATGGTGCCGGCGCGGCCCGTCTTGGGGTAAACGTCCTCCAGGCTCGTGACGGCCCGGATGGTGTCCCCTGGCTTCACTGGCAGGCGGTTTTCCAGGTTCTGCCCCGAGTGGAAACCAAGAGTGCCGAACTTCACTCCAGGGTCGGGGCGGCCTGAGCCAATAATGAGGGTGTTCACATAGGTTGGGGGAGCGATGATGGAGGCATAGCCCGCTTTCTTCGCCGCCGCGTCGTCAAAGTAGATGGGGTTGGTCTCCCCCGCCGCTTTCGCAAAGGCCACGATCTTCTCCCGGGTGATCGTGAATGTCCCTCCATCCACCTCCTTGCCCAGCACACTGCGATCGAACTCCACCACGGGTTCTACAGTCATGGGGTCCTCCTCTCTCAACCCTAAATGCTACGCTAACTATCTCAAGAGCGGCTGACTCTCGCTGACTCGTTGGACCACTGCGTCCCCCCAACCGCTGCTGCTATGGAGCAGATGGACATTGCCCCTACCCACCCCAACAGGGTGTCCTCAAAGTTCACCGCCATGTCATTGCGAGGCCCGACGAAGGAGGGTCGTGGCAATCTGGCGGTGGGGGCCTCCCCTCCTCCAGATTGCTTCGTCGGCTCCGCCTCCTCGCAATGACAATTCCACCGCGTATTTCAAGGACAGCCTCCTAGCTCCTTCGCGACGGGACTCTCAGCACCGCCTTCCCTCGGATGAAGGGCTGGCCTTCCAAAGGCTCCACGTACAGGTCCACCTCCACCTGTTGCTCGCCCTCATTCTTGTCGGTGACGATGCCATAGATCTTGAACTCGGTCCCCTGGGGCACCACCTGACGCAGGATGACATCCAGCAGCTTGAGCTGAACGCCGGGGGCCCAATCAGTCAAGGTCTTCGAGATGAGGGCAACGCTCATGGGGCCAGGGATAACCGGCCCGGGAAGGCCCTCCTTCTTGGCCTGCTCAACGCTGTTAAAGCGGCTTGGCCGCTCCAGGCTGCCGGGGCCGTTGAGCACCTCCCAGAAAGCCTTGACCTCCCCCATGGTGATGCGACGCAGCTGGGGAGTGACCGTGTCGCCTATCTCCACGTCCTCTATGTGGACCGTCTTGATCGAGGCCATCCTTGTCTCCTGGTTCAGGCATTGAATCCGGGGGCCAATGGAAGGACAACAGTGCGTCCCTGCCTACCGATGGACCATGGACTGCCGAGAGACCGCCACCACCTGGCCTTGCTGGTTGAGCATCTCCGTCTTCCACACCTCGAAGACCATGGTGCCGGACCTCCCAGTCTTGGCATACACGTCTTCGAGACTGGTGACGGAGCGGATGATGTCTCCCGGTTTCACAGGGAGGTGGAACTCCAGGGCCTGGCTGGCGAAGAAGGTGAGGGTCCCGTGCTTGATCTTCGGGTCGGGGCGGACTACGTCGCGTCGGATGGAATTGATAAAGGTGGGCGGAGCGATGAGAGAGGGGTAGCCAGCCTGCCGGGCGGCATCGTCATCCGTGTACAGGGGATTGGTCTCCCCCACGGCCCTGGCAAAGGCTAGGATTTTCTCGCGGGTCACCACAACACTCTCTCCCTCCACCTCTTTCCCCAGAACAGTGCGGTCGAACTCCACTACGGGCTCTATGGTCATGGGGTGCTCCCCTCTCAAGCCGCATCAATGAATAGAAGCCGCCCAACAAGCTATCTCTTCACTCAACTTCACTACCAGGCCTGCTAGAGGCGGTTCGGAAAATCACTTAGTGACCCCCACCTGAAGGCGGGGGCATCATGCCGCCCCCTTCAGGGGGCGGTCCAAAACGCATTTCCGAATAGCCCGAGTCCCCACCCTCACCCCCCGGATTGCCGCGTCTCCTCCAGCCGCACAGGATGGAAATCTCCGCCGGAGAGCTGCTCCACCAGCTCCTCTTCGTTGCGGACGGGGTGGATGAACTCCGTCATGCACAGGCCTACCGCGCTGACAAAGTGGGCATCGCTTCCCCCAGTCCTCCCGAGCCCAAAGTCCCTCACCAGCTCCTCGGCCCGTTCGTTCTCGCCCGGTCGAGCGCTGCCGTTGAGGCCCTCCACCACTCGGATCCTGGCCATGTCCACCCCATTGGTCAGGAAGTTCACCAGCCCAACACCAACACGCCCAGGGTGAGCCGGGACAGCGATGGCCCCGGCGTCCTGCGCAGCCCGGGCAAGCTCCATGCCATCCATGCGGATGTTGGAGAAGTCCACCTCCTTCCGCAGGCGGTCATTGACGCCAAAGACCAGGAAGTGGCCGTAGGTTGTATCCAGCTCAGACCCCTTCAGCAGGAGGACGTCGTACTGCTGCGAGAGGTTGGAGTAATCGGCGTCCCGGTCAAACTTGCGGTGCTCCGTGAGCACCAGGCCATCTACCCGGCTGCCCCGTTTTCTGAGCGACACCACCCATTTGAGGAACTGCTCCACCGTGGCGCGGGAGTCATCAGAGGAGACGGAATGACAGTGCAGGTCAAGGAACATGAATGCTTCTCTCCAACCCTTCTCAAAGCGGCTCAAGGGTACCATAGAGGCGATGGCTCCAGCAAGGGCCGTCGCCCAGTGGTAAGGGCAGAGCCCCCACCCTTCGACAGGCTCAGGGTGAGCGGGCATAGCGTCCTGTTGTAGAGACAACTCATGAGTTGTCCCTACCTTGGGATGCCCCTATCTCGCCTTGGTTCGGCACCCGTAGGGGCGAGGCATGCCTCGCCCCTACAATGCACCAACGACCCGCGGCATCCCCGAGTGTACGTGACATGTCGTGGGGCCAGGGTGAACCCTGGCCCTGCCTATCGGTAGCCCTGGGCCTGGAGGGCAAAGAGCCGCGCATACGTACCCCCGACGCTGAGCAACTCCTCATGGCTACCCGTTTCCGCAACGTGCCCCCCCTCTAGCACCACGATTCGATCTGCCATGCGCACGGTGGAGAAGCGGTGCGAAATGATTACCGCGATCTTGCCCGCGGTCAACTCGCTAAAGCGTCGGAACACGGCGTACTCCGCCTCAGCATCCAGGCTGGCGGTAGGCTCATCCAGCACAATAATATCGGCATCGCGCATAAAGGCGCGGCTCAGCGCCACCTTCTGCCACTCCCCGACTGAAAGGTCGCTGCCCTCCCATCGCCGCCCCAGCCTTGTCTGGTAACCCTTGGGGAGCCGCCGGATAATGGAGTCCGCGCCGCCCTTTTGTGCTGCTGTAACCACCTGGGCCATATCCTCCAGCTTTTCTAGCTGGCCAAACCCGATGTTTTCCTGGGCTGTGAGGTGGTAGCGCACGTAGTCCTGGAAGATCACCCCTATGCGGTTGCGGAGGCTCTCCAGGCTGTACTCTCGCAGGTCCACGCCTTCCAACAAAATCTGCCCCTCCACGGGGTCGTAGAGACGCGTCAGCAGCTTGACAAGGGTTGTTTTGCCCGACCCATTCAAACCCACTAGGGCAACCCGTTCCCCGGGTTTGATATGCAGGTTGATGTCTCGAAGCACCCACTCCTCTGTTCCAGGATAGCGGAACGACACGTTGCGGAACTCGATGCCCCCGGTGATGGAGGCAGGAACAGGACGACCGCCGTCAGGGGACATGGTGGGCTCCAGCGCGAGGAAATCGAAGAGGTGGTCCAAGAACAGGTTGTTCTCGTACAGCCGTCCAAGCCCATCAACCACGGAGCGGAAGGAGCTCTGCGCCTGGCGGAAGATGGTGAGGTACATGGTCATGTCGCCCAGAGTGATAGACCCCGAGACGGCCCGCCAGAGCACCCAGGAGTAGCTGCCGTAGTAGCTCACGGTAGAAAGGAGTCCCCACCCCAAGCTGGCGCCCGTGCGGCGTAGCGCCAGGGCGCGGTCCTCCGCGTAGAACCTCCAGTACAGGGTGTGGTAGCGCTCCAGCAGAGCATCCCCCAGGTTGAACAGCTTTACCTCCTTGGCGCTTTCCTGCCCCGTCAACAGCTCCTCCAGGTATCTCAGGAGGCGTGACTCCGGCACGCGCCAGCTTATGACTCGAAAGAACAGGTTCGCGTAGCGGGACTGCGCAATGAAGGACGGCGCGGTAGCGCCAAAGAGTATCACAGCCAGCCAGGGGCTGAAGCGGGTGAGGAGCGCGCCGATCGAGATGAGGGTTACGAGGCCCTGCACCAGGGTGAAACTGTCCGTGACCACGCGCAGAACCCTCGTGTCCGCGTCGTGGCGCGCATTCTCCAGCTCGTCGTAGAAGTGCCTATCCTCAAAGAATCGCAGGTCCAGAGCCAGGGCTTTGTGGATGATGAGGTTATTGACGTAGTTCGTCAGTCGTGCGTGCAGCACATGCTCCACCAGTGAGCGCACCTGTCCCATGAGCATGCCCGCGAAAATCAGGGCGAACTCCAGGCCAAGGTACGGCGCTACGTGGCTAAACCCTTCCGCTGGCGGTAAGTCCTGACGGATAGCATCTACGACGCCGTCTACAATCAGCTTGGCCACCCAGGCCTGCGCAGCCGGCAGCAAGGCAGGCAACAGGGTGAGGACTGTCATCGCCAGGGTTATCCCAGGGCCGCACTTCCACACCAGGCCAAAAGCACGGGGCGTGTTGCCAAAGGCCTGCGCTATCGCGTGCACCTTTGCCAACCCCATTGCTACAATGGCGCTTGGTTTATGGCTGTTCTGCTTGCTCATAGGTCATCTCACCTTCTTTTGGGGTGGCGCCTTCGTGCTCCCTGATCACCTTCTGTTGGGGTCGCACCTTCGTGCTCCCTGATCACCATGTGCTCCATCCATCCTGGCCCAGGCGTAGTTCCAGCTCAATAGCTCTCGCTGGTGTGGTGAATCAGAGATTCGTTGAAAAGGGGTTGCCTCTGTCATTGCGAGGCCCGATGGTTCGAGAGAGCCTCACCACAGGCTCCGGAGGGCCGTGGCCCCGATGACATCGGGACTCCTCGCAATGACCCGCCACGGCGGGGGGCCTTTGTTCTGACTCAGGACACCAGGGGATGCCGTCACTGCTGGTCAATGCATGGGGTGTCAGGCACGATAGGTCAGGCTTTGCTGTGGCCTTCTCCACTCATGAGCCTCCATGTTACAACACTTCGTGGAGCCGGCTGGGGGCGACCGGGGCGGGCTCAAGCAGGTTGTCTATGGAAGGCGACGCATGTGGTACACTCTACACAAATCTAGACAGGACCGAGGTGACCTCCTGTGCGTCAGGCCGGACTAGCGCCCCATCGGCTAATGAGCCCCCGCGACATCTTCTACGGCTGGTGGCTGGTCGGGATAACCATGTTTGTCCTGACAGTGATCATCACCCCCATCTTCCAGGGTCTGGGCTTCTTCTTTGTGGCCCTGGAGCGCGAGTTCCACTGGAGCCGCACCGTTCTCTCCCTTCCCTTCTCTCTCGGCCGTGTCGAGGGGGCTCTTGTGGGACCCGTGGAAGGCTACCTCACCGACCGCATGGGAAGCCGCCGAATGGTCCTCATCGGGTTTGTCATCCTGGGCGGCGGCTTCATCGCCTTCAGCTTCATCCAGGGCGTCGTCGGCTACTATCTCACGTTCGTGGTCATCTTCCTAGGCGCAGGGCTGGGGGGATTCGTTCCTCTCATGGCAGCCCTCAACCATTGGTTCGTTCGGAATCGGGCCAAAGCCATGGGCATAGGGTTGATAGGCAGCAGCTTGGGAGCCCTGTTGGCCCCTCTCCTGGGTCAGGCGATTCAGGGCCTCGGCTGGAGACCCATCGCCCTCTGGTTGGGAATTGGTGTGGTGGCGCTGGCAATCCCTATCGCCTCCTTAGTACGCAACCGCCCCGAGGAGTACGGCCAGCGCCCGGATGGTGACCCTCCCCATGACCCCACCACCGAGGCCTCCGTTGCCGAGACGGCCGTAGAGGACGACGCCAGCTTCACGGTGGGAGAAGCCATACGGACCCCGGCCTTCTGGGCCATCGCAGCCGCTCACGGATTCTCGGCTGCATCGGCGGTAGCCATAGCTGTCCACATTGTCCCCGCCATGACCGACATCGGCATGTCCCTGGCAGGGGCAGGGACTGTGGTGCTTACCTACGGAGCCGCAGGAGGGATTTTCCAGCTATTGGGGGGCTTTCTTGGAGACCGCGTCCCCAAGCCCCCTGTCATCGCCGCCTTCGTGGTCGTTCAGGGGATGGGCATGCTGGTAGCCGCAACCATCCATACCGTGCCTGGCGCCTATCTCTTTGCCGTGCTCTTTGGGATTGGCCTCGGGGGACGGGCGCCATTGCTGACGGCTATTCGGGGGGACTACTTCGGGAGAAGGAACTTCGCCACAATCCTGGGAGTCTCACAGGTCCCGATGAACCTGATCATGATGGGCGCCCCGATTGCAGCTGGCTACTTCTTCGACACCCTGGGAAGCTACACAGTGCCCTTCCTCGGTTTGGCGGCGCTTAATTTCCTGGGATCTGCCTGCATGATCTTCGCTCGCAAGCCAGCGCTACCTGCCTCTCGGCAGGGAAAGACAACCGCCCAGCCCGCCGCGTGAGGACAGGCGTAGCCCCTTTCTCGCTTATGCGCAGGCGAATCGAGCGACGAACAGGCAATGTCGATAGATCCAGCCAGCAGGTGATTCTCGTATTCTCTGTATCTGATGGTCTTCGGACCCCCTCGGGACTCGCAAGATGACAGGCGCCTCCCATCGACAGGAGGAAGGGACCATCGAAGCCACCGATCGTGTCACGGCTAGCCAGCCTGATTTCCCCTGGGTCCGAGCGCTGCTCGCTGCGCTTTGGGCGAGCATCGTTCTGACCGCGAGCACCTGGCTGGCAGCGCGCGTGCTCGG
>OBEQ010634895.1_pt1 | contig 11225 bp, 9 predicted proteins | sample 1670901 | NCBI WGS metagenome assembly OBEQ01 (sample SAMEA104232315, study PRJEB22302) | groundwater metagenome | biome: forest; feature: aquifer; material: groundwater | place: USA | collected 2011-08-07 | depth 5.4 m | reverse complement strand
GTGCGCGAGGCGCTGGCGCTGGCGGCGCGCGACGCCCGCCACGAGTCGCTCGATGACGACGTCCTGTGCGAATCACTCCTGCCCGGCGGCGATCCCGAGCTGGCCTACCTGAAGCGCGTCTACCGGGGCGAGTTCAAGCAGGCCTTCGAGCACGCCCTGCGCGCGCTCGCCGATCGCGACCGGCTGCTGCTGCGCCAGCAGCTCATCGACGGCCTCACCGTGGAGGAGATGGGCGCGCTCTACCGCGTGCACCGGGCCACCGCGGCGCGCTGGCTGGAGCGCGCGCGCCTCGAGCTGCTCGAGCTGACCCTGGCGCAGCTGGGCCGGCGCCTGGCCGTCGGCCCGGCCGAGGTCGACAGCATCCTGCGGCTCATCCGCAGCCAGCTCGACGTCAGCATGGGTGGCCTCGAGCGCCGCGGCAGGCGACGCGGCGTGGCATGACCGCCTCGCTGGCCGGAGCGGCCTGCCCCGACGCGGAGGAGGTCGCGTCCTTCGTGAGCGGTCGGCTGGGCGCGGCGCCGGCCGAGCATCTGCTCGCGCACATGGCCGACTGCTCGCCGTGCCGGGCGCTGCTGTCGGCGCTGGCGCGCGGCGGCGGTGACGACGATCCGTCGGCGCCCACGTTGCCGGCCGCGACGGCGGCGGCGCCCGGCGCACCCGACGCCGAGCTGCAGGCGGGCGCGCGCGTCGGTCGCTACGTCGTGCTCGGTCGCCTGGGCGCGGGCGGCATGGGCGTGGTCTACGCCGCTCACGATCCCGAGCTGGATCGCAAGGTGGCGCTCAAGCTCCTGCGCTGCGACGGCCCCGACGCGCCCGACCACGGCCAGCTGCGCGACCGGCTGCTGCGCGAGGCGCAGGCGATGGCGCGCCTGGCCCATCCGCACGTGGTCGCGGTCCACGACGTGGGCAGCCACGCCGACCAGGTGTTCGTGGCCATGGAGCTGGTCGAGGGCCAGACGCTGGCGCGATGGCTCGCGGCCGCGCCGCGCGGCTGGCGCGACATCGTGGCCGCCTTCGTGCAGGCCGGGCAGGGCCTGGCCGCGGCACACGCGTCGGGGCTGCAGCACCGTGACTTCAAGCCCGAGAACGTGCTCGTGGGCAGCGACGGACGGGTGCGCGTGACCGACTTCGGCCTGGCGCGCGCGAGCGGAAGCGTCGAGGCCGTGGCGGCGCGCGCGCCCGTGCTCGCGAGCACGCCCGCGGCCATGCTGACCCGCACCGGCACGCTCATGGGCACGCCCTACTACATGGCGCCCGAGCAGCTCGAGGGCGCGGCCACCGACGCGCGCAGCGATCAGTTCAGCTTCTGCGTCGCGCTGCATGTGGCGCTCACCGGCGAGCATCCATTCGATCTCGAAGGCGAGGGCGGCCTGGTCGCCGCGGTCACGCGCGCCCGGCTGCGCGAGCGGGCACGCTTCCAGGCCCTGCCGCGGCGCCTGCGCAGCGTGCTGCGGCGCGGCCTGGCGCGCGCTGCCCAGGCGCGCTACCCGTCGATGGCCGAGCTGCTCGTGGCGCTCGCGCACACGCCGGCGCGCCGGCACTGGCGCGTCCTGGTCGTGGCCGCCGTCCTGCTCAGCGGCGCCGCCGGCGCGCTCGCCTACCGCGGCGACGAGCGTGCGCTGCTGTGCACGGGCGCGGCGCGCAAGCTGGCCGGCGTGTGGGATCCGGATCGTGCCCAGGTGGTCGCGCGCGCCTTCCTGGCCACGGGCAAGCCGTATGCCGCCGCGGCCTACGTCGAGGTCGCGCGCGTGCTGGACGCCTACACGCGTGCGTGGGTGGCCATGCACACCGACGCCTGCGAGGCCACGCGTCTGCGCGGCGAGCAGCCCGAGGAGCAGCTGGGCCTGCGCATGGCCTGCCTGGACGGCCGGCTGCGCGAGCTGCGCGCGCTGACCGATCGCTTCGCCAGCGCCGACGCCGAGCTGGTCGAGCGCGCGCCGCGCGTGGTCCACGGCCTGGGCGACCTGGCCGGCTGCGCCGACGCGGCCACGCTGGCCAGCCCGCTGCGTCCGCCCGCCGACGCGTCGGTGCGCGCGCAGGTGGCGGCGCTGCGCGGCGAGCTGGCCGAGGTCAAGGCACTGGCCCAGGCGGGTCGCTACCGCGAGGGCTGCGAGCGCGCGCGCCGGCTGGCGGCGGCGGCGCACGACACCGCGCACCGGCCGCTCGAGGCCGAGGTGGCGCTCGAGCTGGGCCAGCTCGAGAATGCCTGCGGCGACGACAGGGCAGCGCAGCAGGCGCTCGAGCAGGCGGTCTGGGCCGCCGAGGCCAGCCGGCACGACCAGGTGGCGGCGCGCGCCTGGATCGCGCTCGTGCGCCTCGATCAGGGCGTCAAGGCGCGCTACGACGAGGCGCTGGCGCTGCGCCCGCGCGTGACCGCGGCGCTCGAGCGCCTGGGCGGCGACGTCGAGCTGGAGGGCCAGCTGCACGTGCTGGTGGGGCGCATCTTCCTCGACACCAGCCGCTATGCCGAGGCGCAGGCCGAGGGCGAGCGGGCCCTGGCCCTGCTCGAGCAGCGCTTCGGTGCCGACGATCTGCGCGTCGCCGAGGCGGTGGCCCTGCTGGGCGACGTCGCCTTCAGCCGCGGCGGCAGCGCGGCCGCGCCCTACGTCGAGCGCGAGCTGGCCATCAAGCAGAAGGTCTACGGCCCCGAGCATCCCGAGATCGCGCGCGTCCTGCGCAGCGTGTCGCGGGTGAGGTACGCGCAGGGCCGCTACGCCGAGTCGTGCGCGGTGGCCACCCGCGCGCTCGCCATCAGCGAGGCTGCGCTGGGCCCGTCGCACCGCGTGATCGCCAGCCACCTCAACGACGTGGCCGTGTGCAGCATCGGCCTGGGCGACTGGGAGCGGGCGCTGGCCGTGCTCGAGCGGGCGTTGACCATCGACGCGGCCACGGTCGGGCGCGACCACCGCACCTACGCCATTCATCTGATGACCCGGGGCATCGTGCAGATGGCGGTCGAGCGCGACCGCGAGGCCCTGGCCAGCCTGGAGGAGGCGCTGGCCGTGCTCGAGCGACGTCTGGGCGCCGAAGACGCGCGTGTGTCGACCTGCCGCGGGCTCATCGCCAGGGCGCTGCACCACCTCGGCCGCGAGGACGAGGCGCGCGCGCAGGCGCTGCGCGCGGTGGAGATCCTGGAGAAGGTCGAGGGCCCCGAGCACCCCTACCTGTACGAGGCGCTGCTGGTGCTGGGCCAGGTCGACGTGCGCACCGGCGCCGCGCGCCGCGCCCTGCCGGTGCTGGAGCGGGCGCGCCGGCTGGCCGACTACCCGGGCATCGACGCCAGCGATCGCGCCGAGATCGACGCCGCGCTGGCGCGCGCCCTGGTCGACGCGCACGCGGACCGTGCGCGCGCGCGCCGCCTGGCGCAGGCGGCCCACGCCGTGCTCGCGGGTGATCGAAGGCGGCGCAAGGCGTACCTGGAGCTGGACCGCTGGCTGCGCGCGCAGGGCTGGGGCGGCGGCGAGTGACGCTAGCGCGCGGCCAGGTCGTCCTGGACGCGCTTCAGGAAGGCGAGCAGGGCCGGGTCGAACGAGGTGAAATGGTCGCCGGGGACGCGCTCGACCACGAGCGGCGCGCCCGCGCCGCTGGCCAGGCGTTCGGCCTTGGCGGCGCCGCGCTGGATGAAGTCATCGTGGGTACCGATGTAGCCGAAGTGGCGCACGCGGAACTGGTCGGCGTTGGGCGCGGGCACGCGCAGGAGCGCCTCCTCGCGGTCGGCGAGATCGAAGGGCGCTCGCCCGCGCAGGACGTCGACGTCGTAGAGCCCGCCTGCGCTGCCGGTGAGGCGCAGGCCGCTGTCGGGGGAGAAGCTGACCAGCGCGGCGAGCACGCCACCGGCGCTGTGGCCGAAGGCGAACACGCGCTCGGGATCGACGTCCTTCTGGCTGCGCAACCAGGCGACCGCGGCGCGCGCGTCGTCGAGCTCGCCATAGTAGAGCTCGTACTCGCCGGGATTGCCGTTCTCGCCCCGCAGCATGGGCGTCATGACGGCGAAGCCGGCGGCGAGGAAGGGCTTCAGGCTGTCGAAGTCCTCGCCGCCGAAGGCGAAGCCGCCGTGGAAGAAGACCAGCGCGGGCACGCGGCTGCCCGGCCTGGCGCCGGGCGGCAGCACGAACCAGGCCTTGAGCTCGAGGTCGCCCGATCGGTAGTGGACCAGCTGCACGGGCGCGAGCGGGGTCTCGTCGTCGTACGGCTGCGGCGACGGGCCGTGCACGGTCAGCCTGGTGCGGTGCCGCGCGCGTCGCTGGGCAAACGTGGGTGCGGGCGCGGCGTCGGGTGCGGGCGCGGCGGTGACGGTCGACGCGTGCAGCGGCTGGCCGCGCTTGTCACACCCGGCGACCGACGTGGCGAGCGCGAGCGCGACTGCGAGTGCGACGCAGGTGACGACCATGGGGCGCATGGTCGTCACGTGTAACACGGCGCTCGCGTCCGACCGACGATCGTGCCGCGCGGCGGTGACTGGTCGCACATTTCTGATGGGCGCGCGGACCGGAAGGCAGCATCATCGGCCCGCAGGCCAACCAGCTCCACCACACCAGGAGGAACGACCATGGGCATCAGCAAGGCAAGCGCGCAGTGGGAAGGTGGCTTCAAGACCGGCCGCGGCACCATGAAGCCGGAGCACGCACCCGAGGCGCCGTTCTCGGCGGCCTCTCGCTTCGAGGGTCAGCCCAGCTCCAACCCCGAGGAGCTGATCGGCGCGGCGCTGGCGGGCTGCTTCTCCATGGCGCTCACGGTCGCGCTCGAGAAGGCGGGCCTCGAGCCCAAGGGCGTGCGCACCACCGCCGAGGTCAAGCTGGAGAAGGGCGACGCGGGCTTCAGCGTCACCGGCATCGCGCTCAAGACCGAAGCCTCGGTGAGCGGCATCGACGCGGCCAAGTTCAAGAGCATCGCCGACGAGACCAAGAAGGGCTGCCCCATCGGCAAGCTGCTCGTCTCCACGCCCATCACGCTCGACGCCACCCTGGCCGGCTGAGCCGCCTCACTTCCTGGCGCTGCGGCGCGTCTCGTACGCCTGCTCGATCACCTGCGCGACCACCGGCCACTTGGCGCCGCGGTCGAGGCGTACGCCCACCCATCCCGACGGCCCCACGTAAGGCGGGCGGAAGAACACCTCGGCATCGTTGTCGATGAGCATGGCCTGCGCGCCCGGCGGCGCCGCGCACCACAGGGCCAGGCGGCCGTCGTCGTGGTGGTTGTCGACGAACATGACGAAGGCGTGCTTGGCGCGGATGAAGAACGTGGGCGCGCCGTGGCTGGGCCGCTCGCTCGCGTCGGGGAAGGACAGGCACAGCTTGCGCACGCGGGTCAGCACGGCGGTGGCCTTGGCGGGGGAGGGCATGTGGCTCGACTATGCCACCTGGCTGCGCGCCGGCACGAAGCGCAGCTCGCGCGCGGTCGCCTCGGCCGCGGCGAAGGCGAGCAGACGTTCGCCTTCCTCGCCCAGCTGGGCGCGCTCCGGCCGGGAGATGCGCGCGAACGGCTCGATGACCAGCGTGGCGGCGTCGCGCTCGCGCTCGCGCTCGATGCGCCACATGCCGCGCACGAAGCCGTCGACCAGGATGGCGCCGGGCACGCGCCCGTTGCTGGTGCTGATGCGCTGGCGATGCTCGTCGCTGACCACGCGGCTGCGATCGCCGTGCGCCAGCAGCAGGTTGTCGTACTCGGGCAGGAAGCGCACCGGCGCGGGCGTGTCGGCGTCGGGCCGGGGCGCGTCGGGCAGGTCGAAGAGCTCGCGCCCGCTCGGGTCGCGGAAGCAGCGCAGGCGCGGGCGCAGGCGCTCGAGCGCCTCGCCCAGGCGGGCCAGCCCCGACCACGCCTGCACGTCGAGCAGCGAGGCCGGGCCGAACGCGCCCAGGTAGCGCAGGACGAGCAGGTCGGGCGCGCTCTCGTCGGCCAGCGGGCGGCCCAGCCAGGCCTCGACGCTGCTGATGCTGGCCTGGCCGCCCTGGCCCCACAGCCCGCGCGGCGGCACCTGCACCACGGGCACCAGGTAGCGGATGGCCATGGCCAGCGCCTCGGCGTCGCGCTCGGGCCAGCGCCGGCCCAGCAGCTCGCGCAGCTCGCTGTTGCTGCGCGGCCGCTCCGCGAGGGCGGCGCGGCCCGCGGCCAGCACGGGCGCCAGATCCATGCCGGCGAGCCGCTTGCCGAACGCGCTGCCGGTGTGGAAGCCGCGCAGCAGCACCGGCTGCACGACCGGACGCAGCGCCAGGCAGTCCTCGGCCGTGACCATGTGGATGGTTCCGCGCATGAGCGGCACGCGCACCACGCGCCGCTCCGAGATGGCCGTGGACAGCTCGGCGGCGCGGAAGCGGTGAAGGCGCGTCCACAGGCCCACGTAGGGCGCGAGCGGCTCCTGCGCCTGCATGCCGACCAGGGCTTCGATCGCAAAGGTGGCGCTGCGCCGGCGCCGGCGCAGCAGCAGCTGGCGCGCGAGCAGGGCGCGGTTGAGCGCGCGCTGGCCGAGCAGCGGGGAGGCGGCCTTCATGACGTGGCCGGCATTATGCCGCGGCCGTGGTCGGGACGGCGCGTGCTAGAAGTCGCCCGGGCACATGCCGGAGTCGCGCCAGCCCGAGTCGATGCAGGCGTGTCCGCACTGCGCGACGCAGTGCGCGCGCGCGGTCGGCTTGATCTGCTCGCCGCAGCCGGGCGGATCGTAGTCCTCGAAGACGTCGGGGTTGGTCGAGCAGCTGAAGAAGCCGTAGGAGCAGCAGCGCGGCATGGGCAGCGCCGCGCTGTTCGGGTCGGTCGAGCTCACCGCGTCGGACGGGGCGGCCGTGCTCAGCTCCGCGCTCGTGCTGGCCGTCACGCTGTCGTCCACCGGCTCCGCGGCGCAGCCCGCCAGGGCACAGGACAAGGTCAGTAATGCCGCTGCAATCCAGTTCTTCATGGTGGTCCTCCTCGCGGCACTATCAGCAAGCCAGTTGCAAACTGTCAATCTGCGCGCGCGAATATGGCCATCTTGACGCCTCGAGTCGTGATTCTGCGCACGCGCGGGAGTCGGTGATGCCGTGGTCCGCGCGTCGAGCGGAAGCGGCGCGGGCGTGCTACGAGTGCGGCATGTCACCTTTGTCGCCGCCCTCGTCATTTGGCGCGCTCGCCCTGGCTCCGCCGCTGGCGCAGGCCATCGACGTGCTCGGCTTCACGCACATGACGCCGGTGCAAGCGCACGCGCTGCCTGCGCTGCTGGCCGGCCAGGACGTCATCGCGCAGGCGCGCACCGGCAGCGGCAAGACGGTGGCCTTCGGCCTGGCCCTGCTCGCGCGCCTCGACGCCGACCTGGCCGCGGTGCAGGCGCTGGTGCTCTGTCCCACGCGCGAGCTGGCCGAGCAGGTGAGCGCCGAGATCCGCCGCCTGGCCCGCTTCATCCCCAACCTGCGCGTGGTCACCCTGTGCGGCGGCGTGCCCGTGCGCACGCAGAAGCCCTCGCTCGAGCACGCGCCGCATGTGATCGTGGGCACGCCCGGACGCATCCTCGACCACCTGGCGCGCGCGACCGTGCGCTTCGACGCCCTGCGCGTGCTCGTGCTCGACGAGGCCGACCGCATGCTCGACATGGGCTTCCTCGACGCCATCAACGACGTGGTGGCGCAGACGCCGGCCACGCGCCAGACGCTCCTGTTCTCGGCCACGTACCCCGACGAGATCCGCGCCATGAGCCGGCGTCTGCAGCGCAAACCCGTCGATGTGACCGTCGACCACGGCGACGCCGTGGCCGCCGTCGAGCAGCTGTTCTACGAGGTCGATGCGGACCGCAAGCTCGACGCGCTGGCCGCGCTGCTCGGGCAGCACGCGCCCGAGTCGGCGCTGGTCTTCTGCCACACGCGCAACGACGTGCGCGACGTGGCCGAGCAGCTGGGCCGGCGCGGCTACTCGGTGCTGGCGCTGCACGGCGAGCTCGAGCAGCGCGAGCGCGACGAGGTGCTGCTGCGCTTCGCCCACAAGAGCTGCACCCTGCTCGTGGCCACCGACGTGGCCGCGCGCGGTCTGCACATCGAGGGCCTGCCCATGGTCATCGCCTGGGAGCTGCCCGTGGTGGCCGACGTGCACGTGCACCGTATCGGTCGCACCGGGCGCGCCGGCGACACCGGCCTGGCGCTCAGCCTGATCGCGCCGCGCGAGCGCGAGCGCGTGGCCGCCATCGAGGCTCGCCAGGGCCATCCGGTGCGCTGGGGCAAGCTGCCGTCCATGCGCGCCGCCAGCGTGCCCGCGCCCGCGCCCGCGCCCGCGCCCATGGTCACCTTCATGATCGACGGTGGCAAGCAGGACAAGCTGCGCCCGGGCGACCTGCTGGGCGCGCTCACCGGCGACGTCGGCCTGCCCGGCGACGCGGTGGGCAAGATCGACATCTTGCCCCAGCGCGCCTACGTCTCGGTGAAGCGCGAGCACGCCGAGCGCGCCCTGGCCGGGCTGCGCAAGGGCAAGATCAAGGGCCGGACGTTCCGCGTGTCGCGTCGCTGATACCCAGCTCGGCGCGCCCCTCGGCGATGCTCCTCGAGCGCCAGAAGCGCTGGTACTGCGCCATGGGCATGAACGAGCGCGACAGCATCCGGTCCACGCACAGCACGCCGTGCAGGTGATCGATCTCGTGCTGCAGGATGCGCGCGTACCAGCCGCTCGCCACCTTGACCACCGGCTGGCCGTCCTGGTCGAGACCGGTGACGCGCACGCGGCGGGCGCGCGGGACGATCATCAGGTGGTCGTGCACGCTCAGGCAGCCCTCGAAGAACTCGACCGGCTCGGCCTCCTCGACGACCAGCTCGGGGTTGGCCAGCACATGGAAGGCGACCGGCTCGCGCCCGCGCTCGGCTCGCTGCTCGGGCGTGAGCGGCGCCTGCAGCTCGGGCGGATCCTCGATGACCACCAGCTGCAAGCTCTCGCCGATCTGCGGCGCGGCCAGGCCCACGCCGGGCGCGTCGCGCATGGTGTCGCGCATGGCGGTGATGAGCTCGCGCAGGCGCGGCGAGGCCAGCTCGTCGACGGAGAGTGGACGGGCGCGACGGCGCAGCACCGGGTCACCGGCCTGCACGATCTTGAGCACGGGAGGCATGGCGAGGAGGTTACGGAAGGACTTACGTAAGCGCCACTTTCACCTGGTCATCCAGCCCGGCCACGCGACGCGGATGTAGCCCAGCTCCTGCGCCAGCCAGGTCGCGCCGCCCAGGAGGGCCGCGACCACCGCCACCAGGATGACCCAGCGGCGCAGCCGACGCTGGCCGATCTGCTCGAAGGCGGGCGGCGCGCTGGTCACCCAGGCGCGCGGCGTCCGCTCGAGCGGCGCGGGCGGCGGCACGTACTCGGCCGGCGCGATGACCGTCTTGGCGCGCGAGGCCTCGACGGCCGAGGGCGTGACGGTGCGACCCTCGGGCGTGCGCAGCAGCGCGGTCTGGAAGTCGTCGGCCGACTGCCAGCGGTCCTCGCGGCGCTTCTCGAGCGCGCGCAGGATGGTCGCGCTGAGCGGCTCGCTCAGCCGGGGCACCGACAGGCGCGGCGAGACCGGCGCCTCCTCGACCTGCTTGCTGAGCACGGCCAGGTCGCGCTCGGCCTCGAAGGGCGGACGGCCGGTGATCATCTCGTAGAGCAGGATGCCCACCGCGTAGACGTCGGCGCGCGCGTCGATGAGCTCGCAGCGCACCTGCTCGGGCGACATGTACTCGGCCGTGCCCAGGATGGCGCCCGCCATCACGCTCAGCTCGCTGGGCCGGCCGTCGCTATCGAGCAGCTTGGCCATGCCGAAGTCGAGGATCTTGACCAGGTCCTCGCCCGGCTTGCCCACGATGAGCACGTTGGCCGGCTTGAGATCCCGGTGCACGACCCCGCTGGCGTGCGCGCTGGCCAGCCCGGCCAGGATCTGGCGCGTGATGAAGACGGCGCGCGCCGGCGGCAGCGGCCCGATGGCGATGACCTGCTTGAGGGTCATGCCCGGGTGGTACTCCATGACCAGGTAGGGCACATCGTCGTTGGAGCCGTAGTCGATGATGGAGGCCAGGTTGGGGTGCGAGAGGCGGCTCATGGCCGCCGCCTCACGCTCGAAGCGCTGGCGTCGGTCGGCCACGAAGGCGGCGCTGCGGTGCAGGAACTTGATCGCCACCGGCTTGGCCAGGCCCATGCGCTCGCCGCGGTAGACCACACCCATGCCGCCGGCCGCGAGGCGCTCGACGACTCGATAGCGGCCGTCGAGAACCAGGCCGAGGCGGGGATCGCTCATCACCAAGGCAGCAAGTATACAGTCGAGATCGGGGTCTGGTACGCTTCGGCCGATGCCGGCTCCGGACCCTCGGATCGGGACGGTGCTCCACGACCGTTACCTCGTCCTCGAACGCATGACCGAGGGATCGATGGGCGTCGTCTACCGGGGCGAGCGAGTCAAGCTCAAGCGCCCGGTCGCCATCAAGTTCCTCAGCGAGGGTTATGCGGCGTCCGACGATGCCATGCGACGCTTCGAGGTCGAGGCGCGTGCCATGGGCCGCCTCTCGCACCCCAACTGCGTCACGGTCACCGACTTCGGCCTCGATCACGGCGCGCCCTACCTGGTCATGGACTTCATCACCGGGCGCAACCTGCGCCAGGTCCTGGTGGCGGAGGGCCGGCTGCAGCCGACCCGGGCGCTGGCCATCATCCGGCAGGTGCTGGCCGGCCTGGCCCATGCGCACGCGCACAGCATCATCCACCGCGACCTCAAGCCGGAGAACATCCTCATCACCGCGGTCGAGGGTCACGGCGAGCAGGTGCGTATCGTCGACTTCGGCCTGGCCAAGCTGCGCGACGAGGGCTCGGTGACCACGGGCGTCGCGGTCGGCACGCCCGGCTACATGTCGCCCGAGCAGACCGTGGGCGAGAAGGTCGACGAGCGCGCCGACGTCTACGCCATGGGCATCATCCTGTTCGAGCTGCTGGTCGGGCAGAAGCCATTCCAGTCGCCCATCATCTTCGAGGTGCTGCGCATGCACCGCGAGGTGCAACCGCCCGCGCTCGACACGGTCGCGCCCGGGCTGGGCTTCTCGGCCAAGCTGAACGCGGCGGTGCAGCGCGCGCTGGCCAAGCAGCGCGATCAGCGCTTCGTCTCGGCGTCGGCATTCCTGGCCGCGCTCGAGGAGGTGCCCGAGGCGCAGGCGCAGCCCGAGCTGCAGCTCGAGCTGCCCGACGGCAAGCGGCGGGGGGGGCTGTGGGCCGCCGCGGCAGTGCTGGCGCTGGCCGGGCTTGGGGGGGGCGGGTGGGCCCGGCGC